>Ga0065715_10000626_pt1 | contig 9905 bp, 9 predicted proteins | sample MisBulReplicate1_FD_59102 | JGI IMG/M metagenome (GOLD analysis project Ga0065715, IMG submission 59102) | Miscanthus rhizosphere microbial communities from Kellogg Biological Station, MSU, sample Bulk Soil Replicate 1 : eDNA_1 v2 (version 2) | ecosystem: Host-associated > Plants > Roots >... | reverse complement strand
CCCCGAATTCTTAATCGGGGTCCAGTCCGAATTCCGCCTAGATTCCCGCTAAAGCATGCGTGAATGACGAAACTGAACGACCGATCCGCCCTGTCCCTGCTTCAGACGAGTCGTGAAGAACACGAAAATATTCGTAGGTGTGCTTGGGAGCATCACGGCACGCACACGAAGGCACCGCAACCTTCTGTTGGACCGATGTTGACGTGCCAGCCTGCTTAGTTATTTCTCGATACGAACTATGTCGAAGTTCGGCGGATGAATTCAATCACAGTACGATTGAATAACTCCGGTTGCTCCCAATATGGGGAGTGACCGCACTCGGGAACGATCACAAGTTTATTATTCGGCACGTGGCGGGCAATCATTCGCATAATGGAAGGAGAAGTGAACATATCAGCGCCGCCCGTCATAAGCAGCGTTCGGACTCTGAGGGTTCGTAGCTTCTCCGGGGTTACGACGTTCACCAGGTTCTGTCTGGCGCCTCTTCCCGTCTCTGATTTCTCGTTGAGTTCGATCCACTTAGCAACGCCTTCCGGATTGACCGCACGGTAGGACGGTCCGAGCTCACGAAACCAGCGCGGCAAGTCGTCCCATTCCTTCAGCTTTATTCTCTCCGCCGCTTCAGCGATGTAGCCATTCCTTGCGGCGAGATTGTTACTGGATACTGTAAGGCTGAGTAAACGTTCTGCATGAGAGAGCGCGTAATCGGCGGCGACGCTGCCTCCTGCAGCCGAACTGACAAGATGAAACTTATTCAGGCCGAGATATTCAACGAAGTTCTGCAGATCTACAGATGCGCTTCCCGGATTTTCATCGGGAGCTGAATCTGAGTTGTAATAATTCCGCCGCGAATAAGCGATCACACGATAGCCGGCTTTCGCGAACACGGGCTGTTGATAAAGCCAAATCAACGCGCTGCCTGACGCTGGATGTAGAAACACCACCGGCTCGCCCGTGCCACCGGTATCCCAATAGCCCAGGTTGGTATCGGGGAGCGCAGCCATGCCTTCCTTAGCAGGAACTTGCTCCGGAATAGGGACGGGCCCCATCGGATCGACTATTTCACTGGAACGAGTGACACCCATTGGTGTACCTCAGGAGTACGTGTTTAAGACGTGCTTGACCAAACTTAGTTCCCATATAACTTTTTCACAAACCCGCTGTCCTCTATTTCTTTCAAAATCGACGGGTCGATAAAGTCGTTGGGCTTGAGATTTTTCATTTGCGGCCGGGTCTTCGCGAGTTGATCGATGATCGTCTGAATGCCTGCGGCGTCGGGATAAGGAACTCTGCGGATCAATCGCTGCGACATCTCGTCGTAGGCTACTTGAACCACTGAGACATCGTCAAGCCGGGTATATTTTTTCAAAACATTCAACGCGGTATTCTTGTCGGTTTTGAACACGTAAATGCCTTCGAGATAGGCTTTCATGAACCGGATCACCAGATCCCGGTTAGCTTGAATAAAACTCTTTCGGACGCCAAATCCGTGCATCGTGTAGGGCACGCCTAGCTGGCTCAAGTCAGCGATCAGCGCAGCGCCCGCCCGCCTGGCGACGGTTGCGAATGGCTCGGACAGAATGACCGCGTCAACCGCCTTGTTCTGCAGCGCCAACACTTCTTCCGGCTCGCCACCCACCTGGATAAGTGCAACATCCTTATCCGGGGTGAGCCCCCAGTGAGTCAACGCATATCGTATCGAGAAATCACTCGCACCGCCGAGCCGCGAAATTCCCACCTTCTTCCCCTTCAACATCTCCGGGTTTTTAATCTCCGGGCTGCCGATGACTTTAAAGACAAATGTATTCAACGTCGCGGTGAGCCCGGTGAAATCGGCGCCGGTGACATTAGCGTTGATGTTCGCTACGCCGCCACTGGTAATAAATTGAATCTCGCCGGCGAGCGCCGCCTGAATCGCCCGCGAGCTAACCGGAACAAATAGCACGTCGACATCCAAGCCGTACTTTCTTGGTAAATCGAGCTCTTTCATGATGTAAACCGGATCGAATTGGATGCCGATGGAGGTATAAGCGGCTCGGACCTTCGGCAGATTTTGTCCGTACAGTGGTGCACTGAAGAGTAAAACGAGACTAATGCATGTCACCCACTGTTTCAGTCGCATCGTTTTCTCCCGGTTATGATGCAAAAGTTGTTATTGACGGTACAGGGCACGATAGAGCCGAACCTATCCAGTTCTTCAATGAATCGCGTATCGACGTAGTCCCCGATCTCAGCCAAGGAAAACGACGGCCAAACAGGACTCGGCGCGAAATGATTTGAACTTGTTGAACGGTTTGAACTTTTTGAACTCTTATTCCTGAATCGACTTGGTAACGCTCCTCGTCGAGCCGCCCTCGGGCGTGCTCTGCCCCCAGACGTGGATGTACTGCGATTGCGACCCATCGCCACCAGCCACGATGACGAGAATGTCTTCCGGCTTATCGGTTACGGGAATGATGCTGTCGCGCGTCAGCTTAAGATCGGAGCGGCGCTTGACTCGCTGCGCAAACGTCTCGTCGGGTAAGTCTTTCATCCGATATGCGGCTCGCTCCCAAACAAATTTTTGGACATCTTTTTTGCTGAACCCGTCGCCTGCAATAATCTTCGCATGTTCCGGGCAGATGATCATGATCGCTTCCGGTCCGGACGGACCGTCCATTTTTTGCGCAAAGTTGGTGAGAATACCCACGGCTTTAGTGCTGTCGAGATCCGAAGCCCGAATCGAAGCATCAGCGCTGATCGCCGTCACCGTACTTTGCTCGCGGTCGAAACCACGCTCCACGTGCAGGGGCTCCCATGGGCTCGCTTCTTCGTTTTCACCAATGCAAATTGAATATTTTCCCGGCCAGCCTAGGGTCGCTTTGCAGGTCGTGCCGGGATAAGAACCACCGATGTTCCGTTTGACCAGTTGCACGAACCGGCCGATGGTTGCATTGGCACGCCAACCCTCGGCCAAAGCATTGGGACCGCCGTTGATGTTCAATTCCTTTCGGATCGGGCCATTGATAATAAGCATCACCGCCGGACCGCCCGTCGTCGCTTGTAGCGCATAGAGATTCAGTTTCGGATCGGTGAGGGCCTCCACCGCAGCGATCAGCACCGGCATATATTCCGGCTTACACCCGGCCATGACAGCATTGATGGCAATTTTTTCCACGGTAGCCTGTGCCCATCTCGGCGGCACGGCACCGATAATATCCTGGGGCTGTCGCTTCGTTGCGGCGAGTATTGCACTCACCCGATCTTCCGTCGGCGGGATGATCGGCAAACCGTCACCCCATCCTTTTTCTTCAAAAAAAGCCTGCGCCGCCCAAAGATCGTCCGGTATTTCAAAACGTTCCGCTTGTAGTGCTGCTGTTGTCATTGGACAATTTCTCCACGCGAGCGATGCAGCTCTAATTGCATCAATGCGCAAAAAATCCGTTGAATGCTCTTCTGAGCCGCAGGCGAAGATCTCGCGTTTCTGACGTCATGCTTCTCTTGCGCCTATGATAGGCAAGAAAACATTCCTGCTCCGCGATACGCTTTTGTGCTCATCGGAACCGAATGAATTCTCGATTCAGCCCACCGCAGCCTTCTTCTGCTGTGGGTCGAGTAGAATATCGACTAATTTGTCGAACGCTGCATCGGCTCGTTTGTTCACTTCTTCGAGTTTAACTGTTCCGATTGGATGTTGAACCACGAGCAACGGATGATCCGGCGAGCCAAAAGCTTCGCTTTCGGATTTGGCCAGTGCGTCGAATGCGTGCGTGATCACTGTGACCGCGAATCGCCCGCGTTTTTGCAGCTCGATTGAGTCGTGGACACTCCACGACGTGCATGATCCTCAATCTCCAAGACCGCTTAAAACAAAATCGGCCTGAGCTGCCAAGTCATCTAAAAATTGCTTGGGCGCGCCCTCCTGGGCGGTAAGCTTGCGACGCTTGATAATACCAGCAATCCCATACTTCTCGCGCAGCAATTGCTCGAAACGCTCGCCCAGCTTGTCCGCGTTCGGTTTGCTGTTATCGAGCAAGCCAATAATCTTGCCGCTTAAATCGCTGAACTTCGGCACGGCGTTGACGCGTGCCGCAGAGCTTTGCGCTTTTCCTTCTGGACTGAGAACAATCATCTGTGTCCTCCTCTAACCCATTCTAACTGCCTAGATGCTCGGGGGCCGCACAATCCATCGAAACACGCGAGTCGAAATGCGCCAAGCGATTCGGTCAAGTTTACTTCTAGACTTACAGTCCGTAAAACGTCTTTGGGTTCTCGTATAGGATTTTCTGCACGGCCGACTGCGGAATATCGCCCTCGTCAGCGCGCGCTTGTAGCTCCTTGCGAAACTCGAGTTCCATAGAGGGGTCACGATGGGTGTAGTCGGAACCCACCATCAAGTTGTCTTCCCCCACGCATTTAAGAATGTAGGGCAGATCTTCGTCGACCTGGCAAGTAATGTACACTCGATTGTCTTTGAAGACATTCGACGCAAGCTCGATCGTCGGTACGCCTAGCACGCTCGTGCTCTCACGTCCCTGTTGCCTAAACTGTTGGCGACGAAGATCGTAAGCCACGAATGGCGCCCACATCGAGCCTGCCTCGATGCAGCCGATGCGCAGTCTGGGAAACCGGCGCGGAACTTTATGTAAAATAAGACCCACAATACCGTTGATTGCCGCCCCCTTCGTGCGCATGAATTGACCGTGTGAAAATTCCCGGGCGGGCGAAAAATCCGGCACGCCGGAGCCCGTGTGAATACAAATCGGCAAATCGAGTTTCTCAGCCTCCGCGTAGAGCGGCTCAAAGTAGGGATCGGCAGGATATTTCCCGGCTTCACGGTCCCCCTTTTTCAAGATTCCGCAGGCGCCATGATCCTTGGCCCAGCGTAATTCAGACAGTGTCTCTGCCATATTCTGCAGCGGCGGCATGCATACCCAACGAAGTCTTCCGCCCGATTGGCTGCAGCGGTTGCCCAACCAGCGGTTGTAGCTTTTTCGCATCGCGGTGTTGATCTCAGGTTTTTCGGTGGCCTCCATGAGAAAAAGCGTCGGGTAGATGACCTGTACGTCCGTGCCCAGCTCATCCATATGTTTCAATCTCGCCTTGACGTCGAGCAGTTCACGGGTTTCCACGGTCGTTCCGGAGTCCTTGTCGCTCCGGATAAAACGAATTTGCCGTTTTCCGTCGATCACCCAGTACCGGGCCGGCGGCAGCTTGGGATCTGGATTCGTGGGATAGGCAGTGGTCGGCTTGAAGGCCGACTCGCCATCGTTCATGTATTCCCACGTGTCATCGGTCTCGTCGATATGAGTATCAGCATCAATAATTCCCACGATCACTCATCTCCTTCATCGAAATCGATCGCGCGGCTGCGAACATCCGCGCTCTAACTTGTTTAGTACAAACTCACTACGGCGTCAAAACACATCGCGGGGCTTGACCTAAGCTTCACCACCGCGATATAGCACCGCTGTATGGTCCAGCTCATATTGATCTCCGGCACGGTAACCGCCTTGACCCTAGGCGTGACACTGTTTTTATTAGTGCTCGTCAGAGCGATCAGAAGCTCTGCGGCCGTAACCGGCTCGTCAGAAGTCGGCCCGCTAAACGCCGACAATGAAAGCCCCATAGAATCCCTTTGGGTGCTCACCGAACCTGTGATTCGCGGTTATGATACGCCCGAGCTTTGTCGAGAAGATTCTGTCGCCAGGTCCGGCGGAGTGACAACAGATAAGCAGTTAAGCTGACCCCGGGTAGAACATTCAAAAGCCGTTTTTCTCATTGAGTTTTCTGACCGAAGACTCGAAAGTACATTTCGGTAAGGCTCGGTTCCATCGTTTTCGCTGCGGCAAATGCTCTTGCGATCGAGGGGTCTAACCTCAGCCGCGCTTGCGTCGCGAGTTGCAGCACTTCTGCTTCGTCAACTTTGGTCAGCCGACCGGCTTCGACTACGACTTCGCCATCCACGAGAACCGAATCTACCGAGCCACCATTCTCACAAAAAACGATTTGGCCGAGAACGTCGTTGAGCGGAGTAAACGCAGCGGTGTCGCGTCGCAAAAGAACGATATCGGCGAGCTTGCCAGGCGCGATTGCGCCGGCATCGATCCCGAACGCTCGCGCCCCATTGCGCGTCGCCATNGCCAAGGCTTGTTGCGGCGNAATCCAATGGTTGAAATCGCTNCCNGCCTGATTATGAATTAGCGTNGCGAGCCGAACCGCGTCGAACATATTCTGTCCGTCNTTGGACGCCGCGCCATCAGTGCCCAAAGCAACCTTCACTCCCGCCCGGATGTACTCCTTGACCGGGGCGAAACCGCTACCGATCCGTAGATTGCTCGCCGGATTGTGCACCGGCGTCGCACTTCGTTTGGCAAAAAGCTCGATGTCCTCCGGCTCAACCCATATGGCGTGGGCCAATGACATAGTTTCATCGAGAACTCCGATTTCATCCAAATGTCTCAGCAAGGAAGTACCGTAAATTCGCTGTCCCATCACTGCCTGCGGCTTGGTCTCCGCTAGATGTATGTGGATGGGCAGCTTTCGTTTGTGCGACAGTTCCGCCGAGCCGACGAGAAGCCGATCAGTGCAACGCTGCACCGCCGAGGGTCCTGGACAGGCTATCGTTAGTTTTTCGGGCGCATGAAACGTCTCGATGAATGCCTCGCAATCATCGATCCATGCCTGTGTCGCCTTCGCTTCGCTCGCGCTCATCCGTTGGATTTCTGCACCAACCTGCGGCACCGGATTTTCCAGCGGGATTGTCTCTTCATAATTTTTATCGGATAGCGTTAGCGCGACCACGTGACGCAAACCGAGATCACGCATGGCTTGAATCGCAGCTCCGGCGCCCATAAACCGGCACGCCTGATTACCGAAGAAATGATCGAGAACCGTCGTCGCCCCGTTCTTGAGTATCTCCATACCGCCGAGCAGCGCGCTCGCGTAAAAATCTTCCTCGCGCATGTCGCGCAGCGAACCTCGATAATAGGTACGCCAGATTTCCAGCGGCCTCGTTGGCATCATCCCACGCACCAGATTGGCCGGCGAGTGACAGTGGGAATTGATCATCCCAGGAATCGCAATTAGCCGCTCGGCATCGATAATCCGGTCGAATGGGCCGGCAGGCGTCCACTCCGCTGGCCCGACGTAACTGATTTGTTTCCCATCTACGGCAATGGCGCCATGCTCGATAACGTCATTATTTTCGTTCATGGTGACAATCAGTGCGTTACGGAGCAGAGTTTTCATCGTTTACCTCACTAAAAAGCTAAAGGCACGGATTACCGTGCCTCTAGCTTGGCGAAGCATTTGTCGCCTACACAAATCCCATCTTGCGGCCCCAGTTCTCCGGATCCTGGAGAAAATCGGTGATTTGCTTACTCGATTCCTGACTGAAATAACTGTTGCTCAAGCCGGTATCCAGGACGTCATCCCAATTCGCGAGCACGTGCAACTCGATGTCGTTTTTCGCCAGGTTCAGCTTTCCTTCGTGTTGGTTCAAACGATCCGAAGCATAATCGAAGACACATAAGCAGTGCGTCATCCTCGCACCCGCACCTCTGATACCGATATTGAAACGCAGTTTGCTGAGACCGTCCGTAATCAGATCTTCCACCAGCATCACCCGCTTGCCCGGTTCCAAAATGCCTTCGATTTGTTTGGTGCCGCCGTAACCTTTGGGTTGCTTGCGGATATAAATCATCGGTTTCTTAATCAGATGAGACACGAATGACGCGTAGGGGATCCCCGCGGTTTCACCACCCGCGACGACATCGAACTTGTCCAAACCAATGTTGGTCTCCGCCTCCTTCGCCAGTGCATTGACGATGTATTCACGGTCCTCAGCGAATGACAAAAGCTTGCGGCAGTCGATATATACGGGTGAAATCCTGCCGGACACGAAAACAAACGGTTTATCTTTATAAACCGCGATGGATTCCGTGGAGAGCAGAATTTCGGCGACTCGATGGGATACTTCACTCATGGAGATACCTTTCGGATATGGGCTACGCTGCGTATAACACGCGGCCAATATCTTTCCAATAAATCTTCGCCTGATCGGGCAGATTTTCAGTCGCGCTCGAAGCTGCTACTATAGAGCGGCTCATGAAGCACGTTTCAGCTACTGCGCTGTCAGTTCCGACAAGACTTCCGACCGTAAACAAGCGGCGACTCATGCGGGACCTCAACGCCATCGGCCGGATCGGCATTGGTGACCGCGGCTCCGTCACTCGCTTGGTTTTTTCTATTAAAGAGCTCCGTAGTCGCCAGTTGCTACTGCATCTGATGCGCCAAGCCGGATTGAAAATCCACATCGATGGAATTGGCAATATCTTCGGCCGTCTCGAAAGTAGTGATCGCAAGGAACCGGCGGTTCTAGCCGGGTCGCATCTGGATACAGTGATTCATGGCGGGAAATATGACGGACCCGTCGGCGTTATTGGCGCCCTCGAAGCAATTCGAACCATAAGTGAAAATGGCATTTCTGTGCGCGCGCCGCTGGAAGTCGTTTGCTTCGTCGGTGAAGAATCCAGCCGTTTTGGTTTTTCGACATTGGGCAGCAGCCTCGTCGCCGGCGAGGTGGATTTGAAGGATTTGACCCACGCTGTGGACCCCCAAGGCACGAAGCTCGCCGACGTGCTTTATAGCTTGGGGATTTCGCCGCGAAATCTCCGGCTCCTTCAGCGCGACCCGAAAACCTTGAAGGCCTATTTGGAGCTGCATATTGAGCAGGGGCCGGTGCTCGAAGCCAAACGTAAGCGAATCGGCCTTGTCACTTCGATTGCCGCGCCGAGCCGGTTTAGAATTGTATTTAAAGGACGGGCTGATCATTCCGGCACTACTCCCATGGAAATGCGCAAAGACGCGTTGGTCGCGTCGGCGCAATTGATCGGGTATATCGAAACCGTCTGTCGGAAATATTCGTCGATGGCAAAGGGCCGCGTCGTAGGGACCGTTGGAGCAATGAAAATCGAACCGGGAGTCATCAACGCAGTGCCCGGACGGGTCGAGCTGTCCATCGATATTCGGAGCACTTTGGCGCAATCAAAAGCGCGCGTGACTCGCATGGTCAAGGACCAAGCTCGCGTTATCGCACGCCGACGCGGACTCGGCATTGAAGTTCTCAAGATTCGTGAAGAGAATCCTGTACCACTCGACCCAGGGTTGCTCCGCCTCACGAAAAACATTTGTAAAAGCGCAGGAATCGACTATGAAATCATGCCTTCGGGTGCCGGCCATGATGCGATGCAGATGGCCAAAATCACGCCGGCCGCGATGATTTTTGTTCCCAGCCGACGCGGNATCAGCCACAACCCCCTTGAATGGACGGATCCCGACGATATTGCTCTCGGCGCACAGNTGCTNATGGAAACCCTCATNCGAGTAGGCAATGAAAAATTCTNAGATTCGGCCGAAGAGAATTTTGAACGCATCCCAGATCAGCTCGATTTTCGAGCGTTTTAGAAAAGAAATGTCGCGGCGCTACGCTAGTCTCGATCAGGTGGTTTTTATCGGCGTGCGCACGCGCGGACCGTATGTCGCCAAGCGCTTGGCTGTATTGATTAAGAAACGCCACGAGATCACCATACCGGTCGGTGAAATGGACATCACGCTATACCGTGACGATTTGAACGCGCTTTTGCGCGGCGGCACCATAGACCACACGCGTATTCCGTTTGATATCGCGAACAAAATTGTCGTGCTTTTCGATGACGTGCTTTATACGGGACGAACCGTGCGAGCAGCGGTTGACCATTTGATCGATCTCGGTCGGCCGCGCATGATTCACCTGGCGGTTATCATCGATCGTGGCGGGCGCGAGTTACCGATCGCCGCAAATTATGTCGGCAAAACGCTTCGGCTCCCGGCTGGAAAGAATATTCAGGTTCGATTGAACGAAATCGACAAGCGCGATGAAGTGG
>Ga0065715_10002369_pt1 | contig 9922 bp, 7 predicted proteins | sample MisBulReplicate1_FD_59102 | JGI IMG/M metagenome (GOLD analysis project Ga0065715, IMG submission 59102) | Miscanthus rhizosphere microbial communities from Kellogg Biological Station, MSU, sample Bulk Soil Replicate 1 : eDNA_1 v2 (version 2) | ecosystem: Host-associated > Plants > Roots >... | reverse complement strand
CGCAGTCACACCGGCGCTCTCATCCTCGCGATAACACTCGTCCTTCAGGCGTCATCGGCCGGATCCGCCGCGAGCCCACTCTGGTCGAGCGCCGTCGCATTCACGAACGTCGTGGCCAGCAGTCCGGTGGCAGGGGGTGGGTATCCCGCCAACCCGCAGTACGTCCCCGGCACGTGTGGGCCGCAGCAGCTCAACTCGAACCGCTCCGAGTCGTGGATCGCGGTGAAGCCCGGCACGGAGGACCTGGTCGGCACGTCGAAGTTCTTCATCTCGAAGTGGAGCACCTTCTACGACTTCCACCTGGGCTCCTACACGATCCTGAACGGCACGCCGGCCTCGAACAACCAGGTGCAGGGATACGAGTGCACGACGGTCGGCACGCAGGACATGCCGCCTTCGTGGACGATGAACACCGACCCGAACGCTGACTTCGACACGAAGGGCCGCGTCTATCAGACGACGCTCCCCTTCAATGCCTACTGGCAGAACATGCACCCCAACGCCGCCGTCATGGCGTCGTACAGCGACGACCTGGGCCGGCACTGGGTCACCGCGAACGGCGGCCAGCCGCTGGAGTCGTCTCCGAATGCGTCGAGCCTCCAGTACGGGCACGTCGAGGACAAGCAATGGATCGCGGTCAACCACGTCATTGGCCATCGGTACCAAGACCACGTGTATGCGATGTGGTCCGTCTTCAATGGCGCGCCGAATGGCGGCTCGGTCGATCTTCGGCTTGCCGTCTCCACCGATCGCGGCGCCACGTTCTCCCGCTACTACTCGTTCCCGATGCCGTCGGTCAGTGGACGCCAGAACTTCTACGTACAGCCTTCGATCGACGCCAGCGGCGACCTCTACGTCGCGTTCGCATCGACAGAGAAGGACAAGAAGAGCGGTCAGGTCACGCTGTGGGTCGCGAAGTCGACGGACGATGCGCAGACCTTCACGTTCTCGCGCGCTGTGACCGGTATCGGGCTGATCCCGACGTGCTGCCTTCCGAACACGACCTTCCGTGACGGGATCGTCGAAAGCTTCGCCGCAAGCCCGAACCTCGCCGGGCACCTTTACATGACCTACGAGGACTGGGACGCGGCCGCTGGGCAATTTGACGTGAAGTTCGTGCAATCCACCAACGGGGGAGCAACGTGGTCCGCGCCCGTGAAGGTGAACGACAACACGGAGTCGAACGTCCTCGGCTACACCGACCAGTTTCAGCCGTCGATCGCCGCGGGACCCAACGGTGCGGTCGCGATCGCCTTCTACGACCGCCGCGCCGCGTGCCCGAGTGACCCGAGCGTGCTGGCCGCTGACGTCGGCCGCACGAACTTCTGCATCGACGTGACGCTCCAGGCATTTAAGGACACCGGCACTGGAGCGCAGCCGGTGCTCGCGAACACGCGTTTCACGACGTATACGTGGGACCCCATGAACCCTGGCCAGCATGTCGATGGCATTGGTCAAATGGCATGCGCAGCGCACCGCGACCCGTGCACCGAGCGCGCGTTCATCGGCGACTACTTCGGCCTGGCGGTCTCAGGCGGGAACATCTACGGGCTGTTCGTGTCCACGCATTACCCATCGAGCGTCACCGCCGATGAGGGTGGTCCGGTCTATTACCAGCAGCAGGTGCTCGCAAAAGTGTCGCGTTCCGCGTACGGCACGGGCTACTAGAAGAAGGCGGAGGGGCTCGCTCGCGCGAGTCCCTCCCCTGCCTGCACTCTTGCGAGCCGACTCTGCGACCGAGCGACCGACCTCAATCTCCCATCAATGTTGAGTCAATGTCCTGTCTCTAATCTCTGCGCGCGAAGATTGACGCGGTGTGACGCTGGGGGCTGTGGGACGTGCTGCAAACGGCGACCATGCATGACGATCACCTGCGCGCGCGACTCGAACTTGCGAGTCGCCTCGGGGCGCTCGCTTCGGATGCGCGCGATCTTGTAGAGCTGTTCCGCGCGATGTACGACGAGACGGCGCGCGTGATGGATGCGACCGTCTTCCTTTTCGCGACGTATGACGAAGTGAGCCAGACCGTGCAGGTCGTCCGGCAGATGGACCGCGGCGATGAGCACGGCGGCGGTTCCTTCCCGCTCGGCAAGGGCTTCACGAGCGAGGTCATTCGCACCGGCGCGCCACGCATCGTGCACTGGGCCGCCGAGGGTCCTCCGATCCGTCTCCTGTACGGGACGGAGGCGGGGGAGCTGGTATCGCCACGATCGGGCGCGGTCGTCCCCATCCTGTCGGGCGGTCGGGTCATTGGCGTGCTGTCCGCGCAGAGTTATCTGCCCGAGGCGTACGACGAGGACGATCTCCTGAGCCTGTCCGCGATCGCGGCGCAAGCGGGCGCGACCATCAAGCGACTTCGTGCGAGCGATCAGATGGCCATCGAGAACGAACGGCACGCGCTGCAGCTCGAGGCCGTAATCGCGAGCATGAACGACGCGCTCGTCATCGTGGATGCGCGGGGTTCCATTGTGCGACTCAACAGCGCGGCGCGAGAGCTCCTCTGCCTCGACAGCGGAAGCCTTGTCGTGGGACAGCCGCTCGAGCGAGAGCGTCTCGAGCAATGGCCGGACACCGCACGCGAGATCGCTGACGCGCTCATCCCGGTGATCGAGGCGATCCGCTCGGGCGCCGGGATCCCTCAGATGGACGTCGAGCTCCACCAGGGCGAACGCCGCGTTCTGAGTGTTGGCGCGTCCGTGCTGCGTTCGCCGACAGCCGAGCTGGCGGGTGGCGTGATCGTGTTCCGCGACGTCACGGCGCAGCGCGACCTCGAGCGGCTACGCGAGGACATCTTCGCGATGGCGTGGCATGACATGCATACGCCGATCACCGTCATCAGGGGCCATGCGGAGCTTCTCCAGCGTCGCCTTTCCTCCGACGAGCAGGATCGCAAGGCGTTCAAGGCAGCCGCCTCGCTGATCCAAAAGCACGCGGACCGCCTTGCGGAGCTGCTGAGCGCGCTCTTCGACATCCGCTGCCTCGAGGCAGGCGTGCTGTCGATCTCACGCTGGTCTACGGATCTCGGCCTTCTCGTTCGCGAGGTGGCGGATGGCATGCGGTCGACAGCGCGCCACGAGATCGCGGTGTCCGCCGACGATGGAGTCGTGGGCGAATGGGACGAGCGACGGATCCAGCAGGTGGTCACGAATCTGATCTCCAACGCGATGAAGTACTCGCCCGAGGGCTCGACTGTGGCCGTTTCCCTGAGCGCCGACGCGACGACGGCCACGGTTCGTGTTCAGGACGCAGGCATCGGTCTCGATAGCGCCGAGCTCGAGCAGCTGTTTGGCCGGGGTTACCGCGCCGAATCGGTGCGCACGGTCAGGGGCGCAGGGCTCGGCCTCTATCTGAGCAACGGTCTGGTCGGCGCGCACGGTGGCCGCATGTGGGCAGAGTCACTTGGCCACGGCCACGGCAGCACGTTCTGCTTCACGCTCCCGCTTCAGCCCGGTGCGGAGCCAGGCGGGGCTGGTCGCGCATGAGGTGCACACGGCTGATCGCGATCAGCTGCGTGGTCTTCGTGCTCGCTCTCTCGCTCGCGGTCCCGCGCTCCTCGGCCGTCGCGGAAACGCTCCCGCAGGACAAGATCGATCCGGCGCTGCGCGCTCGGTTCCAGACCGATCCGCTGGCCGTACTGCCGGTCATCGTCGAGATGCAGCACCCCGAGGCACCGTTCGTCGGCGCGCCCAACGTCGATCGCGCTAACCAAGCCCTCGAACTACTTCGTCAGTACGGCACTGCCGTTGCCGCGCTGTCGCTGATCGATAGCGCCGCGGGCTTTGCGAACGCGAGCGGCGTCGACGCGCTGAGCCTGCTGCCGGCGGTCGCATACATCCATCACGACGCGACCGTGCGTCCGCTGGGCGCGCCGGCCGAGATCCCGCCGCTGCCGACCCCGACCCTGCCGCCGCTACCCACGCTGACACCGACGCCGACCTCATCACCGACGCCCACGGCAACGCCTACACCAACCTCAACACCGACACCCACACCCACACCCACACCCACATCCACACCAGCGCCGACGCCAACACCCGACCCGACACCATCACCTGTCGCCACACCTACGGCAACACCCAGCCCCACGCCGACGTCCAGCCCGACGTCCGCGCCGGCCGCGACACCGACGCCCTCACCGTCCGGCGCGGTCGCGGCGCAGGGTCAGGGCGCACAGGGTCAGAGCTCTGCCGTGTACCCACGCGTGGTGAACGCGGATCAGGCCTGGCTGCAGGGCGCGACCGGACGCGGCGTGACCGTCGCGATCCTCGACTCGGGCGTCGCGACGGATCCGGATCTCGTCCAGCCAACGAATCGCATCCTCGCGTCGGTCAACTTCGCGGATCAGCGGGTCACGAGAGATCCAGGTGGCCACGGCACCCACGTCGCAGGGATCGTTGCCGGCAATGGCACGCGATCGGCCGGCGAGTTCGTCGGCATCGCGCCGGACGCGAACATCGTCGACGTTCGCGTGCTCGACAGCAGCGGGAGCGGTCGCATCTCCTCTGTCGTGCGCGGCATCGAGTGGGTCGTCGCGCATCAGGCGGCTTACCAGATACGCGTGATCAATCTCTCGCTCGGCGCGCCAGTCACCGTGTCGTATCGGACCGACCCGCTGTCAGCGGCGGTGGAGATCGCATGGCAACGTGGGCTCGTCGTCGTGGCCGCGGCCGGTAACACCGGACCGCAGCGCGACACCGTCGTGTCTCCCGGCACNGACCCATACGTGATCACGGTCGGCGCGACNGACGATGCAGGNACGGTGAGCCGTGGCGACGACACACTCGCTCCGTTCTCGGCGTGGGGCNCGTCGGACGGGAACGCCAAGCCGGATCTCGTCGCGCCCGGTCGTCGGATCGTTTCGCTCCGGGTCCCGGGAAGCGCGCTCGACACGCTGTTCCCGGATCGCGTCGTCACCGCGCAGAACGGAGCGACGTACATTCGCCTCACCGGAACGTCGATGTCGACGCCGGTCGTATCGGGTGCCGTCGCTCTGCTCCTCGAACGCAGACCGGATCTCACGCCGGACCAAGTGAAGGCGCTCCTCACGCAGACGGCTCAGCCTTACGGCGTTGCACTTCCCGACCCGAGCGCGGACGGAAGCGGATTACTCGATGTCGCGGCTGCGTTGAGCGCCGCAACCGGAACGCCTGAGGGTTCTGGTGTCACTGGCGTGCCTGGAGGCATTCAGAACGTGCCGTCAGAGCCGCCTGTCAACCTGCCCAGCGCAAACCGGGCACTTCGCCCGGCCGACGGGTTCGCACGTGCGCTGTTCACGGTCCTCCGCGGGACGCCGCTGCGCTGGAAGGACCCGGGGCTAGGCGGTATCCCGTGGCCGACGCTCACCTGGGACAGCGTCGCGTGGGACAGCGTCGCGTGGGACAACTTCGACTGGGACAGCGTCGCGTGGGACAGCGTGGCGTGGGACAGCGTCGCCTGGGACAGCGTGGCGTGGGACAGCGTCGCGTGGGATAGCGTCGCCTGGGACAGCGTCGCGTGGGACACTCTCACGCTCGACTGATAAGCGTCGCGCATCACTGCGCCCCGAATTAGACCGGAGACGCGGCGCGTCTAAGTAGACTCGCGCAAATGGCGCGGATCATCGACCTCATAGCGGCCGGGCAGACGTTCTCGTTCGAGTTCTTTCCACCGAAGGACGAGGACGAGCAGCGCCTGCTCACGCGGACGATCTCCGACCTGCAACCGCTCCGGCCGTCGTTCGTTTCTGTGACCTACAGAGGAGGCCGGATATCCCGCGAGCGCACGACGCGGGTCGTGATCGACCTCCTGCGGACCACGGACCTGACGCCGATGCCACACCTGACCTGCGTCGCGCATCCGCGTTTCGAACTCGGCGAGATCATCGGGGGCTTCCGGGCGGCCGGGCTCGAGAACCTGCTCGCGCTCGGCGGCGACCCGCTACCAGCCGAGGAGTCGTACAAGGAGCTGGCGTACGCGTCGCAGCTGGTCGAGCTCGGACGGCGGCTCGGCTTCGACTCGATCGGGGTCGCGGCTCACCCGGCAGGTCATCCGCGCTCTCCCGATCTCGTGTCCGATCGCATCCATCTCGCGGAGAAGATGCGTCTCGCCGACTTCGCGATCACGCAGTTCTTCTTCAAGGTGGAGGAGTACGAGCGTCTTCGCGACGAGGTCGCCGCGCTCGGGGTCACCAAGCCGATCCTCGCCGGCATCATGCCGATCACGTCGCTCGTGTCGGTCCAGCGGATGGCGCAGCTTTCCGGATATGCGGTCCCCGAAGACATCGTTCGTCGCATCGAGGCCGGCGGCGATGACCGCGAGGAGATCCGCAAGCGCGGCATCGAGGTGGCGACGGAGCTCTGCCGGAACCTGCTCGATCGCGGCGTGCCCGGGCTCCACTTCTACACGCTCAACTTCTCGAAGGCGACGCGCGAGATCTACACGAATCTCGGACTGGTCAAGACGTAGCGCGCTGTAGCGCTTCAAGGAACCTGAGGTACGCGACCGCACCCGGATCGGGATGACCCTGCGCTCGTTCTCCGAGCCAGGCGGCGCGGCCGCGACGCGAGACGTTCGGCGTGGTCTCGTCGATGCCCTTGCGCGCCGCGGCGATCATCGCGGCGAGGCCTTCGTCGGACGCGGAGGCCTCGAGCGCGCGAACGCTCGGTATGAGCGCGTCGAGCACGGTCTTGTCGCCGAGCGCGGACTTCCCGCGCTTCTCGACCGCGGCCGTGGCCTGCTGCGCCATCGTCACGACGTCGTCTCGGGTGATCGACGGCGCCGTGGCGACCGACCGCGCTGCCGCGAGCAGCGCAGTGGCAACCAGCGCGGCGAAGCTCGAGGGATTCGCCGAGGAGATCGCAGTCGCGAGCGTTCTGAAGATCTCGGCCGGCGTTGCCGACTCCGGCAGCGACCGCATCGCCTGCCGCGCGGCGGAGCTGCCGCCTTTCACGGTGACCCCGAGGTCCCCGTCGCCAACGGCCGCGTCGAGATCGCGCAGCTCAGCCTCGCTCACCGCGAGGATCTCAAAGGCGCGGTCGAGCAGTGTCCGCAGCTCGTCTCCGGTCATTGCCGATAGAAAGGAGTGAGCGCCGGCGCGTCGAGGAGTGATGCCAGGTCGGGCGTGACCCGCATGACGCTGAGAGACGCACCGGCCATCTCGAGGCTGGTCGCGAACTCACCGATGTAGGGCCGGCGGACCCGAACCCCGATCGCCTCGAGGCTCCGGCTCACATATCGATAGAGGACGTACAACTCTTCCAGCGGCGTGGCGCCGAGGCCATTGACGAGCACCGCTACCTCATCGCCGCGCGCGAGCGCGAGGTCTTCGCTGATCTTCCCGAGCAGGTCCTCGGCGATGCGATCGGCCGTCTCGAGCCGGCCACGCCGCACGCCTCGCTCGCCGTGAATGCCGATGCCGATCTCCATCTCGTCGGGACCCAGCTCGAACGTCGGCTTTCCGGCTGCCGGGAGGATCGTCGGCGACAGACCGACGCCCATCGAACGCGTACTCGTCACCGCCGCCTGCGCGGCGGCCGCGACGTCCTTCAACGGGCGACCCTGTTCCGCCGCCGCGCCAGCGCACTTGTAGGCGAAGAACAGACCCGCGACGCCTCGGCGGTCAGCCGTGCGCGATGGCGGCGCCGATGCGACATCATCCGTGCCGAGCACTGTTGCGGTCTCGATGCCCTCATCTGCTGCGAGCTCGCCCGCGAGATCGAAGTTCATCACGTCGCCGCCGTAATTGCCGTAGAGATACAGAACGCCGGCGCCGCCGTGGGCAGCGCGCGTGGCCGCGAGGATCTGCTCCGACGATGGCGACGAGAAGACATTGCCGACCGCGACCGCGGTACAGAGGCCTTGGCCAACGTAGCCGAGGAACAAGGGAAGGTGACCTGATCCGCCGCCGGTCACGATCCCGACGCGTCCGGCGATCGGTGCGTCCGCGCGGGCCAGGGCTCGGCGATCGGGCGAGACCGCTTTCAGCATCCGCGGATGTGCAGCCAGGATGCCCTCGACGACCTCGTCCACGAAATCGTTCGGGTCGTTGATGATCTTTCTCATGCGTGCACCACCTTCAGCTCGATCCAGCCCACGGAGTCCTCGTTCCTCACGAAGACGAATACGGTCCGGTAGTTGTAGCTGCCGATCGAGGTGACCGCAGACGCGAGTCCCGTTTCGCTCACGCCGATCACGCTCGGATCTGGGAATGCCTGTCCGGCGAACAGCAGATAGCGCGTGCCCGTTGAAGTGGCGGTCAGGTCCCTGCGACCGCCGGCGGGCGATGACCTGAAGACATGCAGCTGAACTCGTTCGCCCTCCAGAATCACGGACTTGTCCGCTGTGACCTCGAGGCCGGGTCCCGGACCTGCTGGGAGAAGTTCGAATCTGACGCTGCCGGTCCTCTCGCCGTTCGCGGCTCCGATAACGGCGGACTCGTGATCTTTGCCCGCGGTGCCGACGCAGGTGACCCTCCCATCAAGCTCAGGGATCAACACGGACTCCCCGGTCGTGTAGTACCTCGTGCCCGACGCTGGATCCGTCAGATCGCGCGTCGTTCCGTCGGACTGTCGTTGCCTCACTGACAGCTGGACCGTTTCACCGACGCGCAGTGTGGTGCGCGGTGCGCTCACCTGGAGGTCGGTCTGAGCGAGGAGTCCGCAGCTCGCGAGCGAAAGCACTGACGCCATCGCGATGAGGAGTCGAGCCAGCATCTAGGCTGCGCGCCCCTCGATCACCAGCGTCGCCACGACGATGGCAACGAGTGTGGCCAAGGCGGCCGCAGCAGACACGGCCACGGCCAGCGCGACGGCGCCGAGCGAAAGAATCGCTGCGGCCGCGCGGTATGTCGCCGGACCCAGCCGCATCACTCGGCGGAACACGCTGTCGCCCGCAAGGTAGAGGGCGACGCCGCCGCCGAGCAGCAGTGCCGGTCCCAGCGCGAGCGCATCGGTCACGTGCTCGAGCGAGAGCCGAACGCCCGCGGCGATCGCGATCACGCCGAAGAGCATCACGATGTACGCGTAGAAGTACGCGTTGATGGCCATCTGCGCGCGCTCCGGGACCGTTGCCGATCGGAGCGTGTGCTCGGCGCGATCGTCGTCGGCTCCAAAGTGCGTCCACCACAGAGCGGCTGTGAGCGCGAGGCCGAGAAGCGCAGCGCCGGCGACGTCTGCGTCGAACACCAGACCGCTCGCCCCGATCCCGGTTGCCACCACGGATTCACCGAACGCGATGAGCAGCAGCAGATCGTGGCGCTCCACGAAATGCGCCGGCCGAAGATCGAACCCGGCTGGACGGTTGCGCTCGAGGAAACGGAGCAGCAGCTGNGCCCCGAACTGCAGGACGATCGCAGCGATCCACAGCNCATACGCGGCGAGACCACCCAGGAAGCCGGCCGCCGTGACGCANAGAGCGCCGACGATGTTCGCGGGCACGAAGCGCAGAGCTGCGGNGCCGTACGCCTCGATGTAGAGACCACCGTGCACGATGACGACGAGGANATACCCGATCCCGAACGCGACGCCACGGTCGTCGAACGCCAGGGGGATGGCCATCGCGCAGATCAGCAGGGCGCCCATCCCGACGAGGAGCAGCAGCCTGCGCGTCGTGTTGTCGGGCGGGACCTGGTTCGTCAGCCACACGAAGCCGCCGTACATCCAGAAGAGCACAGTCAGGATCAGCGCCGTGCGAAAGGCGGCTTCGACGGAAGCCTCATGCTCGAGAAGCGCCGTCAGTTGGGTGAGCGTGAAGACGAAGACAAGGTCGAAGAACAGCTCGAGGTTCGAAACGCCACGCTCGATCGGCTCGGGCGCCACTCTTGCGCGATGCTAGGGCGTACGGAGGTGCGCAGATGGAGCGGAAGAATCTCGACATCTACGGTCATGCGCCGATCCCATGGACGCGCGCGCTGAAACAGCTGGCCGCCAACAGCGGAACGTACTGG
>Ga0065715_10089488_pt1 | contig 9925 bp, 6 predicted proteins | sample MisBulReplicate1_FD_59102 | JGI IMG/M metagenome (GOLD analysis project Ga0065715, IMG submission 59102) | Miscanthus rhizosphere microbial communities from Kellogg Biological Station, MSU, sample Bulk Soil Replicate 1 : eDNA_1 v2 (version 2) | ecosystem: Host-associated > Plants > Roots >... | reverse complement strand
GCTTCAAATTCCGGAAAGGTTCCCTTCTCCGCGCCAAGCTGAAGACTTCGGTTCCAGGCTTCGTAGCGCACAAAGCCCATTACTTCTTCCATTAGGGTGCAGGACTCGGGAGAGCCGTAGGTGATCTTGAGTTTGAGGCAGAGGTCGGCAAAGCCCATGATGCCGAGACCTATTGGGCGAGTGCGCTTTACGGTGTCTTCGATTTCTGGAAGCGGCCAGGTGCAAGTGTCGATAACATTGTCGAGGAATTGAGTGCTCAGGTGTACGACATGACGAAGATGGTTCCAGTTGATGTTGTGTGGCCCGGCATGATCAGGATCGTGGAATTGGCTGACGTCGATCGAGCCAAGATTGCAGGAATTATTCGCGTGTAAGAATTGTTCACCGCAGGGGTTGCAGGAGTGGATAGGACCCATGGATGCCATCAGGTGATTGTGGCGGTTAACTTCGTCGATGAAGGCGATTCCGGGTTCTGCGTATTTGTGGGCGCTCGCAACTATGCGCTTCCAGATATCAGGAGCGTAGATCATCCCCGGGTTCGGAGGCTCTGCTTTCTGGTAAGCGTCAAGATTCGTTGTTAAGAAAGCTTGCCGATCGCAAAAGGTCACTGGCGCAGGGGGTTCGAAGTCGGAGCCAATTGGAGAGTCCTCGCGTCGCACGAAGATTGCGTAATCGCTTTCGGTCACAGGATCGTAGATTGGCGAACCCCAGGGCTGGTCGTTGAATTCGAGTTGAAACCATTCGTTGTTGTCGACAGCGGCCAGGAATTGATCGGTGAGGTTGACGGAAATATTGAAGTTGGTGAGCGAGTGTTGGTCATTCTTGGCGTGAATGAAACGAAGAATGTCGGGATGTGTGATGCGCATCATGCCCATGTTGGCTCCGCGTCGGACGCCGCCCTGCTTCACCACCTCGGTTACTTCGTTGACAATGTTCATGAAGGAAACTGGTCCGGATGCGGTGCCTTGACGAAAACTAACGGTGGCGCCTGTCGGCCGAAGAGATTCGTACGTCATTCCGGTGCCGCCGCCTGTCTGGTGTATCAGGGCGGTAACTTTGGCGTGGTCCATGATTCCAGCGATTGAATCTGGAATTGCGAGAACAAAACACGCGGCGAGTTGTCCGTTGTCACGGCCGGCATTGACTAAGCAGGGTGTGTTGGGGAGGAACTCGCGATTGAGCATGATTTCAGTCATGGCGTGAGAGAAGTCGGCGCGTTTGGCTTGGTCAGTCTCTGCTTTAGAGACATGATCAACTACGCGTTTGACGATATCGGGCCACTCGTCAAGGGGAGTACCTTGCGGATCTTTAACGGAGTAACGCTTGAGTGCTACCTTTCGGGCGTTAAGTCCAAGTGGGCGCTGGTTTGGTGAGGGAGTTTGAGAGGTTTCATGTTTTAAAGTTGACATGACAGATCAAATGACTCTCCCTAAGTGGCTGAGGCTGATGTGGTGGCGCTGTGGTCGGCTTGCGAACAGTAGCTACCCGCTTTTTTTCGGTCGATGTCGTGATCGATGATGCTTATTGATCCATTGCATCTTGGATAATCTTCGCAGCCGAAAAACTGTTGGTGGTCGGTTCTTCGTTCGCGGAGGCTTAGAGGATTTCTACAGTTTGGGCACCTGGGCCGTTGGTTAGCGAGAACGATTGCTTCTCCAGCGGTACGACGCAGTCGACGCCTCCAATTGCCGGTCATTCGTAGGTCGCCGGACCATTTCTTTATCAGCTCACTTTGGTCGGGAACAAAAGCGGGGTTTTTGCGGTCGTCAAAAATAGAGATGTTGATGATGTCATGATCAACGTTTGGATAAATATGTGCGCTCAGATTGGTTTTTGCGACACGATAGATCCAGTGGTAGCCATGCTGGTTGTCGTGGTGCCTTCGGTAATTCGGCGGTAGGTTGTATTCGATAGCGCGAAAAACAGAGGGCAGCGATATATAGACTTGGCTGGTGTTGCTTGGTAGAGCTGATGCTAAAGCGACCATGGGATTTCTTCTTAACTAACCAGCATTAGTAACGCTGGCGCATTCCTTCCTCAACGCGGCGGTCCATGTCTCTGGCGATACCAGTAATAATGGCTTGCAGTTCGCGAAGGCGAGCGGCTTCAAGGTTCGCGTCTTTGATTTGTCCTGCGGCTGTGGTCGTGCTGGTGTATTGAGCTTGATTGGCCTTGAGTTCAAGCGAGTAAGCCTGGTCGACACCTGCCTTTGCGATTGCTGCGCCACGATTCGCTCCGCCAGCCGCGGTGCTTGCTCCTGCGTTGATTGCGGAAGTATTGCCAGCGAGCTGTGCGTCGGTGGCGACCTTCATATCGTCGCGATATGTGAATTGGCTTTTTTGAACAGTATTGGCGGTTGCGATTTCGTTTTGAATTGTGGCGTTAGTGAATTCGTTATTAGCGCGGTTTAGATTTCTGGTTCGGTTTCCGGTTGCAACGTTGCTAAATATCGGATTGATTGCGCCGGTTCCTGCGTAAGGAATTGCAGTGGTGGCGCTTCCCCAGATTTCTTGTTTGCGAGCTCTTGCCTCACTCGCGATCCTGACTGACTCAGCACTTTGTGAAACAGCGGATTGCGTATTGGCCTGGTTGGCGCGGGCCCACACTTGTCTATTACTGTCGGCTACCTGCGCATTGGTGGCGGCGATAGTGAAGTTGGCGCTCGCTTGGGCCATGCCTCGCGCGGTCTGTGCGCCGCCGGCTATGGCGGCAATGGTTGCAGTTCTGTTTCCTTCGATGCTGGCGTGTCCTGAGATCTGGCGTGCATTGGCTCCCAGATTGGCGGCATCGAGCGAGCCCTTAGCTCGGGTCAGTTCTGCTTGGTAGCCTCCCTGAGTCTGTGTGTTTTCTGCCTGGCGTTGTAACGAAGCGCCCGCTTTCAGTCCGGTGAACTCAATAGCTGAGCCGACGATCGCGGCCATCCAGCCGGAGGCCGTGCTGGAGACTGCTTCAAAGAATTGTCCACTGGCCGCGCGATAAGCCAGATATGGTGAGAGCCATAGCATCAAACCGTTAATAACCATGATTACCAGTGTGAGGATGATTATTAGCGTGGGATCGTAGGCGTTGTTTTTAATAATTTGTGCTGTTCGTTCGTCGATGACGTAAGGAGCGGTGCCGTCGTAAAGGGACAAGCCGAAACTACCGACCGTGTAGGCAGCGAATACGAGCGTGTCCCTGACCACTGGAAAGATGAGCGTAAAGACGATGGTTCCCCAAAGAAAGGGGTATGCGATCCGTTCCGAGAGTTTTTTGTCGACCGCTACAGCGACTATGAAAGGAACGGCCAGTCGAAGGCCAATCATTACAAAGCCGCCAAGGATGAGAAGAAATATTTCGCCTGATTGAAGGATGCCACGAGCGAGATTGAGGCCAAAGAAGAGTTTGGGCATGGACCATGATGTAAGATCAGTGGCACTTTCGATGGCTGTCAGACCATTAATTTGCCCATCTCCAGATTCGTGATCCGTGAGGATGCCTACCCAACCGGATTCTCCGGGTTCGATATAAGCGGGTTGAATAAAAACGTTTTGCTCGTCTTTGATGATGAAGTGTCCTTGTACGAATGCGTAATACTGGTCATTGAAAGCGGCGCGTTTTTCTTCAATCAACGGCTCGATCGGGATAGTGAGCGTGCGTCCGATCTTATAGAGACTGGAGACTACGTATGGAGCTACGGCAAAGAGGGACATGCAGATGATGGCGCGTCCAAACCAATAATAGAGTTCGGTTGAAGCGCCGTCGTTTTCGCGGATCACTCGAATAAACGAAAAGAGGAGAATGATGCTTGCGAGGATCATTGCCAGGAAGTTGAATTTATCCATCAGCGGTCGTTCAACTTGGCGGCGTATATAGGGAACGAGCTCGCGAACCATATCCATGAGCTTTTGCATTTGTGCGCTAGGCAGTCCGGCTTCTGAGGGGGGAGTTATAGGCGTTGGGGTTGGCCCTGGGTTAGTTTGGGCAAAAATGGAGGGTGTGAGGCTGAGGAATAGAATGAGAAAGAAAAAGTTAAGAAGACAGACTCCGCGCAGCAGGCGCGGGTTGTGTCGAAGGGTTTTAGCGATAAGGGTTTTCACGGCGTCTTTGGTCTAGTTGTTGCCGTCCGCGGGGTCATCATCGATGCCTTCGTCTGGTTCGAATGTTCTGTCTATTTGGTCCAGTATGTCCTTGCGTACCGGTATGGTTGATTCCCAGGCGTTGTTTGTTTGGTGGACTTGCTGGCCGTAGGTGCCGCGAGTTTCAAGTTGAATTCCGTATTGTTTCGTTTTGGCGGCCAGTTTTTCAGTGAGGTCGTTAATTTGGGTTTTGATTTGTTCGATTTGAATCTTGGTGTTTGAGATTTGAGTTTGGATTAGCGCAAGCGAGTGACGTTCATCCTCGGGCTTGGCCATCTCTGTGGTGAGCATTTGCTCATATTGTTTGAGTACTGCCTGTGCCTCGGCGAGGCGAATGTAGGCGTTCTGTAGTTCGTAACGAATGCGTTCGAACTCGTTGTCCATGTTCGCGAGCCGTTCTATGTTTGCGAGGGTGTCTTGAGAGGTGCGGCCAATGGAGTTGCGCAGGTATTCTTCGAGGTCCTGAAGATCTTGCTGAGGATTAAAGATGCCTGCCTTTAGTCTCGAGTCGAGTTGCTGAATGGCACGAATGCGACACTCGACCATATTCTCAATTTGGCGTTTGAGTAAATAGATATGGCGAACTGTTTGGCCGATTGTCGCTACCGAGGAAATCAGGCTTTTGTTACGCGCCAATTGTTGATCGACTATCGTGAGGATACCGCCCAGGCTTGTGACTTGTTTGACAGCCTTGTCGTACATGGCGGTGTAGTGTTGGATGGTTTGCATCCAGCGATCCATTTCGCGGGCCATCTCTTCGATTTGTGCCGCGTAGGTGGTGGGGTCAAACACGGTCCATTGGGCTTGTGCTGGTTGTGTCGGCATGATGACGATGCCGAGTAAGAGACCGATTATTAGTTGTTTGATGAATGACATTTTTTTCATTTGCATGCCTTTCTTTAAGCGACTTGTGCTTCGCGCAGTTCTGATTCGTCAATCTCAGTAAGACCATGGGCTGTCAGGCCACGCGGGTAACGTTCTGCCAGCCAGGCGATAACTACCGCCATGGGCCAGGTAGGTTTAAGACTTTGGACGCGAGCGCGGGCATTGCGCTCGTCGGGGTTAGTGGTGAACGTCCAGAGCTCGCTGGGCGAGAGATCTATCTGGAGTAGTTCGACAATCTTGTCTTGACCAGAGCCAAATACGCCGAGGAATTGTGCGTGTTCGCCAGGGACGTTTTTGATTCCTTCAATGCAGGCGTTTGCTGCCGGAGATAATCCGGTTTCTTCGATCAATCTTTTGTAGTCTCCAACTTGCTTGCCGATGAGTTTGACGCCGGCAGTCTTTGCGAGAGCAACGCCAATTGGATTGGGAACGTCGCGGCTGCCAGTGAAGTCCTCGTACGCATGGGAAGCAAGTAGCGTGACTGCGTTTTCTTTGCCGCCGGTTCGGGCAGCACGCTCAATGACGTTGAGAATGAGAGGGTAGTGCTTGACGACTTCCCACATTTCGTCAAAGGCAAGTAGTAGTGGCGAGCGAGTGCCGTCAGGGTTCAAGCGGCCGAGAGAACGCATTACGTGGGCGGCAATGCGAAAAGCCATTGATTGGCGCACTCGATCGGGTAGATTTTGTAACGAGTCAATTTCGTAAACGTCGAGTTGTGAATCCGTTAAAAAGTCTGAATGGGTTGGAGCGTCGATCCAAGGATCGTTTCTGAAAGACTCCAGTGAGATACGCAATAACTCTGAACGTTCCTTGGCGATCTTCTCGGAGAATGGAGCTACTTTGAGAAGGTCGAGCAAGTGTGAGAGCCGTGGCTCGTGTTTCGGGCGACCGGGTCGATTTCGTGGAACCTGGTTTTTATAAACCTCATCGACCAGTAACATCAGTATGTCTTCGGCGATGGTGTCGTTGGCGCGAGCTAGATGCATAAGATCAGCGACTACAAATGTTTTTTGTAAGTCGTCGGGCATTTCTCCTTGTTCGAGGCCGGGGTAGTCCCAGGTGTTAATCGTGCGTGTTCCATGGTCGAATCTTAGGTAGCGGCCATGAAGCACCTCGACAAGCGGGGCGAGAGATTTTCCGTAGTCAACGGCGCGTACGCGTACGTGGGCTTTTGTTGCCAGAACGTCGTTAATGATCCGGCACATGAGGACAGACTTTCCGGCGCGAGGCTGAGCTATTAGCATTACCAATGGGCTGGTGACGAGACTGCGATCGTAAAGGTTGAAGCCTGTCAGATGGCCAGTCGGAGTGGAACAAATAGTATGAGGATTTGGACTGCCCGGCCATGCTGATTCGGTGGGGGTCAATGGGGCGAGAGAGTCGGTCGTTTCCAGAATCTCGCGCCCCGTTTCCTGATTGTTTAGCTCACCGACAAGACTCCGGTGATAGACGGCTCGGAGAGCTACCGGTTCTTCCCGGTTTGCTTCGGCGCCGGGAATGCGGCGAAAGGCAGTAACGAGCTGCTCACAGTAGCGATCAAGATTTCGGAGTGAGGCGCGTAGGTCTTCCTTGTTGGTTGCGGCCTCACTGTAGATGACGGCGTAGAAGCGAGCTTTAACGAGAGCCTCGGTGTCGCCAGTGATTTCCTCACGAACGGTGGAGAGCTGGCCCATTGCTTTACGGCCTTCGAAAGTGCCGTGGCGGCTCGTACCTTTATTCGCTCGACTTACCTGACGGATACGCTTATCGAGTTTTTTACGTACCTTGTCCTGATCGAGATAGACGTATTCGGTTATGACATTATGACGAAAATTGAGTTCAGGGTTAGTTGTCAGAACGCGCATGCAGTCGGCAAAGATGTTTGGTTGTGGAGGGACAAACATTGAGACGACTGCGGCTGGATAGTTACCGTGCATTATGAAGTGACCGTCGCCGGCAATGGTTTCGCCTGTGAGGTAGTCGCGAATGTCACGTCCGGGAATGTCGGGAAGAATGGGCGCGCTGTTGGAGTTTTGCCTGTGGGCTAAATAGATGGCTTGCCAAAGTTCTTGACGGGTGAACGATTTCAGGGGCAAGGGGCTCTGTTGTTCAATTAAGCGAAAAGTTTTTTCTGCCTCGTCGATAGCTTGTTGCTCGTCGGTCATAGTGCGACGAGTGATGCTGTCGTTACTGGTTTCGCGGAGGGTTGTAAAAAGAGCACCGATGAAAGCGAGTGGTCCACGTAAAGCCAATTCACGTTTTAGCGTGGGAAAGAAGCGTGCCAAACCTTTTTGACTTTCATCCTTGTGGTGTTTGACTGGAACGCGTACCCAGGCGGACAACGTGTGCTGCTTGAAAGCTGCTCCTACGGCAGCGTCCTGGTAAAAGCAGATGCCCATAGTGTGTAGGAGGCCAGCGAGTGGAGCGACGTCTTCTTTGTCTTGTGAACGGATGTGCCGTTGGATCGCGCGACCAGGATCGGGATTAACAGACAGGCGAAACTGGATGATGGTGTTGGGTGGCTTGCGAGCTGCTAGTAGTCGCGCGAGTTCGTTCATTCGTCGTTCGATCAGGTGTTCTTCGGTGAAGATAGTGTTGTTTAGAGCAACGTGATAAGCCTTGGTGAAACTGCCGTCCGTGTGACGTAGCAAGTTTCCGGAAAGATCCAAAATAGAAGAGTCACGTCGTCGGCCGGCCGGACGATCAAGCAGGCGGATGCGAGCTTCGTCTTTTTTGATTCGCGCAGCGTTCTCGTTGCCGCGCATATTGGCAAGATCCTGTTTGGCGCGGCGACTGAGTGGAACGAGTCGGAGTCCAACGGTAATGCCGATGGCTGAAAGAACAGTCGCTACGGCGAGAATGGTAATAGTCGGGGTGTCCACGGACTTTTTTTCTCCACAATTCAATGTTGATGGTCGGCGAGCAGCCAGGGACGCTCTTTTTTGTCAGTGGGAAGCGCATGACGATGCCGTGACGTTTTGATAAGTGCGGCAAGGTGATGTTGTAGCCAGAATGGGCGCCGTCCGATGCGTACAAAGTTGAAGAAAGCCACTGAAGCAACAAGAGATATTGGACATATCCAGATCTCGAGCGGAAAGCGCATAAAGCGCAGGTTGAACATAAAGGGAATGCTGTAGCCAAGCAGCGCGATAAAGATCACGAACTTCCAATCGGTGTCTCTCACGCCAAAGCGCACGACGGGAAGATAGATTTGTGAACGTATGGGTCTGCCGCGCATCACGGTGTTGTTTTCTCCGGAACTGGTTTTTTCGGTTAACTCCTCATGGCCGGGCCAGTCATTGCAAACCAGTTCATTAATGCTTCCGGGAGTTTCGGAAGATGAGACAGGGTTGGCCTGTCGAACTGACCCGGTTCTGGTTGTGCGCGTGAAGGATCTCAGTTACCGAGGTCGGTATCGAGGTTCACGGCATTGCCTTGCGAGAATGAATACGCGAGGCTGGCGACAGCACCAAAAGCGAAACAGAAAACTCCGCCGAGTGCTTGTTTGGTCCAGTTCTTTTCGGTCATGTAATTAACGGCTGCCCACATGAGGCCACCGATGCCGAGAAGGAACAGTAGGTTTCGTCCCCACTTGATTATTTCTCTGACGCCATTACCGAGTGTCTGGTCGTTGCCGCCAAAGATACTGCCGCCGGAAGGCCCCTGGGCCATGACGCTGACGGTAGTAAGAGAGAACACGATGCCGATCACGAGCAGCGGCATGAGTGCGTTAACGATTACGCTTGCTTGCAGCAGTCGTCGACTGGCTCGGGCTGTGTGCGAGTTGGTTAGAAGTTGCTCATCGATCCTTAGGGCATTCGTTTGATTGTGAAGCCATCTGCGAAAGTCAGGTCTCATTTCAATTTACTCCTCAATAGTTAGGGTTACGGATTCTGTTTCGCTCGAAGCGTGGTGTTGTTTTTTTCAACAGTAGCCTCGGGCGGCTTGACGTGGTTCGCCTCTACAAAGGGTGTGCCAGAAGGGATTTGAGTGGGTTTTCTTGTAGTCGCTCGTGCGGCATCGGGCTTGCACATGAGGGACGCGGAGGCTCGTTGCTTCAATGAAAATGAGAAAACATCTTCCTGTTAATTTAAGTGTAATGGCCTTGGCTGCGTTGTTATGGCAGGCGGAAGCGCAGGCTAAAGAGGGCAAGGCTCAAGTGCGGTCGCGGTCCAAGGGTGTAGTCAAATGGAGTTCGAAACGCCGTTTGCGTGTGCTCAAACGACTACAGCGGCGTGCTGTGATGTCGAGGATGAGGGAACGGGCGCGAATTTATGAGCCCGACATGATCGCGGCGGCGCAAAAACATGGAGTAGATCCCCGTCTGTTATGGACCATTGCATTTTTGGAAACGAGATTTCGTCCCGAGCTGGTGTCGCCGATGAAAGCGCGCGGGTTAATGCAGTTCATGCCGGATACGGCGCGTCGGTTTAACCTATCGAATCCAAATGATAGCAAAGCTGCAATTGATGCGGCAGCCAGGTATGTGAAGCAGTTAGCGTCACAGTTTGACGGGAGATTGGACCTCGTACTGGCTGGTTATAACGCTGGCGAAGGCGCTGTGGACTGCTATCGCACTGGACGTTCGCTGCGGACTTCGAGAGGAAAGGTAATCAATCCGCGCGGGATTAAGACCAATGGCGTTCCGCCGTATCGGGAAACAATCGCCTATGTGAAGAGAGGTCTTGTGGTTTTTAACCGCGTCGCGTCTGCTGGTGTTTTTAGGCCTGAGGTAGTTGCCACAGCGCGCATGTTGCAAGTGCCGTCGATGACAGGTTTGTTAGCAGACGAGCTATTGATTGATCGGGAACTGCGCGCGCTGATGCCCGCCAGAGTGCTCCCCACGCTTCTCTACTCAGGGCTCAGGCAAGTGGAAATTGAGGGTGGTAACGAGAGGGCGAGAGCGCGAAGTGTTAACGAGCCAGAGTCGAGGGAGTTTGAGA
>Ga0065715_10089486_pt1 | contig 9929 bp, 5 predicted proteins | sample MisBulReplicate1_FD_59102 | JGI IMG/M metagenome (GOLD analysis project Ga0065715, IMG submission 59102) | Miscanthus rhizosphere microbial communities from Kellogg Biological Station, MSU, sample Bulk Soil Replicate 1 : eDNA_1 v2 (version 2) | ecosystem: Host-associated > Plants > Roots >... | reverse complement strand
GAAAGACATCTTTCCATCGAGCAGTTCGCGAATCTGACGCAAACCGATCATCTGTGAAGCAGTCGCACCGGTCGCTCCGGCGGCGCGCACTTCTTCGATAATACCCTGCTCGAACATTGTTTTCACCCGCTGATCGATTCGTTGATAAAGCTCCTCCCGGTCGCGCAAGACAAAAACGCCTGTAGCCGGGATCGGTGATCCCGGCCGACCGGAGTCATCGACTCCGGCTACAACTTCCGATGCCGGTTTCCCGGTGAGCAGACAGATCTCGAGAGCGCGCACGACGCGACGGCGATTTTTTGTGTCAATCGTTCGGGCTGCCACGGGATCGAATTCCATAAGTTGGGAACGTAGTTCATCCGGGCTCATGGCATTCAATTTTTCGCGTAGCTTTCGATCAGCCTCGGGCAGAGGTGCCAGTCCCTGCGTGAGCGTCTTAATGTAAAGCCCGCTTCCCCCGACAACGATCGCGAGTCTGCCGCGTGCATTAATTTCACTAATGGCGAGCATCGCCGCGCGCCGATATTTTTCTGCGTTCATCTCTTCGGACAGCGGGATAGTGCCGAGCAGATGATGCGGAGCCTTCGCAAGCGTTGACGCACCCGGTTTCGCTGTTAACAAATCCAGGCCGCGATAGACTTGAAATGCGTCTACGCTGACAATCTCCGCGCCTGTTTCGCGAGCGAAATCGCCCGCCAGTTCAGACTTCCCCGTTGCAGTTGGGCCAACGATAAAGAACGTGCGCCTCATCCAATCACACCGAATTTACCTGTCTGACGTCTCTCCAAAAACAAAATCGCCAGAATCCCAGGGCCCCACTCTCACCACCTTGCGCTGCCATTTGCAGGCTTGCTTTACGCGCGACTTCTTAGTTGAATCGCAGTGTGCTCCCTGCTGATGAAGTGACTTCATTGACCGGGCTTGTTGGAAATGCGGAACGCGGCGCCGTTGCATTCACTACCACGCATTGGAGCGTTGTATTGACGGCGCAAGGCGAATCGCCCGCGGCACAGGAAGCGCTTGAAAAGCTTTGCCGCACGTATTGGCGACCAATTTATAGCTTTGTCAGGCGACAAGGCGTTGCGCCCGCGGAGGCGGAAGACCTTACTCAGGGTTTTTTCGCGTCATTATTGGAGCACCGAAATTTGAATGCTGTCCGCAAGGAACAGGGGAGACTTCGTTCTTATCTGCTTGGGGCGCTGAAATACTTTCTGGGCGATGAAAGGCGTCGCGCAATGGCGATCAAGCGAGGAAAAGGCCAGCGGCTCATCCCGCTGGAAGAACTGCGCGGTGACGAGTGGGTCGAGATGGAACCAGCGGACCCAGTGACTGCCGAGATGATTTATGAACACCGCTGGGCCTCGACGGTGCTGGAACGCGTGCTCAACCTGTTAAAAAATGAATATCAGAGGGCAGGCAACGCCATCCTGTTTGATTCGCTAAAGGAATTGCTGCCGGGCGAACCAGACGCACCCTCTCAGAAGGACATTGCTGCGCAATTGGGCATGACTGAAAATGCGGTTCGGCAGGCGTTTTACCGATTTCGGCAGCGTTACCAATCGTTATTGCGAGAGGAAATTGCTCACACAGTTGCAACGCCCGGCGATATCGAAGACGAGCTGCGCCATCTCATCGCGGTGGTCCGGGCGTAGACATGAATTACACGAAGGCTCGACACGAATTACACGAATTATCACGAAGGCTTCGAAGGCTTGGGGCAATTGGTGCAAGTTGATAAAATTCGTCTCGACCGGCGCGAGTTTAGGCACTTCGCATCTGAGTTCGTGTAAATTCGTGAAATCCCTCTCTGCGTAACGTATGGCGAAAATTTACCAAGTACAAGAAGGGGACGCAGGCGACGTTCCGGTGATGATTAGAGTAATCAGAATTTGCCGCAATTGCGGCGCGAAAATCTTTTCCGATGCACCCGAAGGACTTTGTACCGGCTGTGTGTTGGAAGCGGCGATTGGTGTCTTCCCTGACGCTGTAGCCGAGGGTGGCGCCTCCGGTCATGCGGACAAGCCCGCGTCCCAAAAAACAGCTCGCGCGGTCGAATTGCTGGGAGAGCTGGGCGATTACGAATTGCTCGAAGAGATTGGGCGCGGCGGTCAGGGTGTTGTGTTTCGGGCGCGGCAAAAGAGTCTCAATCGCACAGTCGCCTTAAAAGTCATTCGGCTTGGGCAGTGGGCGAGCAAAGCGCATCTGAAGCGGTTTCGTCTCGAAGCAGAAGCCGCAGCCCGGTTGGAGCATCCCGGTATCGTTCCGATCCACGAAGTCGGTGAGCGCGACGGTTCGTGTTACTTCAGCATGAAGTTTGTCGAAGGTGGACAAGTTGATGAAGTAGTCAGGCGCGCGCCGATGTCGATCCGGCAGGCGGCGGAATTAATTGCCAAAGTGGCGCGGACCGTTCATTACGCACACGAGCACGGCATTCTTCATCGTGACATAAAACCCGGGAACATCCTGCTGGATGCAAAAGGCGAACCGCATCTGACCGATTTTGGGCTGGCACGATTGGTCGAATCCGAAAGCAGTGTCACGCACACGCTTGATGTATTAGGCACGCCTAGTTACATGGCGCCGGAACAAGCGATGGGACATAACGCGACTATCAGTAGTGTCACAGATGTTTATGCACTTGGCGCAGTGCTTTACCAGCTTCTAACTGGTCAGCCGCCGTTTGCGGGTGGAGCAACTTACGAGACGATCAAGTTATTGCTGGATAGTGAGCCGAAGCACCCTCGCGTTATAAATCCGAAAATAGATCGCGACCTCTCAACGATCTGTCTCAAGTGTCTCGAGAAAGATCCAAAACGCCGGTACTCTTCCGCGCTCGCGCTGGCAGAAGACCTCGAGCGCTGGTTAAAGCACGAACCGATTCAAGCGCGGCACACTGGAATTTTCGCGCGCGGTGCAAAATGGGTTCGGCGCAATCCAACCAGTGCACTGCTCGCGGCATCTCTGGTTGGTCTGGCAGCGGCCGCTGGCTGGATCGTATGGAAAAGTGAATTGATCACACAACCGGTGGCAACTGGAATCGCCGTTCTGCCCTTTGAAAACCTGGGCGACGAGAAAGAACACACGACGTTCGCCGATGGCGTGCAGGATGACATCCTGACCAAACTTGCGAAAATCGCCGACCTCAAAGTCATCAGTCGCACCAGTGTGATGGATTATCGCGGCAAGCGAAATGTGCGCCAGATCGGGGATGCGCTTCGCGTGTCTCACGTGCTGGAAGGAAGCGCACGCAGGAGCGGTGATCGGGTTCACTTGAATGCGCAGTTGATCGACACGCGCAACGACACGCACGTCTGGGCTGAGGAATACGACCGCGATTTGAATGATTTGTTCGCAGTCCAAGCGGAGATAGCGCAAAAAGTTGCCCAGCACCTTCACGCCAAGCTGTCAGCTAGTGAGCAGGCGTCTATTGAAGAAAAACCAACTCAGGACTTGGTCGCCTATGATTTCTACGTCCGCGCTCTCTCCGTAATTTACAACGCCCAGATCAGCTTGGGGCCATCCGTGAATCTTTCCGACGCTGTGGACCTCCTTAACAAGGCTGTTGCTCGTGATCCTAACTTCTTCCTCGCCTATTGCCAACTGGCCCTTGCGCACGACTTGATTGGAAATACTCCCGAGAACTTGGCCCCAAGCGGCGGCAGCACTCCCGAGCGCTTGGCCCTGGCACAGTCGGCCATAGATTCTGCGTTTCGGTTGCGGCCGGATTCCGGGGAAGCGCACCTGGCGCTGGCGTGGCACCTTTATTGGGGCTATTCGGATTTTGATCGCACGCGCGCCGAACTTGCTCTTGCTCAACAGAGTTTACCCAATAACCCGCAAGTTTACGAGTTAGCTGGATCGGTGGACAAAAGTCAGCGTCGCTGGGCTGACGCCAAACACAATCTCGAGCGCGCATGTGAGCTCGATCCTCGAAACCTCCCTTACCTGATTAACCTGGGATCGACCTACGCGTGGTTGCACGACTATGACGAGTGGGCCAGAATTATGGAGCGCATCGTTGCATACAATCCAGACCTCAGGCCAGGGCGGATTTTTCGCGCTCACGTCGAACTAGAACGGCGAGCGGACACCCGGCCTTTGCGTGCTGCAATTGAAAAGATCCTAACCAATGAACCTGGGTCAGAGAAAGATCCATTTGTGGCGGGCCAGCGCTACACGCTTGCTTTGTACGATCGCGACTGGGACACCGCCGGCCGCGCTGCGGCGCTGCTTTCCCAGATGAATTCGCTCCCGTGGTTCCCGCAGCTTGGCCGCGACTTTTGGGTGGGTGTAGTCGCTCGTTTGAAAGGAGACGAAACATCTTCACGCGCTGCCTTTATGCGGGCACGCGTACAACAGGAGGACGAGATCCGTGCTCACCCTAATAATGTAACCCTGCTTTCTGATCTCGGGGTGATCGATGCGGGCTTGGGAAGAAAGGAAGAGGCACTAAGCGAAGGCCGGCGCGCAATAGAACTGGCATCCAGCGTCAAAGACTCAGACACTGAGCCATACGTAGAGCTTGGCTTCGCTCTCATCTGTGCCTGGACAGGCGAAGGCGAATTGGCATTAGGGCAACTTGAAGCGCTTAGCAAAACTCCGGGCTATCTCACTTATGGCTATTTGCGCTTAAGCCCGATGTGGGATCGTTTGCGCGGCGATCCGCGCTTCGAAAAAATCGTCGCCTCACTGGCACCAAAGGAAGCGGCACGCTAAATAGGATCAAAGCGGAGTCGCAAAGGCACGATCCACCCGGAAGAAGCTGACGCAGATTGTCGGATAACATAAGGCGTAGGGGAATGGTCGCATAAGGCGGAAGCTATAAATTACCTTGCTACCGCTCTACAAGCGATGGCATCGTTGGCGCCCACGGCTATCACTTGATGCGCAGAAATCCGATTCGGCGACTCGAATCACGGCACTTCATCTCTGCTTCTGTTGCTGCATTGTTTGCTTGCCTTGCCTGCTCGGTTCCCGCACAGAATGCCTTGCCGACAACTGGAATTCCCACGGAGGCCGAAGCCGAACGCGTGATCGTTACCGGCTCAAATATTCCCACTGCCCAAGAAGTAGGGCCGAATCCGGTGGATACCTATCGCCCAGAAGACATCGAGAAATTAGGCGCGCGCAACGCAACCGACCTGCTGACCAGGCTGCCGCAGGAGATGGGCTCGACCATTAACCAGAACGCCAATGGCGTTGCTGGCGGGGACGGCGCCGTTATACCCAATCTGCGCGGTTTACTGCCCAAAGAAACTCTGGTTCTCATCGACGGAAAGCGCGCTGCGATAATTGGTAGCGGCGGCGGGGTTGCCGCAGGAGCCTCGCCCGGCATCGCGGGGGTGGACATCAATCTCATTCCCTTTCCAATGATTGATCATATCGACATCCTGAAGGATGGCGCCTCGGCCATTTATGGCAGCGATGCGGTGACCGGTGTGTTCAATATCTTTTTGAAACACAAATTCCGTGGTCTGGAGATCGGGAGCAGTATTGGCAACACCAACCTGGGCTCCTCCAATGACGCGCGAGAGCTCGAGACCTGGATGATTGCCGGGACGGGAGATGACAAGACCGATATCGTGATCATTGCCGATGCCTACGATCGGGCCGCCATTTACGGTCGCGACCGCAACATTACCAGTAACGCGAACCAACTTGCCTGGGGCGGATTTGATGAGCGCAGCCCGGATTTTCCCGGCGTCATCGGCCCGTTCGGCAAGCCCGCGGCTCCGTTAGGCTTTCGATTGATCCCGAAGTTGTTTTTTAGTGGGAACTCTCCGCCGCCCCATTCAGCCACGAACGTCTCAACCTCACCTTACTATACCAACAACGTCCCTTACCCGGATGGGAACTTCGCGCTTTATAACACTGCGGCAGTGACGGCGCCGATTCCGGCGGCGGATCGCCAAAGCTTCTATGGCTCTTTTACGCGCGATATTTGTGACAAGTACTTAACGGTGTTTGCCGACTTCAAATATACCCGCTCATTTTTTGATGCAGCCTTTGCGGCTACTGGGTTTTCCCCGGATCCATTCAAGAAACCCAGCGGTGAAGCCTTTAGTCCTGACGGCATCAGTGTGCCAATCGCAAATCCGTTTAATCCTTTCACGGTCGCGGATGCGACCTTGCCCGATGGCACGCCTGTCACCAGCGGAGTTCATTTCCGCGGCATTAACGACACAGGCGGCGCTACATCCAAGACCACGTTCCACGACATTCTGTTCGATGCCGGACTTCGCGGTCAGATGGGAGAGTTTGGCGATTACTTCAAGAATTGGAATTGGGAATTGGGTTTTCGTTATTCCCGGAACGACGAGGAAACCGTCACTGGTGGCGTGATAAGCGAGACGGGCTTACGCGAAGCGCTGTTGGATACGGATCCGGCCACAGCGTTTAATCCCTTCCTTGGATTCAATGGTAGGAACACCCAGGCGGCAATCAGCCGGGTTTACGTTACGCTCCAGAACACCGGCCAGTTTGAGTTGCCATTGACCTACTTCCATCTCGATGGCGATCTATTCAATCTTCCCGCCGGGCCGGTCTCATTCGCGATTGGGCTCGAGTATCGCGGGGAGAGGTGGAGGACCAATCCTGACTCGGAGAACGCCAGTTTTGACGCGATCGGTACCTTTAATTTCCAAGGCTCAAAGGTAAACCGGGACGTTTGGGGAACCTATCAGGAGGTGCGTATTCCAGTGACCAGCCCGGCCTGGAAATTGCCAGGAGCATACAGCCTCGAGTTCGACATCGCCGAGCGCGAGGAATGGTACAGCCAGAATACATCTTCGGCTACTGCTCCGACCGTTGTGCCTGGGGGCCACTCCCAGTTTGACGCGCAGAAGCCGAAATTTTCCGTTCGCTGGCAGCCGCTTGAGCCCAAGTGGATTGGCGCTCTCACTTTACGTGCTTCTTACAGCGAAGGGTTTCATGCGCCGACATTACCCGACCTTACGCCAGCAGGGACTGAGATTTTCGTAGTTTACGGCGCCAATGCTTTTTTTGTCGATCCAACGGGGAAAACGCTCCCCGGCACCACAATCCGGTTACTCTTGACCGGAAACCCGCTCCTGAAGCCGGAGGTTGCCTACGAATGGTCTTACGGAGCGGTTTACAGTCCGAAATGGATCAGAGGTCTTACCCTGAGCGCTGATTTCTGGCATATTGACCTTCGATCAATTGCCGCGTTATCCGGTGGGCAATTCATCATCGATCATGAAAATCTATTTCCGGGGGATGTAATTCGTGATCCAACAACTGGCGCAATCACGACCCTCATCAATCCTAACTTAAACCTCACCGGCGCCGTGGTGGAAGGTCTCGACTACGAAGCGATCTATATCCTGGATTCAGCGATCTTTAATCGTGGCGATTTTGGCAGGTTTACCTTTACCCTCAACGGGACCTACCTGTCTCGGTTCGAGCTCCAGATAACTCCCGACAGTCACCGATTTGGGCTCTCGGGTTCGTATGTGTTTCTACCGAGCTTGACCGGCTCGCTGCCGCACACTCGAGCTTTTGCCAGCGCGTTCTGGGACGGCCCGGCTCACACCTGGCTCGCGGGCTTCAATATCGGAGCGACCGTTCACTACACCGGCCAGTATGAAGATAATAATATGCTTCTGACGGGATCATTGAAGCCAACGGAGCCGAGAAGCGGCCCTTTTCTTCCATCCGGGAATTTCGCGCAATTCCCGGAGCAGGGGGCGCGGAAAATACGGGAGTGGACTACGCTCGACCTGATCGCCTCTTATACGTTCAACTTACCGGCGCCGGCGGCTCAGCAGGAAGTGGCTGGTTTCGCCAAGGACGGCGGTAAGAACGTGGAGCCAATGTCCACTGCCGATTACGGTGCTTGTGGATGGCGCGCCTCGTTGAATGGCACGACGATCACGCTCGGGATGCAGAACGTGTTCGATTCCGATCCGCCGTTCGTCGCCGGCGGCTTCGGGTATGGCTACGACGGATCACTTGCCGATGTCAAAGGCCGGTTCTGTTACATCCAGCTAAAGAAAAGATTCTAACCAGTCGAAACAGCCTGTACTCGATCTGAAATCCGCGGCGCGGCGGTGAGGTAAAGCTGTAGTGGCAGGCGTGCCGCCTGCATCCCCCGCAGCCGATACGGCTGCCTCTACAATTTCCATCTGCGTTATCCGCGCAATCCGTGGTTCGTCTGCATTTTCCGCGTAACGAACCACCAAATCCCGCCAAGTACTCCAGTGAACGGCCGGTAATGAGTTTCTCACGACGAGGAATCACGGAAGGCCAAAACAAGAAAGAAAATTAGTTTATGAAAAAAGAGATTAAAAGAATCAGCTTAACGACAGCAATATTCCTGACCGTGGCGCTCATCAGCTCCGCGGTGGAAGCGGGAGTGATACCCATCAATGGTACGATCGCCGGGAGCGAAATTGGCACGCCTTTTCCCAATCCAGCGGAAGGGATTTTTGTCAATGGCAGCGTCATGTCAACCGACACGGCGCTTGGTCCATTCACACTGTTTTATTCGCTTCCAGCGGACTTCGCTTTCGCGTTTACGCCGCCTGGGAACCCCGGGGGAAGTCGTTTGATAGTGGGAGACGCCGCCAACGGTGACAGCATTTTGGCGTGCTTTTTGGGAATTAACAGTGGTTCATGCGCTAACGGCGATCTTCGCCATGTGGACCCCTGGACCGTTATCGGCGGAACGGGCCGGTACGCTGGTGCTAGAGGGAGCTTTACCACGGACCAATGCTCGAACCTTGATACCGGCGAGACCAGTGGTACCATCAGCGGCACCATCGTCGTAAGAGGACGGTGAGCGTTGGCAGGCCTCTGCCAAACCGTCGCCGAGCGTAGCGCTTGATCCCGTTGATAGGGGAAGCGCTACCTCGGCAAGACGATGCTCTCGCGGATCGCTGCGCTTTTGCCGTTATGCTCGCACGTACGCGTGTTGGTTTCGGGGGCTCGCCCGAAAGAATCTTCGTTTTTGCAACGCCGGCAAAATTTTCCGAAGGAAGGAGTGAACGGCCAGATGTGACCTCCCACGGTGGGAAGACAGGAAGGCCAAAACAAGAAAAACTTAAACAGAATGAGAAACAATAACTATGAAACCAAAATTAACTAAAACGTTAATGAGCTCCCTGGCCTTCACCTGTGCGTTAGGCTGCCTGGTTGTCGCGATGGCGCTGGGCACCTCCGGTACTGCGCGGGCCACGGCGCGGTTCCCGCAGCCTTGCAGCGTGCAGACGCTGAACGGCCTGTATGTGTGGACTTTCGACGGGTACGAAAACTTCGGTGGGGACCTGGTACCGAAAGCCATTATGCAAGGCCTCCGGTTCAACAGAGATGGTACGACGTTCAATCCATTCGGCACTGTGAATATCGGGGGCACGATCATCATCCGGCTTTGCCGTGAGTAGATCGAGACCGCGATAGATCTGAAACGCGTCCGCGCTGACAATCTCGGCGCCTATATCGTGCGCCATGTCGGCCGCCAACTCAGACTTCCCAGTTGCAGTTGGCCCGACGATAAAGAATGCACGCCTCATCCAGTTGAGCGGTCTGATCTGTTTTGGTCTTCCGTTCAAAGTAGATCGACAAACTGCTGCTTCAACACTCGACCTCGTTAGGTGCGACAGGCGATTTCACACCCTTCTGTCTTTTCTTGATTCAGCATCGGCAGATTTTGCATAATCGGCCAACGAGAGATCCGGGTAGAATTCTCAGCCGGAGGTTTCTCCTCGCTCTTTCGCAGCACCACCAACAAACAATCACCGTCGAAAGGAAAAAACAATGAAACCTCAAAACGTAAGTCACATTATCATCCTGATTGTCGCCACTGGGCTTTTGCCTCAAGCGCAAGCCGTGATTCCGCCGCCAGATGGCGGGTATTCCGGTGGCAACACGGCAGAAGGCCAGAAAGCCCTTTTGAGTCTCACCACCGGCGG
>Ga0065715_10089482_pt1 | contig 9948 bp, 7 predicted proteins | sample MisBulReplicate1_FD_59102 | JGI IMG/M metagenome (GOLD analysis project Ga0065715, IMG submission 59102) | Miscanthus rhizosphere microbial communities from Kellogg Biological Station, MSU, sample Bulk Soil Replicate 1 : eDNA_1 v2 (version 2) | ecosystem: Host-associated > Plants > Roots >... | reverse complement strand
TTACTTTCTCAAGGTTTGTTACAAGGTGCAGAATTGAGTGCCTTTATTGAACGCAATGTGAATGCATTGGTGAAATAAAAAAAATAGATTTTAAATAATAGGAAGTCCCGCCCGATAGATATTGGAGCGGGACTTTTTTTTGCCTTTTCGCCACGATGTACAGACAAAAGCCAATTAATTTATAACAACTACCTTTTTAGTTTGCCTTACCGTTGGCGAAGTAATAGTATAAAAATACGTACCTGATTTAAAATCCTGATTATTTACCACCAAATTACCAAAGGTGTTATCTACCTGATAACTTTTAATAATAGTACCTGCAACATCATAAATACTAATTGTGCCTATTTCATTGACTGGCAATTCAAAATCTATTTTAGTGTATGTAGTAGCAGGGTTTGGATATACTTGGTACGCATATTGTATCGCATTTTCTTTTTCGATTGTAGAGGTGGTAATTGAACCCGGCAGAGAATATACATAAGTGCCTTTGCTGTTTTCTAGTAACATTTTAGTTCCGCTTGATGTGTTGTAAATGCATCTAAAATCATCTTGACGACCAAATCCTCCAATAAAATTCAAATCTGCAAAGGCAGATGTGTCAGACTTAAATAGCAAGGTATTGTCGTCATTATAAATGTGCGCATTGTTAACATTGCCAGCATCGCCATAGCAGGCATTTGTGCCCGAACTACTTCCCGATACAGTCATAGTCAAACAAACCTCGTAACCATTATCGGTATCAAAAAGTTTATCTGAAATATAAAATTTATAATACGTAAAGGAAAGATCTGTACAGCCCGTATTAATAACAAAGTTCTTATTGATTGAATAATCAAGATTATATACCGTTACGTTCATCGCATACGTTGTTGCATCTTTATACGATTTAACATACTTGGCGCCAGTTGAAAATTGGTATAGATTAATATTTTCATTGGAAGCATACGTGTTTGCATTCTGAGATAAAAATTTATGTTCGAGAGTTACTTGCGCAAAAGCCGAACAAAAAATAACAGAGAGAATGCTTGAGAGTATAAGTTTTTTCATAGGTGTTTGGATTAAGGTTTGATAGTTATTATTCCCTTCCCCAATTCTACGCTAATTAATACTACAAGTACTGCCCATATCTGCCCATTAAAAAATCAAATAATTGCTATATTTGCAGCATGCCTAAAATCAATTTCAGTGTAGAGAATGTGCAGCTAATCCGTTTGCGAGAAGAAATAACTCAAAAAGTTTTTTGTTCAGAAATTCATACTATAGGCGATTGTCGTTTACTTTCCGAAGACATAGAAGTAAAGTCGGGCATGCGATTAGGAATTAACACTATCAGGCGCTTTTGGGGGTTATTAGATTCTGTACCACCTTCTAAAACTACACTCGATATTTTGGCGCTGTATTGTGGCTATCAAAACTGGTCTACGTTTGTTGCTACAAAAGCCGTCCAATCTATAGAAATTGTAGTTGGCGATATTGTAGTGCAAGCACTTATTACCGGGCAAGTATGCTGGAAAGATTATATTGGCTTTAGAAAAAAATTCAGACGAGAAAAAAATCTCGGGGAAGCAAATTTCAAAATCATATTGGTTGCTTTACAACTCAAAGATGATCATTTTTTAATGCAGGTTTTTGATGACAAAACACTGAATTATACCTTATCAGTTACCAATATCAATCCGTTCTTTTATTCCTTGGCCTTAGGCAGCTTCGTTCGCAATAACCCTGATTTACATGCGAAACTATTACCTATGTGGGCAAAACAAAAAGAAGGACAACGATTATTTTTTGAGTTTTATGTAGACATAGATCATCTCTGCGGGTATTACGGTGATTATCTTGACACCTACTTCGCACATAAAAAAACTCCTGAATCAACGATATTTGTTGCTTCTTTACATGGACTTAAGTCTTGGTTTTTAAATGATGCTACTGCATTAATACATCACAACAACATACTTAGAAAAACAAAAGATGGAGCTTCATTACATCCCTATCCCATTTTCAGAAAGTATGCGTCGCTAATACGAGAGAATGAAAAAGATATAGTGAAAATAAAAAGTTATGTTACGGCCATAAAAGCATATATCACTAACGCTACAAAGGACAGGATAGATAATGTATATATGTCGGCCTACGTTGTATTGTCTGCACTAAATGAAGCAGGCTTATATCAAGATGTATTAGATATACATAAAAAATTAACTAATGAAACTACTTTTGAATGGTTTTTAAACCAATTGCCTACGGAGCAATATAAGATTCACATAACAATGGCATATGTAGGTTTAGGGGAATATAAAAAAGCACTTAAACACTTCTTATCTATTAAAACCGAGCGCCTTTTGAATAAGTCACTTCAAATAGGTTGGGATAAAATAATTTATTTATTAACGAAAGCGCGATTGCAGAAAGAAGGTATTCTAACAGGTGATTATAGGCAAACAACAATTGAAGTAAAAGCATTAATTGAAAAATATCGTTACTGGGTATATAGTCGCTATTGCGAAAATATAGATTTATGGCTTACGCCAAATAATAATTAAATATCAAACCTGTCATTATGCATGCAATGGCAATATATTTTTTAGGATTAAATGTTTCTTTGTAAATAAATTTAGAAGCCAATTGAGGCAACAACATTGCAAATGCCCCAATAGAAATCATCGTATACAAACCCAACTGATAAAATCCCAAGTTTCCGCAATATACACCCACTGCACCGCAACAAGCAATAGCACCTATTAATACTGTCAGCTTTTTTTGTTTGTAAAGTTCTATTACTTCTATTCGCTGGCGCATAACTAACAAATGCAAGGTCGTCATGACAAGTATGGTACATTCCAATATAAAACTAAAGTAATTTACCCCGACCGTTTGTGAACACCATTGAAAGAAGGTATAACTCACACCCCAAAAGAATGCTGCTAAAAATGAATACTGAATACAAATCCGAGTTGAGCCAACACTTTTTTTATAATCCCAATAACTAATCAATAATACCCCAACAATTACCAATAGAAGTCCGATCATTTTATTACTAGAAATCGTTGTGTTAAACAATATAGTTGCCAACAAAAAAGACACAACGCAATTACTGCTGCAAATCGGAATTAATACAGCGATGGGGCCGTGTTGATGCGCTTTATTAAAAAAGAACAAACCGAAATAACTTGTAATGCATACCACCAAAACTGATGCATATTGCAAACTTGTTATGGAACTATAATCAATTTGATTGCCAAAGATCAAAACAACTGTCCCTAGAAATGTACTCGTAATTAGGTTGCGTAAAAAGATAACTTGATTAGCACCCAATGCCAATACAGGCAACTTCCATAGAGAATCAGAAATGCCGAAAACAATGGGAGGTACAAGCGTAATTAAAACAATAGTCGAGATATTCATTTTGAATTTATTGAAAGAATATTTGTAAGCCTATGGAATAATTTCTTCCTAAACCATAATAAACCAATGCCGATTGTGCATCGTGATTGCTGCCATCAATTGCTTCTTGAACATATTTGACATTAAATATATTATTCACTTGAATCCTAAATTCCAATTTAGTTTTATTAGAAATAGTAACAATTTCCATTGCGCTAATACTAAATAATTGGTACGCAGGAATACTCCATGGTTTAAATGATTTGTCAGACGAAACGATAGAAAAGTCTGAACTATATTTTCCAACGCCATTATATTCTACAAACATTCGAGTATGTTTAAGTGGCTGTAAGGACATAAAGACGTAATATGTGTTCATCGGCACATTACCCACAGGCAAATTATTAATAAGCAAACTTACTGTATCCAGTGGATTTCCCGAAGGTGATTTCAAAATAGCATGTACATCTTTATCATAACTAAAATTCGACAATCCAATTGAAGTTCCAAGTTGAATCCATTTATTAGGAGTATAGGTTATTTCAAGTTCAATACCTTTATGATTTTTCGAAATTCCTGATATATTTCCATTTATATTGGTAGCTGTTGAAGGGTCAAACAAAGTGTAATTTCGAGTTACATTTTGTTGATGTGTATAATACATCGTTATAGATGATTGAAATCTTGATTTCTTTATCGTCCAACCGGCTTCAACAGATGCTACATTTTCACCATTAGGCTTTGCAGTTGCTTGTATAGGACTGATGTATATGGCACTTGTAAAAGGTAAACGTTTCATAATAGCACCATTCACAAAAAAAGCAGTTGACTTAGTTAATGCATACGCAATACCCATTTTAGTCGAACCGCCCCATACATTTTTAGTTGAAGATGTATTTGAACCATTTACTAAAAGAGTAAATTCTTCTGTATTTCTGTGTTCCATACTCATTCCTTCAATAAATGTATAGACAGAAAATTTATTAAATCGACGATTAAAAGCAACATTCAATCCACGCCAATGGACCGTGTGAATGCCGTTATACCACAGCCGATCTCCTACTTTTAAAAATCGTGTCCCAATATTGGGATTGGAATTATCTACCACACCATCGCCGCCTAATAAATCTGCAACTTCTGCATAATTAAATTCCTTTTGATAATAATAATATTGATTTAAAACAAAAGATGTTTTAGAAGAGAATGAATGAATAAAAGAAAAATTGTAACCAACTCTATCATGCTTATTTTTAAAATTCCCTAAATAACAAATTGAATTTTTAGCAGTAAAACTATCGCCATTACATAAAGTTATCAATTCTGTATTTGAACGATTGATCGCATAAGCAGAATCAAAATTTAAACTTCCATCTTGATTTTTAGGAATTGGATTGCCAAACGAACGCAATGCACCACCTTCACCATGCAAGTAATTTACATCCAATTCCAGCTTCGTTCGGCTAGAAAATTTATAGGATTGTGTCAATAGAAAAAATGGGCGAAAGAAAAAATTTGTTGCTGTCGAGGCTAACTGTCCTTGACTATAACCAGCATCTGGATTATATCTTGTTCCAAATTTGTTATAATCATCCTGATTAATCTGAGATCCTCTTTGCCAATGCGTTTGAGGTGACCCAAAGGCTAAAAATTCAATAGAATATTTTTTTGATACATCTGAAACAACGTTTATAAAATAAGTACCTCCATTTATTTTAGAATAATTAAAATATTCAGTACCGAAAGAATAATTGCCGCCAATTGTTGCGCGTGTTTTATGGGATTTTGATGACCAATTGTATTTAAATCCATTCGTAAGCCCGATGCTAATAGAATAATTACTGCTTACTTTTAATTCATTAAGTGTATCCGCTTGTTCAAGCTGAATCATTACTGTACCACCCAAGCTATTTTGCATCCCATTACCGCTTGGCAACCCTTTATAGACAGAAATAGAATTTGTATAATAACCAATGTTAAGCCAATTGCTCCAATACACATATGAACCACATGGAATTTCTAAAGGAACGTCATTTAAAGAAATTCCATTATCAGCCATTCCAAAGCCCCTAATATATGATTTAGAGTCGCCAACGCCCCCTCCGCTTCGGGTATTAAAGACAGATGGAGATACAATTAAATTTTCACTAAAATCTCTTCCATAATTTTGCTTAATATATTCTTTGTTAATTGTTGTATGAGCCGTAACTGCATCTTGAAGATTATCGGTCGTACTAACAATTAAAATTTCTGGTATCGCTTGTATAGAATCAAATGGAACTTGAAGCAAACTGGGTGATTGTGAAAATGCACTATTGTATAAGAAATAAAATAAAACTACAGCCTTAAAGTGTTGCATCAAGAAAATTATTGAAGATTAAATTTAAAATATAAAACTATAATCCACCTAATTCTTAGCAGAATTAGAATATCCACCAATTCATGACACAATATTTGTTACTTTTAGTAGTTTTGTAATCAATGAAACACCTTTTTAGCAGCATTTTAATACTTTTCTCAGCAATTGTATTGCCGATTACCTCTATTGCCCAAACGGATACCCTACTTCCGTCGGGCAAGAAGCCTCGATACTACATCATGGAAACGGATACCATGCCCGAACTGATCTTTACGCCGGATACCATTCCGACCCGTAAAAAAAAGAAACCACCCAAGCCGAAAAAGAAAGTCTTTTATGAGCTAAAGTGCAAAAAAGGCTTTGTGAAGACCATCTCCGGAACAAGTGGCAATGTTACGCTGGAAAAATTCTATTATCTAAAAGTATGGAAGGATCCGAACCCGTACATTCCAGATATCTATGTATGGGATATTACAAAAAACCAGGTCGTTAAAGTATCTAAGATAGAAGCCGACAAACAACCAAATTACAGAGTACTACACGGTCCTTATGTAAAAGAGGTGAATGGCGAAGTAATTGAAACGGGGGCATTTTATGTGGGTACAAAACATGCTCGCTGGGAAGCATACGATAAAAACTTCTTGCTTTTTGCTAAGACCAAATTCTACAAAGGCTGGCCTAAAGAGGCTAAGATCACCTACTTCGATGCCAGTCGCAGAAAAGTAAAAGAAGTGATGCCTTATGAATACGGCAAGTTGCAAGGTGACTACTATTTATTTACTGAGAAAGGTGCCGTGCTTTTAAAGGGCCGATATCAGGACGGTGTAAAAGTTGGGGTGTGGATCGATTATTTCCCGGATTCGCCTAACCGCAAACGTGAAACCAAATACCCGGACGATCCTTTGGATACTACAACACAGCCTATTATACAGAAAGAATGGAACGAAAAGGGTAAACTGACCATCATTGATGGCAAGGCAATTCCCGAAGGATCCAAACAAGCAGACGAGGAAGATGCCATTAAAAAACGTCTGAAACGGAAACGCTAACCCAATCTGAGCCGATTAGTTAAAAAGAATCGTATGCCTAAATCCCCAATCAGGACTTTATTCATACGATTCTTTTTTTTGTATATTTGCCCCCAGAAACTCTTTTAAAATACCTTAGATACTCATATGACCCCAACATCTGATTTCACTTCTTGGAAGAAGCTAAACGAGCATTATTCAAAAACTTCCGGTTTGCACATGCGTGACCTATTTGCTGCAGACAAAGATCGATTCTCAAAATATTCTGTACAATTCAACGATATTTTAGTCGATTACTCAAAGAATAGAATTACAGATGAAACTATGTCTCTATTGACTGCACTAGCTGAAGAAGCTGGTTTGAAGCAAGCAATCGAAGACATGTTCTCAGGTAAAAAAATAAACAATACTGAAAAACGTTCGGTACTACACGTTGCTTTACGTAACCGTTCAAATACGCCCATCTTATCGGATGGCAAAGATGTGATGCCGGAAATAAACGCGGTGTTGGAGAAAATGAAAGGCTTCTGCGAAAAAGTACGCAGCGGTGCATGGAAAGGCTACACAGGCAAATCAATCACAGACATTGTAAACATTGGTATCGGTGGATCTGATTTAGGTCCGGTGATGGTTACTGAAGCGTTAAAACCTTACGGTTCATCAACGTTGAATGTACACTTCGTTTCGAATGTTGATGGTACACATATTGCTGAAGTAACAAAAAAATTAAATCCGGAAACAACCTTATTCATCATTGCTTCTAAAACGTTTACAACGCAGGAAACAATTACGAATGCAGAGTCTGCAAAAGCGTGGTTCTTAAAAACAGCGAAAGATGAAGCAGCGGTTGCAAAACACTTTGTTGCACTTTCCACAAACGCGAAGTCGGTAGCAGCTTTTGGTATCGATACAGCAAACATGTTTGAATTCTGGGATTGGGTTGGCGGTCGCTACTCTCTATGGTCTGCAATCGGTTTGTCTATCGCGCTATACATCGGCTACGACAATTACATTGAATTGTTAAGCGGTGCGCATGCAATGGACAACCATTTCAAGCAAACACCTTTCTCTAAAAACATTCCCGTTATACTTGCTTTACTTGGTGTATGGTATAACAATTTCTATAAAGCTGAATCGCATGCAATTCTTCCATACGATCAGTACATGCACCGCTTCGCTGCCTACTTCCAACAAGGAGATATGGAAAGCAACGGTAAACGTGTAACGAAAGATGGTACAGCAGTTACGTATTCTACGGGACCAATCATCTGGGGCGAGCCGGGCACAAACGGTCAGCACGCGTTTTATCAATTGATCCACCAAGGAACGAAATTGATTCCATGTGATTTCTTAGCACCAGTTGTAAGTCAAAATCCAATCGGTGATCACCATCCGAAATTGCTTGCTAACTTCTTCGCGCAAACAGAAGCGTTGATGAAAGGCAAGACGGGTGCTGAAGCAAAAGCGGAGTTAGAGAAAGCAGGTTTATCTGCTGAAGATGTTGCTGCCTTAGTAAACCATAAAATATTTGAAGGAAACAGACCAACAAACTCAATCTTCTTCAAAAAATTAACACCGTTTACATTGGGTGCGCTTGTTGCGATGTACGAACATAAGATCTACACACAAAGTGTAATCTGGCAGATCAATGCCTTCGATCAATGGGGTGTTGAATTAGGCAAGCAATTAGCAAACGCAATTCTTCCTGAATTAAAAGATACAGCTGAAGTTACAAACCACGATAGTTCTACAAATGGTTTGATCAACTTTTACAAAGCGAATAAATAATTCTACCACTGTTTCAAAAAACGAAACGTCAGGTTTAAGCCTGACGTTTCGTTTTTTAATCCTATCCATTATGAAAAATATTTTTATTTACATTTCAATAGCTTCTCTATTCTTCGTTGCTTGTAAAAAACAACCGGTTGCCAATGCGCCAAAACCACAACAGGAAGCGAAAGCCGAGGAAAAAGCTGTTGTCAAACCCACAGAGAAAAAACGTCCGAACTACGAAAACGTTTCGCTTGACGAGAAGATCGGACAGATGATCATGATTGGCATCAACGATCGTAAGAGTTTGGTAGCGAATGATTCACTTGTTGCTGAAATTAAAAGTGGCAAAATGGGCGGCATTATTCTATTTGAAAAAAATATTGCCAATAGCAATTCGGCAGAAACAATGAAAAAATTGATTGCTGATATGCAGAGCTACGCTTCTACCCCACTCTTCATGAGTATCGACGAAGAAGGTGGTAAGGTACATCGCTTAAAAGAAAAGTATGGATTTGTATCCATGCCTTCTGCAGGGTATTTGGGAAGTCTGAACAAAATTGATTCTACGATATACTATACCATTCGATTAGCTGCAGAGTTAAAAGAGCTGGGCTTCAATTTGAATTATGCTCCTTGTTTGGATCTTGCTACCAATCCAAACAATCCCATCATCGCAAAAGTCGGCCGAAGCTATTCTGCAGATCCTGCAGTCGTTGCCATGCAAGCAGGCGCAAGTATACAGGCACATCACGGACAAGGTGTTAAAACAATTGTAAAACATTTTCCGGGTCATGGCAGCTCGTCTTCTGATTCGCATTTAGGCATTGTTGATGTTACCAATCAATGGAATGTTATTGAGTTGTTGCCTTACAAGTCATTAATCGACTCAGGATACATTGATGCAGTTATGACAGCACACATCATCAACGAACATTTAGATGCATCCAAATTGCCGGGTACACTTTCAAAAGTAATGGTAACGGATATTTTAAGAACCATGCTTGGATATAAAGGCGTAGTTTTTTCAGACGATATGCAGATGTATGCCATTAGCAAAAACTACGGTCTTGAAAACGCAATTAAATTATCTATTCTTGCCGGTGTAGATGTACTTGTTTTTGGAAACAATGTATCGGTTACCGATCGAATCAAAGCTTCTGAAATTCATGCCATCATTAAAAAATTGGTATTATCCGGTGAAATTCCTGAAAGTAGAATAAATGAGGCATATCAGCGTATCCTGGATTTGAAAAATAAAAAGGTGAATTAACCCCTTTTCCAAGTGATGCTGGTCATTTTAAGTGAGGTAAATGAAATTTTAATGGACATTTTACCTCATTTTTAGTAAATTGCACTAAATTAAAAAATCACAAATACCATGTTTCAATCAATTGTAGACACCAT
>Ga0065715_10003059_pt1 | contig 9958 bp, 7 predicted proteins | sample MisBulReplicate1_FD_59102 | JGI IMG/M metagenome (GOLD analysis project Ga0065715, IMG submission 59102) | Miscanthus rhizosphere microbial communities from Kellogg Biological Station, MSU, sample Bulk Soil Replicate 1 : eDNA_1 v2 (version 2) | ecosystem: Host-associated > Plants > Roots >... | reverse complement strand
CCGACGTCCGAGGCCATATGATTGAACCCAAAGGACCACGCGTCGCTATTCACAAAACCCATGTCGTAGAAAACTGCGCCTCGGGCTTTTTCAATGATTGGAAACGTAAGTTCGATTGTGCTCCGCGCCATCGACTGACCACCAATCGGTTCGCCGTTCTGATCCTGGGGACCCACTTCGCGATAGGGAAATCCGCGGAGATTGTTTGAGCCACCGAGAAAGAGCCGCTCATAAATTGGCACGTTTGAAACTTGCGTCGCAACGGCGATAGGAGTTGCGGATGCGGTCGGTCCGGGCTGGTACGTTATAATGGTCTGCGTTTGCGGCTGGTTCCAAACATTGACGGTCGCGATTTCGCCGTTGAGCAACAATATCAGGTCCCACGGTAAATGGAAATATTGCGATCCCTCCAGATCGAACGCGTAAATCTGAGTATCGCCTCCCAGAAAACCGCCGGCGATCATTGGCGAAAATGTGATCCGCTGCCCGCGGCGGGAGAGCAACGGATTGTCGCGCGAATCAAAGACGAGGCTTGAGAGAATCTTGCTTTCAACGGACGACCCCTTTTGTGACTGAATGAATTCGGAAGCCGTCGGGTCCACGTCAAAAATGTCGACGTCCTGGAGCATATACCCCAGTGTCCCGTACATGTACGCGTTGATTGGCTTGCGTAACTCGAATAGGACTCCGTAATTGCGCTGGTTGTACTCGGCGCTCAAGTAATTCGCCTCGTTATAGAATGCCTGACCGCTCAGGGAAAGGCGGCGATCGAGGAAGTAAGGTTCGGTGATCGCCAGAATAAAATCCTTTCGCTCGGTTCCATACTGAATACGTAAACGGAACTTTTGCCCGCCGCCGGTGAACGAAGGCCAGTTAAACATATCGAAATTGCCTTGGGTAAGTTCGGCAAACCCTACCAGTTTATCGACCGTGCTGAAGCCACCCCCAAAACTGAGGGAACCGGTGCGCTTTTCCTGGACCAAAACGGTTAGATCTTTCCGGCCCGGTATATCTGTATCTTCCGGATAGGTCTCGACCTTTGCAAAGTAACCCAGGTTCTCCAGACGCTTCTTCGTGGTGTCCACACGGACGGTGTTGAACACATCTCCCGGAGCAACGAGCACTTCGCGGCGGATAACCTTGTCCTTCGTGCGAGTGTTTCCTTCAATATTCACCCGATTCACAAACGAGCGGGGGCCCTCTTCGATGAGGTAGTGCACATCTATGAGCGCTGGGCCGGCCGGCGTCCCTTCGGGTGTAATCACGAGATCGACGTAGCCTCCGCTGCCGTATGCATCGGCAACAGCCTTGGCGTCGTCGTGAAGCTGTTTCGGCGAATAGACACTGCCCTCTTTCATTTTTAAGAAAGCGCGAACTCTTGAATCGGTGGTGTGCTCGTAACCGGTGATCGACAGTTTGCTGACGTGATATTGTGGACCTTCCGCAATCACAATCGTGATGATCATCGGCCCCTTCGGAGTGCGATCTTTGCGCACTTCTTTTATCGCCACGTCGATGAAGCCGTGGTTTTGATAGTACTCGCGGACCTTATCCAAGTCCTGCTCCAACTGAACTTCATCAAGCCGACCTGTCTTATCCACGAAATAGATCAGCGTTCTCCCACGGGTTTTCATCTGTTTGCGTAATATCTTTTGGCTAATGTGCGCGTTGCCCTCAAAACGGATTTCGCTGATCGCGCCTTTGACGCCCTCGGTCACCGTGAAAATGACGCGCGCTGTACCGCGTTTCTCGTCGATTGGTTCGACGCGGTATTCAACGNTGACGTCGTTGTATCCNTTCCCCTGATAAATTTCGATAATTTTCTGGCGCGCTTCCTCGAGTGCCTGCTCATTAACCGCCTGATTGAGCCTCACCTTCATTTCTTTGCGGAGTCTCTTCGGTTTGACGCGTTCGGCGCCGTTGATTTCGATCTCGCGTAAGACCGCCTGGGTTTGAACGGCAACGATCACCTTCACACCGTCGCCTTGAGGCTGAGCAAATATTCGAACGTTTCGAACGTAACCGGTTCCGTACAGCGCCTTGATGTCCTCCTGCACGATTTCGTTTGAATAAATCTGCCCAACTTTTGTGCGCATCTGCGCCAGAATGCGTTCCTTGCTGATCGATGCAGGCCCCGTGTACTCCACGTCAATGGAGTGAATCACGGGGGGCGCCGGAGGCGCCGGAGGCGATTGTGGCGCCTGCGCCCGGACAGTAACGGCCGTCAAAAGCGCACAAAGGGAGGCGATCCAAATCGCAATCGGCGGGGGGCGCATCCATCCTAAAAAAGGTTGCATATGCTAGAAGCGCAGCCCTACGCGACCCAAAGCGACGCAGGACAGGCGGCTATATCGGAAATAAGACCGCTATCGTCAAGGCGAGATTTCATTCGATCAGCGCGGTGCACCTCTCGTTCGAGCCACACTTCACTGCCCGCGAAACAACATGATGCAGATTTATCGCGTGTGCTCGTCTTCTCAATGAGGTTGTCTTGTTCATGCGATAATTGGTCGCTGCACCGCCGCAATTTCGGTTTCATGGCCTTGTTCTGTCGGCGCAACACCAGACACTGGATATTTGTGTCTTTGCTCTCTGACGCTTCAAAAAGTGTAACTCCCTGTCGCCATCCAATCACGCCGTCGAATAATTCCATAGACGTCGCCGGCAAAAAAGTATCACTTTCCAGAGCCATCTGTACTGCTCGGAAAGTTGCTATGCTGTGTCCTCGCATTTGAAAATTAAAGTTACGAGTAAACCCAGCAGACTTACACCTGATACAATTCCAAGAACGCTCGCAACGCCGAATTTTTCTTTCAAGATCGGCAGAAGGAAGACGCCCACCGTTGCGCCAAGCTTGGCAGTGCCTGCGGCGAATCCACCTGCAGTCCCGCGCAATTGAGTCGGGAACAATATCGGAGCGAGCGTAAACGTGGTCGAGTTAGGACCGGCATTCATCAGCAGGTTAAACATAATGAATCCGGCGAACACCAGCGGGATGTGCAAACCAGAGTTCGTTAGGCCAACGGCTGCCGCCAACACGAGCATGCCCACAGCCATGCCTGCGAAACCAATCGCCTGCATGCGGATGCGGCCGAATCGTGGAACCATCCAGACTCCAAGAAGGAAACCAATCAGCAAAAACAAATCGATCACGGTGCTACCCTCTGCGAGACCAAAGTCATGTGCGGTCAATCCANGCGTTCCTNTGGGGATTTCGATCGCTCCGAGAATAGTCGGGGTAAACAATCCAACNCCGTACGTGGCAATATCCATCAGAAACCACGGAATGGTTACCAGCGCTGTGCGGGCCCGATAATGACGCGAAAATAAGATCGGCAACCCNCCGTTCACGTGCNCAACCGGAGCCGCGAGCTTCTNTTCGTTGCGCGTAAGTTGCAACACTGCCAGTCGTTGCTCGGGAATAATCCGAATCAAAGCTTTCGCCGCCTCTGCAAATTTGCCGCGAGACATCAACCAGTGCGGACTTTCTGGTGCCGACAAACGCAATATAAAAAAGAGTAAAGCAACTGCGCTTTCTGTCGCCAAAAACAGCCGCCAAGCCTGAGCACTTCCGGTCCTTAGCAAGGCTAATGCAATTCCTGCGGCAATCAGCATACCGACAGATTGGCAGGCAATCGTGGCCACCATCATTCGTGCACGACCGGACTTCGGCAAAATTTCGGAGACGTAGCTGCTACTGACAGGGAAATCGATACCTACTCCGATCCCGACGAGCAGTTGTCCTATGAAGAGCATTGCCGGTCCGTTGGCCAGCGCACTGACACAAGCGCCGGCGGCAATGATGATCATATCGGCAATCATCAATTTTTTTCGGCCAAGATGGTCCGCGATCGGCCCGCCAACTCCTGCTCCAATAACAGCACCGAACACCAGGCTCGCTCCAATGAGACCGACCACGCCGGGTTGAATGTGAAAATGAACGATGATGATGGGCATCGCCACGCCAAGAACGAAAATGGCGTAACCATCCAACAAGGTGCCGCCGGTCGAGAGCACCCATAGCCATCGCTGAATCCTGTTCAGCGACGACTCATCCAGCAGGAGCGTCAGCCGTTGTGGTAGCGCGATTTCGGACAATGTTTAGCGTTTCTTACTTCTGTCCGATTTCTCTTGATCGGCTGCCTGATGATATTTACGCCGAATCTCTGCCAGGTTTACGGTTGGCTTCGGAAATTGCATGTGCATCTCTTTCATCGCCCGGACGATGATTTCTGAAATCGCCAGGTCCCTAAACCATTTGTGATTTGAAGGAATGATGAACCACGGAGCATGTTCGGTGCTCGTTTTGTTCAGCACATCCTCGAACGCCCTGATATAATCATCCCAATATTCACGTTCCTTGTAGTCAGATTCACTGATCTTCCACTGACGCGCCGGGTCATCGAGTCGTTTCTCAAACCGGGCGAGTTGCTCCTCTTTTGAAATGTGCAGAAAAAACTTGAGAATCGTGGTGTTGTTTTGTGTCAGGAGCAGTTTTTCGAAATCGTTGNTTTCATCATAGCGTTTCGACCATATTTTTTCCGGTANTAAGTCGTGAACGCGCGCCACCAGCACATCTTCATAATGGGAACGATTGAAAATCACNACTGAACCTTTGNCAGGCACATGCGGATGCACGCGCCAGAGAAAATCGTGCGCCAGTTCTTTCGGTGTCGGCTGCTTGAAACCAATCGAAACGCAGCCCGCCGGATTCATGCCCGCAAAGACGTGGCGGACTGTGCCGTCTTTGCCACCAGCATCGAGTCCCTGCAATACAACGAGAAGCGAATGCTTCTGCTCCGCGTACATGAGATATTGCAGTTCGTCCATTTTCTGGCGGTTCTTCTCGATTTCGGGCAAAGCTGACTTGTGTGATTCATTTTTCCCATGGTAATCGGGATCGAAGTGTTTTAACCGGATCTTGGACGCCGGCTTCACTACAAATTTCTTTTGATAGTTCGACATGATCTTTTTTTTGATTTACCTCACAGCTTGTGCCCGCCAGTTATCGACACTCGGAGTGGTTCGAAAACCATCGCTTCCACGAATGAGCAGGATCTAGAATGTGATAAAGTCCAAGCTTCACGATGTCTTGCACAATCATCCACGCGATGTTGTAAGCCCACACCAAGCCAATCATTCTCCAAGGCAGTTCCGGCACGAGCCAACCCTGGCTGCACATGAACACCGCCACCATTTGGGTGGCAATGATCGCGAAGAAAAGGCGTGAGCTGGGATAGGGCGGTTTCCAAAAGGGTCCCCTTGCGCGCATCACAAACAACATGAGATGACCGCCAGCGACTAGTTGCAGGAACATCATTGTTTGTAGCTGCGGATGCTGCAGGTGATGAACCGTGTCGCCGAGATAAAGCAAACCGAAGCTTTGGATAACACCAAGCAATCCAAGCACTGACGAGATCACCAGCACCCTGTCCAATTCCCATCTCACCGGCTGCGGCGGCACGGTGGCGTTATCGAAGGCGATGGTCATAATGGGGACNTCGTCCAGCAGAGCGAGAGCGATCAGCATGATCGCGGTGAGCGGAAAAAAGTGATAGTANATCGACGCCAGCACCACNAACACCATGATGGCAATGGTCATGGCGATTCGATACAGCACGTAGCTTGTCATCCGCTCGAAGATGCGCCTGGCCTCCGCGATGCCGTCGATGATCACGGATAAACCGGGCGCGATCAGGACCAATGCTGCTGCTGCGCGCGCTGCTTCGGTCGCTCCGGAAACGGCGATGCCGACGTCCGCTTGCTTGAGCGCGGGCGCGTCGTTCACGCCGTCGCCGGTCATACCGACGATGTGACCATTCTGCTGGAGTATTTTTACGATCGCATATTTGTGTTCTGGAAAAACTTCAGCGAACCCATCGGCTTGGTCGATCTTCTCCGCCGCATCCAACGGGATTTGACCTTTCGTTAGGTCGCCCGGAAAAAGTTCTGTTGCCGGCTGGATATTTGCGCCCATGTCCAGTTCCGATGCAATTTGCCGTGCGATGGCGACGTTATCGCCCGTGACCATTTTGACTTTCACCCCATAAGCGCGCGCCCGTGCGATGGTGCTCTTCGAATCGGGGCGTGGTGGATCGTTCAGCGGTAGAATTCCCAGGAAAACCCAATCATCATTAGTGTGAGCGACAGCGACAGCAATCGTACGGTAACCGTGGCTTGCGAGATCGTTCACGGTTTGCTGCGCTTTGACAAAATCGGCGCCCGCAAGTTTCGTCCGGCTTAGAATCACCTGTGGCGCACCTTTGCTGACGCGAAACACTGTGCCTGACGAATCCTTGATCGTTGCTTCGGTGCGTTTGCGCACCGGATCGAAGGGAACGTAGGATTGCTGTTGATAGCGCTTGAGGACCGATGGGTCTTTAAGTCCTGCCATTATGGCGAGATCGATCGGATCATTATCCGCTGCGCGTGAAGCGAGCGATGCCATCAAAATTAAGTTGTCGGCATCGGTGCCCTGCCATGGTTGCGCCTCGCCCAGGGTCAGCTTGTTCTCGGTTAATGTGCCGGTCTTGTCGGAACAGAGCACGTCCACGCCTGCCAGTTCCTCGATCGCTTCCAATCTCGAGACGATTGCCTTGCGTTTCGCGAGCATGCGCGCGCCAAGGGCCATCGTCACGGAAAGCACAGCCGGCATGGCTACAGGCACTGATGCCACCAGAAGAATCAGAACAATTTCGGCCAACCTCAACAGGACGGCTCGATCGTAATGACCGCGCATATCGAAAAGACGAGCCGCGACGAGAATCACCACCAGCACCAGCGCGAGGATGATCAGAAAATTGCCGATCCGCATCACTGCTCGTTGGAAATGCGAAACACTTCCCGCGCCTGCGACCAGTTTCGCCGTGCGTCCAAAAAACGTGTTTCCGCCGGTGGCAGTGACCACTGCCGTCATTTCGCCCTGTTTAACGATCGAGCCAGAGTACGCCTGTTCGCCAGATTTCTTGCTGACCGGCAGCGATTCGCCCGTGAGTGCGGATTGATCGATGCTGATGTAATCGCCTGCAATGAGTATGCAATCAGCGGGGACAACATCGCCGAGATATAATCGAACAATGTCTCCCGGCACCAGTGTGCGCGCGTCGATCTGCTGCCAACTTCCGTCGCGCAACGCGCGGGCTTTTAGTGCTAGTGAACTTTTCAACGCATCCAACGCGTTGGAAGCTTCGTGTTCCTCCCAAAACCCCAGCAGCGCGTTGAACAACAGCAGAGAGGTGATGATGGTAAAATCGCCCCAGTCACCGACGATAAAAGCCATCAATGCCGCGGCCTCGATCATCCATGGAATTGGTCCCCAAAAATAAGCGAGCAGCGCGGCGAGGGAGTTTTTCTGTTTCTCCACCAGCGCGTTTGGCCCGTACTTCTTCAAGCGCGTCTGGACCTCGGCGTCACTTAAACCTGTCTTTTCGTCGCCCCCGAGCTTCCCCAGTGTTTCAGCGATTGTCGGCGCAGCGGCACCGGTGGCATCTCGTGTTTGCATGAACAACTGCTTCTACCGCAGTGACGGCGACCAGTGATAACTTTTCGCCTCGTTCGCGACCAGAAGAATTTCGGCGCGAGATCAGGCGGTGTAGTGTTTGATCAGGTTGGGAATCTGTCGCAGTCACCCGCCAGCAGGACATTGAGCAGCAGCAGCTGTCTGACATTCTTGCCTGTGCCGTGTTAGGCGATCTGGATTGGCAGCCCAGCGATCTTGAATCTCATTAATAGCACCCTGCTTTAGCGGGGTGGCTGACAGACGCAGGCATGCGGAACCGCTTCAGCGGTTTTCCGCCGTGACCCTGAAGATAAACCGCTAAAGCGGTTCGCGGTGATCGCACGTCACCTCACTGAAGCGAGGTGTATGAGAGGAGCCGCAGTAGATCCGCCGGCGCTAAATTTTCGCTTCCGCCAAATCAGACACCGCCAGTGACCGCGTCTCGCGCGAACGAATTGTGTATGGCTAAATGCGAAGTCTGCGAGAACGATTATGACAAGTCCTTTGAAATCGTCGTAGGCGGAGAGCGTCACACGTTCGATAGTTTCGAGTGCGCAATCCACGGGCTGGCGCCTGCTTGTCCACACTGCAATTGCCGTATCATCGGCCATGGCGTCGAAGCGGACGAAAAAATCTTCTGCTGTGTCAATTGCGCACGAATGTCCGGCACAACGCAGTTGAAGGATCGCGCTTGAGATAGGGCGCGTCACTCCGTGTGCGCCGTTTACCTTTATGAGCGGCGTGCAGAGGACAGCATATTTGGTGTTACGGCGTGTCACTGGAATATTGATGCGACTGGACGTGCAGACTCGTGCGAAATACAAATGCTGACATGAACTTTTTCAAAGCTTCCTTTATCGGGCTGGTGCTTGCATCCTTCGCAGGTTTATTTGCGCTGGCACAAACACCGGCGGCGAAATCCGCGGCATCATCAAAAGGGATTTCGGTGCTGCATCCCACCGCGGGCAACAAAGTGANCGGCACCGTCACATTCAGTCCGGGCGCCGATGGCGTGCAAGTCCANGNAGAACTCACGGGTCTTACGCCGGGCAAACANGGCTTTCATATACATGAATTCGGCGATTGCAGCGCANCCGATGGCAGTTCCGCAGGTGGGCATTTTAATCCCACCAATCAACCCCACGCCGCGCCAGATGCCGCCGCGCGACATGAAGGCGACATGGGCAACGTGGAAGCGGACGCTTCCGGCAACGCAAAGCTGGATTACGTCGATCATCAGATTTCCCTTGGGAACGATGCGAAATCGGCGATCGGACGCGCGGTTATCGTCCACGCGAAACCCGACGATCTGAAGACTCAACCATCCGGCGACGCTGGCGGACGCATCGCCTGCGGCGTGATCGGCTGGGCGAAATCCCAGTAACCTGAACTATAAGTTCACGTGCTGTAGTGTGCGCTGTCATCAGCGCATCCATTTTGAAGCAATGGGCACAATAATCCGCTGAGGACAGCGGGCGCTACAGAGCTTTCTGAAGACTGCAATCTCTTTGCTCGACACAGCAGATTTCATCTGATCAAATTATCCGAAACCACTGCCCTGCACGCTTATGCCACGATTATCTAAAATTGAATTATCGCCCGATAACGGGTGCGTCATCGACATGAAATGGACCCTCGGCTCGCTCAGCTATCGCTCTTCCGGTGCTGGCAAGGTCGAGCCGGAGCTAACCAAGGAAATTACCCGGCTGCCTGAGCTGGTGCTTTACGATCATATCGGATTCAAGGGTTCCTACGCCCGAACCAATTTGAGTTTCCATTATGTCGGCGATTACTGGAACGATCGGATGAGCTGCGTCATCGTGGTCAGCGGCGTCTGGCGTTTCTTTCGCGATGATTATTACAAAGGCCCTCATTGGGACCTGGGCCCCGGATATTACGAAAGCTTCTTCTCAGAAAAAGGCCCCGACGACGTCGTGAGCTCATTTCAGTGCATCGAACTGACGTAGGGTAGCGCACGCGTCTCGCGTGCTGGCAAGCCGTCCTCGGGTTCGAGAACTTTCAGTTGCATGCCTTTCGCCCAACCGCCGGCTCTCGTCCCGGACCTGTTTTGGAAAAAATTGTTCCGGCGCGCCACCGAAACCAGCGCCCGGTACGGGTGCATTATCGAGACGAAGCTGCGACCTTGAAGACTTCAAGCGCGCAGCCCCAGGAAAGTGTGAAACCGGCGCCGCCGTGACCATAGTTGTGAATGACGCTGCGACCGTCGGTGAGGCGGTCGCGTTCCAAGCGGATACCTGATCTTCGGAACGGACGGAGGCCGACGCGCTCCGCGACGACGGGTGGCTTGTTGATCTTTAGCACGCGGCTGCACTCGCCGACAATCCGCTGTGTCGTTGCGGGATCTGCCGCCAAGTTCTCGCTCAGATCGTTTGTTCCACCGAAAACGCAATCGTTGGCGCGCGGGATCGCGTACATGAGCGGCGCGTCATCACAGACAAT
>Ga0065715_10089481_pt1 | contig 9964 bp, 7 predicted proteins | sample MisBulReplicate1_FD_59102 | JGI IMG/M metagenome (GOLD analysis project Ga0065715, IMG submission 59102) | Miscanthus rhizosphere microbial communities from Kellogg Biological Station, MSU, sample Bulk Soil Replicate 1 : eDNA_1 v2 (version 2) | ecosystem: Host-associated > Plants > Roots >... | reverse complement strand
AATACGTTCCGAGATGATTGATCATGCTTCGGGAGCCACTTTCATATACGCTGAATTCACTGCCGGAAAGCGTTCAGCAGGCGCGTGCTGAGTTGCTCGAAATGCTGCAGCGCAGCGGGATTCTTTACCAGTCGGAAACACAGCCGGTGCTCTCGCGCGATGGCACTTCGGCGCGTTGGATGCTCGATTCACTCGCCGTAACACTCTCACCAGGAGGCGCACAATTAGCAGGGCAGTGTGTCCTCGAACTCCTCAAACGATTCGACGGACGGCAAATCGCAACCTACGGCGTAACGGGTATTCCCATTCTTCAATCATGCATCGTTCAGGATCCCAATTATCGTGGTCTGCTGGTCCGCAAAGAACGCAAGCAACACGGCTCACTTAAGTTGATCGAAGGCCTCATCGATCCGAATGAGCCCGTGATCATCATCGACGACTCCGTTAGTTCCGGCACATGCATGACCGAAGCAACGGAACGACTGGAGCAAGCCGGACTGCGCGTGGAAGGTGGCATTTGCCTTGTCCGTTTCGGCTGGCAGAACGGCTACGCGCTCATGCAGCAGAGTGGCTATCACATGGAAGCCGTCTTCGACATCTGGGACGACTTCATCGCCTTCATGGACGACGAAGACAAGATACCGGTCAATCCGTCCAAGAGGTTTCCAACATTCGAATGGGCAACGGAGCAAGCACCGGAACATCTTCATCCAGCGCAACTCGCTCGGCTAATAGTCTCCAAGTACCTTGCGTCGGGAACGCTCCTGCGTCCACCTCAGCATCTCGACAAGAAATACAATTCAGCCGGCGGCGCGTGGGTAAGTATTCGATCGCGCGCGAGTGTCTACAAGCGACATGCTCGTGGTGGCTTTTGGCACTTTCCGGGTGAAGAGTCGAAGTCAGCAAGCGAAGATTTGGTGATGGCAGCGGTTAGTACGGCTGCAGATCTGCCCAAGGGTGAAGAAGGATTGAAGATCGTCGACGAGAGTGCGTTTGCGGTCACGTTCTTTAGTGCTCTGGAGCGGTGCACTCCGGGACAACTCGATAACGATCGCTATGGAATTGTTGTCAGGAGTCTGGAACGTCGTGCATGGATGGGTGGCGCATTGCCGCGGATGCCTGGCATTGCTAACGAGTGGGCGCAGTTTCAGCACGCGCGCATTAAAAACGCGAAGCTGATCTCGTTTGAACCGTACGAGCTGTTTCGTCATGACGTGGTGAAAGTTGTCGAGCCCGGAGAGAAGTGGCAGCCCACAGGTGTACCCGCGCCGGAAGAAATTGCGTGGCACAAAGATCAAAAGATATGCCGTCCGGTCGCCGAACGAGCACGAGATCTTGTGCTTGCGCAACTGCTCGAACGTTCGGAGTCAACCGAGCCTTTGCCCCCGAACCTGCTTCCTGAGAATGTCGATTCGTTGTACCTGACGATCTATATCGACGGTCATCTGCGTGGCTGCATGGGCCAGAAGCTGAGAAACCTCGACGAGGATCTAAAAACAATTGCTAAAGCCGCTCTGCGCGACGAGAGGTTTGCTGGACGAACTCCAGTCAACGCTGACAACGTCGCCGTTACCGTTTCGTTTCTGTTTGATCCATTGCCACTGGGAGAGTGTCCGCCGGAAGAAGTTGTTAACTATTATCGTCATGGCGATCAGACGGTGATGGTCTATCAGGGCGATCGTGTTGGTTTGTTGCTGCCGTTTGTCGGCTCGTTCTGGAATCTCGACCCGGTCGGCTTCGCTCGAGCCGTGATTGAAAAGGCTGGATTGAGTGAGCCACCGTATTACTGGTTTCGGTTTGACTCTGCGACGTGGTTCGCAGGCGCTGAAGGTGTTGCGAAGACGGTCGGAGGCTTTGCCGTATCGGAAAAGAAATTACCGCCCCTCGAGGAACTCGTTCCGTACCTCGGCAAGCTACATCTGCACTATCTCCTCAAACACTTGAAAGAAGACGGAACGTTCTACTCAGGTTATCAACCTTTTCACAATCGACTTTACGAGTCACCCGATCTCGCACGCCAGGCACATGGCGCGTGGGTGCTGGCACGTGCGGCGAGTATCTTCGGCGGTGATGAACTAAAGACCGGTGCAGATAAAGTAATAGACTCGCTCCGGGCTAAACTCGTTCACGAAAATGGCATGTGGCTGCAAGGTCAGGGTGAAGCGTCAACCGTCGCTGAGATATCCTTTTTGCTGCTGGCTCTCAGCAATCTTCCCGAAGACGATCAGCGTCGTGAACTCATGAAAGATCTCGCCGCAACTCTGTGGCGCTGCGTTGAGCTTCCGCACGGTCGCATCATCACCCACCACAACTCTGCCGATCCGCCTCCTGATGGTTATCAAGACTACTTTCCGGGACAAGTCCTGCTCGCGCTCGCAGTCGCTTGCGAAGAGAATGTTTCCGAGATAGATGAAGAACGCTTACGCCGAGCCTTTCAATACTACCGCCATCGATTTCGCTACAAACGTCACTTCGGTCAGGTGACCTGGCTGATGCAGGCGTTCAGCAAGTGGTGGCAGGTCACCGGCAACATGGACTTTCGCGACCTCGTCTTCGAAGTAGCCGATTGGTTGTTGGGATACCAACAGGACAAGACTGGCGGTTTCATTAACGATCACCAGCCCGGCGCACCCGGGTACACCACCGCCGTCTACCTCGAAGGCATCGCCGCTGCATTACAAATCGCGGATAACGACCGTCAAAAACGGTACTCCGACTCACTTGCGCGCGGCTTCACATTTCTCGATCGACTAATCATTCAGGAGCGCGACCGCGCCATACTTTCCAACCTCGATTTCGCGCTCGGCGGCCTGCGCCAAGGCATTCATTACAGCGAAATACGCACGGATTTCGTCCAACATTCACTATCGGCCATCCTCGAATTCTGGCCACATCTTAGCGGCTCTAATTGACGGGGCACCGCTTTTCACGCTTTAATCTGCCCCACGGCGTTGAACTGACTCCCCTTCTAATTAGGAGAAACAATCTTCTGTGAGTCTTTTGCTTGAGGGTAAGCGCGCGTTCATAACCGGAGGAACGCGTGGCATCGGTGCGGCGATTTGCGAGATATTTGCTCGCGAAGGCGCGGACGTGGCTTTTAGCTACAACTCGCGCGAGGACCTCGCTGCCGAAGTCAGTCAGAAAATCGAGGCTTATGGCCGCAAGGCGTTCAGCGCTCAAGTCTCCGTCGTCGACCGCGTCGGAATGAAGAAGCTGACGCGGGAGCTCGTCGAAAAGTGGGGAGGTATCGACGTCCTCGTCAACAATGCGGCAATCAATCGTGGTGATAACTTTGCCACCACTACCGACCGCGCCTGGGACGAGGTGATTCATACGAATGTCGACAGTCTGTTTGCGGTTACGAAGCCGATCTACAGGCAGATGATCCGCCAGCGCAAGGGAAGTATTCTCAACATTACTTCGATCGGCGCCCTGCGTTCGCTTCCGACAGCGGTTCACTACGCAACCTCGAAAGCCGCGATGATTGGTTTCACGAAATGTTTGTCGAGAGAAGCGGCGACGTTCGGAGTGCGTGTTAATGCGATCGCAGCGGGAATCTTTGACACCGACCTGGCTCAGGCACTGCCGGAACGCTGGCTACAAATGCACGACTTCTGGACCTCAGCAGGCAGGCTTGGACGACCGGAAGAGCTTGCGGAGTATGCGGCGTTCATGGTGTGTGAGCGAAATAGTTTCATGAACGGTGAAATCGTGATCGTTGATGGCGGTGCTGTTACTTAAACCCATCCACAGATTACACAGGTTTTTTTATTCTTCTTTCCAGATCTCGAAGTGTTCTGTGCATCTCACCCAAGCGCCGAAATGCGGCGGTTGATCTAAGCCAATCCTTGTTATCAAACGCCGGAATACCCGAGATAACTTTGCCCGCCGGAATGTCGTGACTCGTCGCGCTCTTGGCGGTGAGGACTACGTCGTCGCCAATCGTTAAGTGACCTGCCACACCCGCCTGGCCCGCAAGGATTACGCGGTTGCCGATGTGTGAACTTCCAGCGAGTCCGACTTGCGCACAAAGCAGCGTGTCTTCTCCGACTGTGCACGAGTGACCAACCTGCACGAGATTGTCGAGCTTCGATCCGCGTCCGATGCGACTCTCGCCAACTGAAGCACGATCGATCGTTGTCGCAGCGCCGATCTCGACGTCGTCTTCAATAACTACTCTTCCGGTCTGCGGGATCTTCAGCCAGTGCTTTTCTTCGTCCTTCGCGTAGCCGAAACCATCGCAACCGATCACAGCGTTGTTGTGAATAACGACTCGCTCACCGACGACCGTGCGTTCGCGAATGGCGACGCCGGAATGTATGACTGAGCCTCTGCCAATTGTGACGTCGTCGTAGATCGTGACGTTCGGATGGATGCGGACTTCATCTCCGATAAAGACGTTGCGTCCAATCACCGAGCACGCACCGATAGCAACACTCTTCGCGAGTCGAGCGGTCGGATCGATCACGGCTGATGGATGTACGAACGGTTCGATTTCCGCTTCGGGATTGAAGATTCGCAACGCGCGCGTATAGGCCAAATACGGATCCTTCACGCGCAGTATCGCGATCTGCCGGTCTGTCTGGGCGTCTTCGCTAAGATAGATCGCAGAGGCATGCGTCGAGTTGACCCGCGGCGTGTAACGTGGATTCGCGAGGAATGTCACTTGTCCTTCGCCGGCTTCGTCCAAACCCGCGGCGCCAATGATGTCCAGGTCCTCGCCGATACCCTCAACCCGAGCACCAGTCCGTTCTGCCAATTCTGATAACTTCATATCATGTCCATCCTGTAAATCCTGAAATCCTGTCCATCACATGATCGACACCGGATCGATCTCCAAATTTATTGAACGAAGATTAGCTCCCTTATCAGCTACCGCTTTCAACGCCGCATCCGCAACCTCGCGCAGGTCCTTCCGACTCCGTGACTTGATCAATATCTGGAAACGATGCTCGCCCTTCAGCCTGGAGAGCGGCGCAGGCGCTGGACCAAGTATCCGGCACTTCCGATCCTGATTCACCAGATCGAGCTGCTTGCGAAGTTCGAGACTGTCTGATCTTACGCGACCAAGATCCGGGCCATGAATCAACAAACTGGCCAACGCCACGAACGGCGGATACGAATGGTTTTGCCGGTAGCGAAGCTCCTCCTCGAAGAACCCTTCATAATCCTGCGCGCACGCGTGCCGCAAAGAATAGTGATAAGGATGATAGGTTTGAATCAAGACGCGTCCCGGTCGATCACCCCTTCCCGCACGACCTGCGACTTGTGTAATCAACTGGAAAGTCCGTTCGGCCGAACGAAAGTCCGGCAACGCCAGACCAGCGTCAACTGAAACCACGCCAACCAACGTTACATTCGGAAAGTCGTGGCCCTTGGCAAGCATCTGGGTTCCCACCAAAGTATCGATCCGGCCTGCACTGAAGTCGGCGAGGGATTGCTCGAACACTTTTCGGCGCGCGGTCGTGTCGCGATCGATGCGAGCCACGCGAAGAGAAGGGAAGAGTAGCTTCAACATTTCCTCGAGTTGCTCTGTTCCTTCGCCAACGTAGTAAATGTATTTTTTGCCGCACGACGGACAGACACGAGGAACTGGTTCGCGGTGATTGCAGTAGTGACAAACGATAACGCGCTCGCTGCGGTGATAAGTCAACGTCACATCGCAGTTCGGACACTGTACTGTCTCACCGCATGAGCGGCATAGTATAAAACTGGAATAACCACGCCGATTCAGCAGGATAATTGACTGCTCTCCACGTTCGCGTGTTTCCCGGATCGCTTCGAGTAATTCATCCGAAAACACGCGCGGCTTCGCGTGTCGCGCAAAGACGGTTCGCATGTCGATGATCTTTGCTTCAGCCATCGGGCGTGCGCCGATGCGTTCGGGCAACCGGACAAACTGGTACTTGCCTTTGCGCGCGTTGTGAAATGATTCGAGCGAAGGCGTTGCTGAACCGAGAACCACCGTAGCGGATTCCTTTTGCGCGCGAACGATAGCAACGTCGCGCGCGTTGTAGTAAGGCGACTCCTGTTGTCGATAAGACGCTTCGTGCTCTTCATCGACGACGATCAGGCCCAGGTTCTTCACGGGCGCAAACACCGCTGAGCGCGTCCCGATCACGACCCGAGCTTCACCGTTTCGCACGCGCGTCCATTCGTCGAATCTCTCTCCCTTTTGTAGAGACGAGTGGAAGATCGCGACTTGATCGCCGAAGCGCGCGCGCAGACGTCGTGAAAAGACAGGTGTCAAAGCGATTTCAGGCACGAGCATCATCGCCGAACGACCAAGACTCAGCGCTTTATTCATCGCGCGCATGTAGACCTCGGTCTTGCCGCTGCCGGTGACGCCGTGTAGCAGAAATGCCGAGTAGTCGCCCGTGTTCATCTGCTCTTCGATCTGCGCGAGGACGGTCGACTGGCCGGCGGTGAGGTTATGTTCTACGTCGCTGATGCCGAGGTTCTCTGACAAAGGATCACGTCGAATCGCCTCGACGTAAGTTTCCAGGAGGGCTTTCTTTTCTAAAGACGAAACTGTCGAGGCGCTGACGTTTGCGTCTTTTATTAACGACTGGAGCAGCATTGGACCACTCGCCGTCAACGTTGTAAGTACGCGGCGTTGTGCGTCAGTGAGTTTCTCCGAATCTGATGGTTTTAGTAATCGAACGAAGCGGCGCAGCTTTGGTTGCACAACCGTCGCTGTCTTTCGTTTCGGAGACATGCCCGGTGGCAATGCTGCCTTGATGACTTCGCCGATTGGACACGCGTAATAATCGGCGACCCAGCGGGCCAGTTGCAGGATCTCAGGACCACAAACCGGAGTTTCGTCGAGAAGTTCCTTCGCGTCTCTGATGTCTGACTCGACGAGATCCGCGGTGGGCTCGTCTGACAAATCAAGAATGTAGCCAGTAACAACACTGCGTCCGAGCGGCACGACGAGACGCGCACCCACCTCAGCCTGGCCGGTCTGTTCTGGGGTCAGACGGTAAGTAAATGTTTGAAACACGTGAAGAGGCACCGCCACTTCAGCGTATGAGGTTTTGTCCACGGAGTTCACAGATTAACACGGATCATTCTGTGTTCGTCCCCGCATTCGTCCGTTGCCCGTCGAGATAGTCGCGAACTTTCTTCAAGTCTTCCCATGTTTCTCGCTTCTTCGACGGATCGCGCAGCAGGTAAGCGGGATGGAAGGTGGGCATCACTTTAATGCCTTTGTAATCCTGGAAGCGCCCGCGCAGTCGTGTGATTCCTTCGCGCGTGTCGAGAAGATTTTTCATCGCGGTGTTGCCCAGCACGACGATCACTTCGGGCTGCACGATCGCAATCTCGCGCAGGAGGTAGGGCTTGCAGGTTGTCGCTTCTTCAGTTGTTGGGGCTCTGTTGCCTGGTGGCCGGCAGCGATTGACGTTACCAATCAAGACTTGTTCGCGTTTCAAACCGATGGCTTCGATGATCTTCGTTAGTAACTGTCCCGCGCGTCCGACAAACGGGCGCGCCTGTGCGTCTTCATCGGCGCCCGGCGCTTCACCGACAAACATCAGTCGCGCCTTTCTGTTTCCTTCAGTGTGGACGACGTGAGTGCGTTCGAGATGAAGCGGACAGCGAGTGCAGTCGCCGATCTCAGTGTGAATCTGTTCGAATGTTTCGTTTGAGGGTGTGAGCTTTGCAGGTGCTGGAGCTATGTCACCGAATAATGATGTCACAGGTTCAGTTAGCCGCGGATTAGACGGATTAGGTTTCGGATCAACGCGGATGCCTTCGACTCCGAGTGCGCGCAAGTGCTCGAGTTGTTTTTTTGTTTCAGCGAGAAGATCCAGAATCTCTTTGGGCATATTTTAGTTGCACTATAACATCGAGAATGCGATCGGCGGCTTCGCGCTTGGATAATAACGGTAACGCGTCGTTGCGATCCTTCGTGATAATCGTAATCGCATTCGTCGCCGAATCGAAACCGGAATCTTGACGTGTTACGTCGTTGGCGATGATGGCGTCCAGTTTCTTAGTAAGCAGTTTTTCTTTTGCATTCTCGACGACGTTCTCAGTCTCTGCTGCAAATCCGATCACGAGCATCCCGTTCGAGCGTGAAGCTGCGACCTGCGAGAGCACGTCCGGCGTGCGTTCGAGCGTCAATGTTATCGAGTCGTTTGATTTCTTAATCTTCTGTTCTGCCCGTTGCGCGGGACGGTAATCGGCGATCGCTGCGGCGCCGATAAAAACTGACGCTTCCGCACTTTCGCGTGCAACGGCCTGCGACATCTCTTCTGCGGATAGTGCGTTGACGATTCTAACGCCGCGAGGAGTCGCAGCCGTCGTCACACCAGCTACGACAGTCACATCGGCGCCACGCTTCAACGCTGCTTCGGCAAGTGCGAATCCCATTTTCCCTGATGACCTGTTTGAGATAAATCGCACCGGATCGATCTCTTCACGCGTAGCGCCAACGGTTATTAGAAGTCGCTCTCCGCTGAGATCCTTTACGACGTTGAGAATATCGAGTGCGGCGGCAACAATCCGGTCGGGTTCGCTCAATCGCCCTGGTCCAATCGTGCCACACGCCATCTCGCCTGCGTCGGGTTCGACAAAATGCACTCCGTCTGCTCGTAGCCGCTCGAGATTTCGTTGCGTGGCCGGGTGCTCCAGCATCCTCGTATTCATTGCCGGAGCAATCAACACCGGAGCAGTACACGCGAGATAAGTGGAACTGAGAAAATCGTCAGCAATACCATTCGCAAACTTCGCGATCGTGTTTGCGGTAGCGGGCGCGACGATAAAAAGATCGATGGTTTGTGAAAACGTGATGTGAGCGATCGGATCGGGGTTATCAGGTGCGTAATCGTCGACGACGACGTGATGGCCGGAGAGCGCGCGAAACGTCAGCGGCGTCACAAACTCGCAGGCCCGTTTCGTCATTGCCACGTGCACGTTGCAGCCGGCCTTTTGCAGTCCACGCAAAACTTCGACTGCCTTATAGGCCGCAATACCGCCACAGACTCCGAGGGCAACGTTCCTTACGTTTGAAGAAGCTGAAGGCTCAGGAGACATACTGCTTAACGGAAATCGAAGATCAATGTAACATTGCCGAAAGACGGGCGCAATTTTGGTAATCCGGCTGCTGGTATAATCCCGCAGTCACAATAAAAATACAGGATTACCTCCCGCCAGGAGCAAAGCCATGGCAAGTATCAAGGGAAGATTTTCCGCCGTTCTATTGTTATCCCTCTGCACCCTCACGCCCATGCGCGCAAACGCGAATCCGCAACGCTCAGATGACGAGTTTGGTCCCGTGGTCCGTGCCTATCTTGGATACCTGCGCAACGAGCAGGAGGTGGTGGACGATCGCGTCAGTCGCCGCGAAGTAAGCAGCACCTATTATCGACATAATTCGAATCGCATTAAGGCTTTACGCCAGATGGCGATCCGCCTTGCGCGGGAGACTCACAACGATTACCTGCCGGAGCTCGAGGCAGTTTCGGCGGAAGAAATGAGGCTCTTGTTCGGTTCAAATCCACCGTTGACGACTAGTCTGAAAGTTGGCGAAGTCCTGCGGAATACATTCCGATACCTGGGGGTAGTTCGGACGACTGGTGGCAATTTCTACCTCTTCGCTCGTCTCGACCCGTACGAGCAGGCCGAGCTCACGGAAAAATCGTCCGCCGTTCGTCGACCTTAAGAGCCGATTTGCTCGTTGGACCATACTGTCCCAAAACTGCACACTCACGCGCTCGCGATGCCCGACACAGTTTTGTGGCAAAGTTAAGCCAAATGATTGTTGACAGAGGGCTTGTATTAGTGTAATAAATCCAATGTTGGTGGCCTACAGGCCATAAATCCCAAGCATTAACGGGCTTTGAGAGTTGCCTAACAACTCATAGTTTTTCCCACGACTGTTCGGCCGTCGCGGTACGCAATTAAGACCTTTGTGTTTCACTATACGGGAGGAAAGTTAATGATCAGCAAAACTTGGAGC
>Ga0065715_10001210_pt1 | contig 9966 bp, 9 predicted proteins | sample MisBulReplicate1_FD_59102 | JGI IMG/M metagenome (GOLD analysis project Ga0065715, IMG submission 59102) | Miscanthus rhizosphere microbial communities from Kellogg Biological Station, MSU, sample Bulk Soil Replicate 1 : eDNA_1 v2 (version 2) | ecosystem: Host-associated > Plants > Roots >... | reverse complement strand
TTCACCACCAAACCGTCAGGTTTGAGGTTCGCATTGTTCTCCGCATTGGCGATTGCGCTCTTCAGCGTCTTGCCGATCAGAAACGCCGCCTTTTTCGGAGTAAACGCCAGCAAATCAAGCGCCGCCGAAACAGGCAGACCCTGAATCTCACGCGTGACTTCGCGCACTTTGAAAGGCGAAATCCGCGCATATTTGTATGTCGATCTAACTTCCATTATTTCAAACTCACATCGGGTTGCGCATCCACCTGGAGGCGATCTCCCACCTTAATTTTTTCCTTCTTCGAATCCATTTCCTGAACCACCGCGCCGCAGATTTTCTGCCGCACATCGACCACCCGCACCGTCGCAATCTTTCGATCGTCGCGCATCACTCGCATCGGCATCCCGATCTTAACTCCCTGTTTTTCGCCAAGGTTGCCGACGACAAATGACCATTCCTCTTTCACGCTGATCACGCTGCCGTCCATTAAACTCGGCTCGGGCGCCTCTGGCGGATTTGTCGACTTCGTGACCAGCTCGTTCGTGCTGCGCAGTTGCGTTTCAACGTCCATCCGCGCCTGGGCATCGTCACCTTGCGATGTTTTAATGTAGCGCAAGATCGCTTCATTTAGCCGCAGCATTTGGTCGCGATACTCATCGCGCGTTTTCTGCGCCAGTTGAAGATCGCTCACTGCCGCCAGCAAACGTTGTTCTAGCTTCGACTTGTCCTTATTCGCCGATGCCAGGCCCAGCGCTTCCATTCGCAANTGCAGATCGGAATACTTGCGTCGCAGTTCCTCTGCTTCCGCATTCGATTCAGCAAGGCNGCTCGTCAATGCCTTCACAGATTCCTGGGCAACGGACAATTGCCTTCGCAATTCCTCATCTTCCGCTGTCGCACGCTCTGCCGTCGCCGACCGCGTTACGGTTTCATTTTTGGATTCTGACAAAGAACTATTTCCCTGCGCTTGCGCGCCAAACCCAACCGCCAATTGCAGACACAAAATTGCAAATTGCACGAGCGCGCGACGTAGCCGCGAGCTGGCAATCCGCAATCTGCAATCCGCAATGTGCAATTATTTCGTGACCTTCGCCGTGTGCGAACCGTGTTTTCTAAACACGCGTGTAGGCGAAAATTCGCCGAGCTTGTGGCCAACCATATTTTCGGTGACAAAAACGGAATTAAACGTTTTCCCGTTGTGTACCAAAAACGTGTGGCCGACAAAGTCCGGCGTCACCATCGAGCGTCGCGACCAGGTTTTGATCGGTTTCTTGGCGCCCGACGCGTTCATCTTATCGATCTTTTCAAGAAGATGCGATTCGACGAAGGGTCCTTTCTTTAACGATCTGGCCATAAATTTCAAGTGAGAAGTCGACAGGCGTTCACGCCTTCTTCTTCGCTCGTTTCCTTTCCAAAATGAATCGGTCACTCGGTTTATGTTTCGAGCGCGTTTTGTAGCCTTTGGCCAGCTGTCCCCAGGGGCTGACCGGATGATGGCGACCGCCGCCTCCCTTTGATTTCCCCTGGCCGCCACCCATCGGGTGATCGATCGGGTTCATCACCATACCGCGCACGTGCGGGCGTCGGCCCTGCCAACAAGAACGTCCTGCTTTGCCGCTCGAAACGTTCATATGATCGACATTGCTAACCTGGCCAATGGTGGCGAAGCAGTTTTCGTGGATCCGGCGAATTTCACCCGAAGGCATTTTCACCAGCGCGTACCCGGCTTCGATTGCAGTAAGCGTGGCCTGTTGGCCGGCACTGCGCGCGACCTGGCCGCCGCGTCCCGGCGTCAATTCAATATTGTGAACATTTGTGCCCAAAGGAATTGCGCGAAGCGGCAGCCAATTCCCCAAATCAGGCGCGACATCATTTCCTGCATTAACTGTCGCTCCGACTTGGAGTCCCTTCGGCGCGAGAATGTAACTTAGTTCACCGTCAGTGTATTTGATGAGAGCAATGCGCGCCGAGCGATTCGGGTCGTACTCAATTCCTATCACTTCCGCTGCGACACCGTGCTTCCGCCGTTTAAAATCGACTTTACGATACTTATGTTTGTGACCGCCGCCGATGTGTCGCGACGTTATCCGACCGTAGTTGTTGCGACCACCGCTCTTTTTCTTCGGCTCAAGAAGGCTTTTTTCAGGACGCCACTTCGTAATTGAATCGAATCCCGGCAGCGCCTTGAAACGCTGAGTCGGCGTTAGTGGGCGAAATTCTTTGAGTGCCATAACTTCTCGCGACTAGATCAGATCGATCTTGTCGCCCTCCTTCAAAGTCACGATCGCTTTCTTCCACCGGGGACGACGTCCAAGAGGCCCGCGCACGCGTTTCTCTTTGCCAGCGTAATTACACGTGTTCACATGCACGACTGTTTTCTGAAACAGCCGTTCGATTGCGTTCTTGATCTGAATCTTATTCGCCTTTGGGCTAACGCGAAAAACATATTTGTTCTGCTTCTCGCTCATCAGCGTTGACTTCTCAGTCAGCGACGCAGTCTTTATAATATCGTGTGGCTCGATCATTTTATGGCGCCGTAGCTTCTCGACTCGCCGTAGTCCCGCGACTGCGGGACGAAGGCTGGTTCGGCGAAGGCGGACGCGTTCTTTCCGCCAGTTTTTCCAAGGCCTTCTGAGTAACGAGAATCTTTTGGAACGCGAGCAACTGCTCCGTGTTGACATCCGCCGCAATGGAAAGTTTCACTAACTTTACGTTGCGGGCGGATTTGTAGGTTTTCTCGTCAAATACATCGGAAACGATGAGCACCCTCTTGGCATCAGTTTGTTTTCTGAGAAGATCGACGAACGCTTTCGTCTTCAGTTCCGCCACAACAAAGCTGTCGACAGTCAAAACGTCCCCGGCGTTGATGCGTTCGCTCAGCGCTTTTCGAAAAGCAAGTCGACGAACGGACTTTCCAACTTTCTTCGAATAATCACGCGGCTTGGGGCCAAAAACGACACCGCCCCCTCGCCAAATCGGCGATGATTTGTAACCGGCTCGGGCACGACCTGTTCCTTTTTGCCGCCATGGCTTTGCGCCTGACAGGTCTACTTCGGCCTTGGTCTTGGTGTTGGCAGAACCGGAACGCCGCGCTGCGCGCATCGCCACGACTGCATCGTGCACAGCCTGCGTACCGCGACCGTCCTCGATCAGGTCGATCTTTGCTTCTTTCGCCTCGGCTTTAGTTAAAACTTTCGCGCTCATTTGTGCTGCGCCATTTCCCGCAGAGTTTTCGGCTTCTTCGCCTTTTCTTCTTCCTCATGCTTTCGGTGCTCTTCATGTAGCGCCCGGATGTGTTCTGGATGTTTAATGGCAGGCCGCACAATCACATAGCTGCCGTTCGCTCCAGGCACAGCACCGCTTATCAAAATAATTTTTTCTGCTTCGCGCACCTGCATCACCTGAAGATTTTGCACCGTCACACGCCGATCGCCCATGTGACCGGGCATTCCCTGGTTCTTCCAGATGCGTCCCGGTGTAGAACGATTGCCAACCGCGCCGATGCGCCGGTGCGTTTTGGAACCGTGCGCCGCTCCCTGTCCGGCGAAGTTATGCTTCTTCATCACACCCTGAAAACCTTTGCCTTTCGAGCGCCCAATCACATCGACGAAGTCGCCCGGCTGAAATTGCGTAACGCCCAAGTTGACGTCGCCTTCGGGAAGATCGGTTTGCAGGCGAAATTCGCGCACGAATCGCTGGGGCTCGGTTCCAGCCTTTTTGAATTCACCGATCAGCGCCTTCGACACCCGCGATTCCTTCTGCACGCCGAAACCGACTTGCACCGCCGAATAGCCTTCGTTGTCTTCGGTCAGGCGGCGTAACAAAACATTATCACCGGCCGCAATCACGGTCACAGAACACAATCGTCCCTTCGCGTCGTAAACGCTGGTCATGCCAATTTTTTGTCCAAGAAGTCCAATGCTCATGACCGTGCAATCGCAAATGTTTCAGAAGCGCCTCCGCTTAAATCTTAATCGTAATGTCAACGCCCGCGGGCAGATTCAGTTTCTTTAATTCATCCACCGTCTTCGCGGTTGGCTCGATGATGTCCAGCAACCGCTTATGAGTGCGAATTTCAAATTGTTCCATCGATTTTTTATCCACGTGCGGGGAACGATTCACCGTGAACTTTTCGATTAACGTCGGCAGCGGAATCGGTCCGGCCACGCGCGCGCCCGTTCTTTTGGCAGTATCCACAATCTCCATGGCGGATTGGTCCAGCATGCGGTGATCGAATGCCTTCAGGCGAATGCGGATGCGCTGGCCATTGCTCATTTCGCCTCCTTTTGATCAAGAATCGCGGCGACGAGATTTGCCGGGACCGGCTCGAAGTGCGATGGCTCCATTGAATAACTCGAGCGGCCTTTGGACAACGACCGGATCGCCGTTGCATACCCAAACAATTCCGCGAGCGGTACCATCGCATGAATGATCACCAGATTACCGCGTGTCTCGATGCTACTAATCGCACCCCGGCGCCGACTTAAGTCGCCGCAAATATCACCCTGATAGTCTTCCGGCGTGATGTTCTCGACCTTCATGATCGGCTCCAGCAGGATTGGTTTGCCCTGCTTGAAGCCATCTTTCATCGCGAAAATTGACGCCAGCTTGAATGCCAGCTCATTGGAATCGACTTCGTGGAAGGAGCCGTAAACGATGTCCACTTCCACATCGACAACCGGATAGCCGCCCAGCACGCCATTGAGCACCGCTTCGTCGATCCCCTTTTTCACCGCAGGGATGTATTCCCTCGGGATAATGCCTCCCACGATCTTGTTCTCGACGGTGAGACCCTTGCCGCGCTCGGCAGGACGTACGTCCACTTCCACGTGCCCATACTGACCGCGGCCACCCGATTGCTTGATCAATTTGCCAACGCCATGTGCGCTGGCGGTGATGGTTTCGCGATACGCGATCTGCGGTTTGCCGGCGTTCGCGTCCACTTTGAATTCTCGGAACATTCGGTCGCGAATGATTTCCAAGTGCAACTCGCCCATTCCAGCGATGATGGTCTGGCCGGTGTCCTCGTGCGTGTAGACGCGGAAAGTCGGGTCTTCTTCGGCGAGGCGTTGCAGCGCGGTCGCCATTTTCTCCTGATCCTGTTTCGTCTTCGGCTCGATCGCCATTGAAATAACGGGATCGGGGAACGATGGCGGTTCGAGAAGAATTGGGTGATCCTCATCACAAAGCGTGTCGCCAGTTGTGATATTCCTAATTCCAACAATCGCGGCGATATCGCCCGAGTAACACGTCTCGATGTCTTCGCGTTTGTCCGCCTGGATCTGGATTAAACGCGAAATCCGCTCACGTTTGTTCGTGCGCGGATTGTAAACATTGTCGCCCTTGCTGAGCGTGCCGGAATAAACGCGGAAGAACACGAGTTTCCCTACAAACGGATCGCTCCACAACTTGAAGGCGATGGAACAGAAGCTGCCGTTGTCATCGGTAATCGCTTCCATTGGCTCGCCCGTGTCGGGGTTCTGACCTTGGGCCGGCGGAATGTCGAGAGGGCTTGGGAGATAATCGACAACCGCGTCCACCAAATATTGAATACCAATGTTTTTCAACGCGGAGCCGCCGATAACCGGAACAAATCTGTTCGCGATCGTTTGCCGGCGAATCGCCGCTTTCAGCAATTCCGGAGTGACCGGCTGTTCGTGAATGACGACTTCGGCCAATTCGTCGTCGAGATTGGAAACTTGCTCGACCAGGTTTTTGTAAGCTTTTTCGACTGCATCGGCGTGCTCTTTCGGTACATCCGTCACTTCGTAGGTCGATCCCAGTTGATCGTCGTCTGAATAAATAATCGCCTTCTTATTAATGACATCGAGTTGGCCGCGCAGCTGATCTTCCCTTCCTAGCGGCAGCAAAACCGGCCACGCGTTCGCGCCGAGTTTTTTGTGAATGCTGTCGACAGACATTTCGAAATCTGCGCCGACGCGGTCCATTTTGTTGATGAACGCCAGGCGCGGCACGTTGTACTTGGTCGCCTGACGCCAGACTGTCTCGGATTGCGGCTGCACACCGGCCACACCGTCAAAAACTGCGATCGCGCCGTCGAGCACGCGTAACGAACGCTCCACCTCCGCGGTAAAATCGACGTGACCCGGTGTATCGATGATGTTGATGCGCTGTTTGACGCCTTCGAAAATCTTGTAAACGCCTTCTTCCTCGCGTTGCGCCCACGTGCACGTCGTCGCGGCCGACGTAATCGTGATCCCGCGTTCTCGCTCCTGTTCCATCCAATCGGTCACGGTGGTGCCCTCGTGTACCTCCCCCATCCTGTGGATCATTCCGGTGTAAAAGAGAACGCGCTCAGTAATCGTTGTCTTGCCCGCATCAATATGCGCCGCGATCCCGATATTCCGCGTCCGTTCCAGCGGAAAATTGCGATCCGGCGAGTTCGGATTTTTCGCCGCGGTCTTTTTAGGTTCCATTGTCGCCGTCGCCATGATTGTCACCATCTGAAATGCGCAAACGCGCGGTTCGCTCCTCTGTCATCCTGAGCGGAGCGCAGCGAAGTCGAAGGATCTCTCGATGAGTCCGAAGCGCACACACAAATCAGTTGTGTGATCAAACACCGCTTGCGAGATCCCTCGCTTACGCTCGGGATGACCGCGTGTTTGGAACGTAAACTCGTGTGCCACAGTTTCATCTTTACCACCTGAAATGCGCAAACGCGCGGTTCGCCTGCGCCATTTTATGTGTGTCGTCGCGTTTTTTGATTGCGTTCCCCTGGCCGGCAGCGGCGTCTTTGAGTTCTTGCGCCAGTGCGTCAGCCAATGGCTGGCCTTTGCGGGCGCCCGCAAATTTCACGATCCAGCGCATGGCTAGTGAGATCTGCCGAGCGGGCGTCACTTCCATCGGCACCTGATAGGTCGCGCCGCCAACCCGGCGGGAACGCACCTCCAGCCGCGGACGAACGTTTTCGACCGCTTTGTTTACAATCTCCAGCGGATCAACTGAATCAGAGCCTTCGCGCGACTTATCGATCGCGGTATACACGACGCGTTCGGCGAGCGATTTCTTGCCCCGCTCCATTACGGTGGTGATAAGACGGGCGACCGCCGGACTCCCATATCGGGAATCGACGTGCTCCTCTTTTTTGTGAACTCTCCTCCGCCGCGACATTGTCGACCGTCTGTTTCAAACTTTAATTGTTCTTATTTGGCTTCTGCCGGCGCTGCTTTCGCCGCGCCACCTCCACCAGCCGCCCCGCCCTTGGGCCGCTTCGCTCCGTACTTGGAGCGACCGCGCCGCCGTCCATCCACACCAAGCGCATCAAGGGTTCCGCGCACAATGTGATAGCGCACGCCAGGCAAATCCTTCACTCGTCCGCCGCGCACGAGCACGATCGAGTGCTCCTGCAAATTATGCCCCTCCCCCGGAATGTAGGCAATCACTTCCTGGCCATTCGTCAACCGCACTTTCGCCACTTTGCGCAGCGCNGAGTTCGGCTTCTTCGGCGTGCGCGTCATCACCTGCACACACACACCGCGCCGCTGCGGACAATTCGCAAGTGCCGGTGACTTCGATTTCACCGACACCTTGCGGCGTCCTTTGCGAATCAGTTGATTAATCGTGGGCATTTTCCAATTCCTAAAAGTAAAGCGCCGCCAAAGGTCGTTACTCCGGGCGACAAAAAAACCCGCTTCAGGCNGCGCAACAAAGTCTCTCACGCTCCTGATGCGGTAAGCGCCGAATATAGANGTATGATCACGATCTGCAAAGAATATTTTGTTCGTTGAATTGTCATTCCGCGCGAAGTCGAGGAATCTCTGATTTACATGCAGAGTGACTTTGANCTGCTCGCGAGTGATGAACATTCAAAAGCCCGACGCGGACGATTAANAACTGCGCATGGCTTGATCGATACGCCCGCGTTTATGCCGGTGGGCACACAAGGCAGCGTGAAGGGCGTNAGNCCGCGCGAACTCCGNGAGCTGAATGNGCAGATTATTCTTGNAAACACCTACCACTTGTTCGTTAGGCCGGGCCTGGACGCCATCAAACATCTTGGCGGCCTGCACAATTTCATGGCTTGGGATGGGCCGATTCTGACAGATAGCGGCGGATATCAGATTTTCTCGCTCGCGAAGTTGCGCAAAATCACTGAGGACGGCGTGGAATTCCAAAATCACATCGACGGCGCGCGTGCATTCATTTCGCCGGAGGTCGCAATGGAAATTCAGGGCGCGCTCGGCAGCGACATCGCCATGGTGCTCGACGAATGCGTTCCGTATCCGTGCGAGTACGATTATGCCGCACGAAGCGCGGAGTTGACGACGCGATGGGCGAAGAGATGCAAGGGATGGAAAGAGGAAAACGCCCAACGCTCAACGCCCAACGCTCAACATCGAACTGAAGAAGCAGGTTTCTCTCAACCATCAACTATCAGCTCTCAACTTCTGTTCGGCATTGTGCAGGGCGGAACATTTCACGATCTGCGGCGCGCATCAGCGCAGGCCATCATGGAGCTTGATTTTGACGGCTACGCGATCGGTGGCGTGAGCGTGGGCGAGCCTGAGGAGGAAATGATGCGCGCGGTTGAATCCGCGGAACCGTTCTTGCCAACGGACAGACCGCGTTACGCAATGGGACTCGGTACGCCGCCGCAACTGCTGGAAATGGTCGCACGTGGGATGGACATGTTCGATTGCGTGTTGCCGACGCGTCTGGCGCGGAATGGCACGGCGTTCACAGCCGGAGGCACACTCAATTTGAAGAACGCAGAGTTCGCGTTGGATAAAGGACCCATTGAAGAAAACTGTGCGTGTCCTGCCTGTCGCGAATTCACGCGCGGCTACATTCGTCACCTCATCAAGGCGGAAGAAATTCTAGGGCTTCGTCTGATCACGCTGCACAATTTACATTTTTATTTGAAACTGATGACTCGGGTGCGCACGGAAATCGAACGCGGCACATTCGATCAGTTCCGTAAGTCCTTCGTCGCAGAATACAAAACGCGAGATGCGTGCACGCATCGCTAGTGCGAGGTGGGCTTGTCCGAAGGCTTTCGGGAAATGTTCAGCGCGCCACAAGGAGCGCCCCAACAGGAGCGCGGGCATCTTGCCCGACGTCTCCATCTCCGACAAAAGCTTTTAGCATTTCCAAGCGCTCTGGTCTGTGCTGTAGAAAGACAAGCCGGCAACATGCCGGCTTGGGCGACCAAGATGGTCGCGCTCCCCTTCGGATTGAGCCTTCGGAACCAGCCGTTCGCACGTTACATATGGGGAGCGCGAGCATTCTGCTCGCTCTGGCTGGCATGTTGCCAGCCAGCTATATCGCGTACCCTCGTTTATTCTTCGCCAGCGGCGAGAAAGGCAGCGCGAAGGTCGCTAACAAAATGCTTGTATTCGCGTTCGCGCGATTGCTCATCGGGTTGGCGAAGAAGCGACGATGGATGAACAGTCGCGAGCACCCTTGGTGCAAGCTTCGATGATAATACCTTTCCNCGCTCGCGGGTGACGCGGAATCCCGGACCGAAGATGGCCTGNGCCGCTGTCGCACCCATTGCCACGACGAGGTTGGGCTTAACGATCCGCAGTTCCGCTTNCAGCCANGGACGGCACGCTGCGATTTCGCGCGAGTTAGGCTTCTGATGAATCCGGCGTTTCCCGCGCGGCTCCCATTTAAAATGTTTCACCGCGTTAGTGACATAAACACGCGATCGATCGATTCCAGCTTCCTCGAGCGCGCGGTCCATCATTTTCCCTGCCGGACCAACGAACGGTTTGCCTGCGACATCTTCATAATCGCCCGGCTGCTCGCCAACCAGCATCATCGGGGCGCGCTTAGGTCCTTCGCCAAAAACAGTTTGGGTCCCGAGTTTGTACAAATGACAAGCAGCACAATCAGCTGCTGCTTCGCGCACGGCAGTCAGACCTGATGTAATCGGCGGTTGCGCCGGTCGCGCGTATTCCTCGTCGTCCTTTCGCATCCTCTCAATATGAATCGCATCTCGCGACGCGCTCGTATTCCTCT
>Ga0065715_10006498_pt1 | contig 9969 bp, 13 predicted proteins | sample MisBulReplicate1_FD_59102 | JGI IMG/M metagenome (GOLD analysis project Ga0065715, IMG submission 59102) | Miscanthus rhizosphere microbial communities from Kellogg Biological Station, MSU, sample Bulk Soil Replicate 1 : eDNA_1 v2 (version 2) | ecosystem: Host-associated > Plants > Roots >... | reverse complement strand
AGAGTGCATTCGGCGAGCCGCCGAATGCAGCACGCGAGCCGCGTGCGCTCCCCGGAGCATGGTTGCGAGCGCCGCGCTTGCCGATAAAGTCGCCTTCCTATGGCTAAATATCGAATTGCGTGGATGCCCGGCGACGGCGTGGGGAACGATGTAATGGAAGCGACGCGCGTCGTTCTCGATCGGATGAACTTTGATGCGGAGTACGTCCCGTGCGACATCGGGTGGGAATTTTGGTGCAAGGAAGGTAACGCGCTTCCCGACCGTACCGTGAAGGTGCTGAAGGACACGACCTGCGCGCTATTCGGCGCCATCACGAGCAAGCCACAGGACAAAGCAAAGGAAGAGCTGAGTCCGGAACTCAAAGGCAAAGGGCTCTCCTATTTTTCGCCTATTGTTGGACTGCGTCAGCTGTTCAATCTCCACACTAACATGCGCCCGTGTAAGAGTTATCCGGGCAACCCGCTGAATTACCGCGGTAACAAAATTACGAATCCGAGCGGTGAAGACGTGCCGATCGATCAAGTCGTGTTTCGAGAAAACACCGAAGGCATGTACGGCGGCGTCGAGTTTTTCCCGTTGCCTGAGTCGGTTTACACCGCGCTGTGTGCAAATCCGAAAATGAAGAAGTGGAAGGACAAGGCGGGTTTGGAAAACATCGCGCTTTCCACTCGCATCATGAGTGTGCAGGGATGCACCAACATCTGCAAACAAGCGTTTGAATACGCTAAGAAAACCGGGCGCAAACGCGTCACGCTGATCGAAAAACCAAATGTGCTACGCGAGACCGGTGGACTAATGACCCAGTGTTTCCGCGATGTGGCAAAGGGTTACCCGGACATTTGGGCCGACGAAGTAAANATCGACGCGATNTGNATGTGGATGTTCAAGAACCCGCAGGACTACTCGGTGCTCGTAGCGGAAAACATGTTCGGCGATATCGTCAGTGATCTTTGCGCGGGTCTGGTCGGTGGCCTCGGCTTCGCGCCCAGCGCTAATCTTGGCGATAAGTACGCTGTATTCGAACCGACTCACGGTTCGGCGCCGAAATACTCAGGCCAATACAAGGTGAATCCAATCGCGATGCTTTTAACAACGAAGCTAATGTTCGACTGGCTCAAAGAAACTGAAATGGCTACGCGTCTTGAGGCCGGTATCGCGCGTGTCATCTCCGAAGGCAAAGTGCGTACGTATGACATGGGCGGCAACGCTTCGACGCTCGATGTCGCGAAGGCCGTCGCCGATTACGCTGGGTAGGCAACCAGCCCACTACAAAGGGCAGGATTGCCGGCGCATATTATTTTGGTGTTCTCCCCTATTCACTCGTCATTGGTCACTGGTCACTTTTATTACCGTTCTAACGTGATCAATCGAATCCTGAAGTGCGTCTAGTGCCGCATTGATTTGGGCGGCATCGAGGTCGACGACGCGCAATGTCTCTGGGGGAAATCGAAGTTTTCCGCTGCGTACGAATTCGATGAGTGCTGGAATTTCATTCGCGAGATGATCGGAGACACCGATGATTTCCGCTTCTTTGTTGATCAACTCTGTGTACGGATGAACCGACATCGTTTCGGCGGTTAATCCGACCAGAGCGGCGCGTCCGAGAGGGCGCAGGCAGAGCACGGCCTGGCGCATGGTTTTTGCAGAGCCGATCAATTCGAGTGCGATATCGACTCCTCTTTCATCGGTTGCCTCTTTGATTTGATCGACCGGATCTGCGGACCTGGCATCGATTGCGATAGCTCCCATGCTGGCGGCCAACGCGAGCTTCGCGGGATTGATTTCAACCACGTAGACATCTCCGCAATCGAAAGCGCGTGCCAATTGCAATGCCGAGAATCCGAGTCCGCCGAAGCCAAAAATCGCAATCGACTCGCGGGCTTTGAAGCGCGCCTTGTTCAGAGCATGAAGAGCAGTTGCCGACGAGCACATCATCATTGCGCCGACTTCGAACGAAATTTCATCGGGAAGTGGAAACGCATTCGCGCCGGGAACTTTGATGAATTCCGCGTAACCGCCGTCCCGATGTTTGCCGATCATCTGTCCGCTCCGACAGAACTGTTCCAAGCCACGCACACAAAACTCGCAGCTACCGCAGCTGACCAAATAATGCACGCAAACGCGGTCTCCCGCTGAGACGTCCGTCACATTGCTGCCAACTTCCTCTACCCACCCTGCAACTTCGTGCCCGAGAGTCAGCGGTAAACGATTAATTTTAGAAATGCCCGCGCGATAATGCGCATCCGAGTGACAGATGCCCGCAGCCGCAACTCGAATCAAAACGTCCGACGGGTCAATCTGTGGAATTGGAACATTTGTATTTTCCAACGACTTTCCGACCTGCGTGAGCTGGACCGCTCGCATGGTCAGAACTAGTCACTCGTCACAAGTCACTTGTCACTCTGCTCCGTTACACGAGTGACGGTGAAAATTTGGCTCGGCAGAACTTGACCTTCGGGCTTACCGGGTCCCTCCTGCAAAATGATGCGGGACTTAAAGGTTTTTTCGGTGAGCTCGATGATTTCTTGTACAGACGAAGAATCCTCGGTTTCATCAGTGAATCGCCAGGTCTCGATTAATCGACCGTGTTCGATCCGCCATTTCCCGCGTGTGTTGTCGCCTTCGTCCGGCGGATCGAGGAACCACGTTCCATCTGCGCGATACTCGGTCTCGTGTCGAGGACCCTGCCACGTTCCGACCAACAGCTGGGTTAAGGTCGAATCGTCAGGAAGCGCCAGCACGATGGCTGGCGCTATCAAGGCGACAATGACAACTGTAGTGCGCATCAATGCTTCTGACTAACATAAGCAAACATCTTCTCGTTGTACCGGCGAGCATATTCTTCCTGTCGTTCCCGGAGTGGTATGTCGTTAGTAACACAGCCAACTCCAGCGTTCGCCTTGGGGTAATTTTTAGCTACCTCAAACGGGACACCCACTGGTCGGGACGCAATGCTACCCGCCCAATAAAACTTGAGATCCCCTGCGCGAATGTCCTGTTCGGCTTGCTTCACGGCGTCAGCCGGATTCCAAGTGGGATCCGCAGCACAGCAATAGGCAGCAAATAGGACGACAGGGAGAACGCGCAAGATTTTCATTAACCTGACAATAATCAGCCATTCGCGGCGAAGGCGAGAGTTTTCAATTGGCTATTAGTCGACAGTAATGACCACTTTTCCCCTGGCGTGGCCTTGTTCGACATAACGAATTGCGTCGGGCACCTGTTCTAATTTGTAAGTGCGGTCGATCACCGGCTTGAGCTTTCCCGTCTGCATCATATCCGCCAGAACAGTCAGATCCTTTTGATTCGCGTCTGCCATCATCATCCCCATCTGTTGGTTGACGAATTTTGAGAATACCATTGCCCAAAGCGCTTTGCCGAGTCCGCCGAGAAAGCCTTGATCGCTTGCTCCGCCGCCGCCAATCAGGACGTATTTGCCTGTGGGAGTGAGGACGCCTTTGCACTCCGATAGCGAATGATTTCCCACATTGTCGAGCATCACGTCGTAACGTTCNGCGCTCTTGGTGAAATCTTCTTTGGTGTAGTCGATTACGTGATCGGCACCGAGCGACTTCACAAGATCGACATTTCGTGTGCTGCANACNCCNGTCACATCNGCGCCCAGCGATTTCGCGATCTGGACTGCAAACGTGCCGACGCCGCCAGACGCGCCGTTGATCAAAACTTTCTGTCCCGGTTGAACTTTTCCTTTGTCACGCAGCGCCTGCAAAGCAGTGATCCCGGCGATATTGACCGAAGCCGCGTCCTCAAAACTTAGATTGGCTGGTTTCAACGCCACTGCCCGAGTCGCACCCGGGCACACATACTGTGCGAACGCACCGCCGCGGCCGCCGAAAACGTCATCGCCGGGTTTGAATTGGGTGACGTTTTTTCCTACGGCTTCCACCGTCCCGGCAAAATCTACACCCAGTCGTGTGTCCTTCGGTTTGCGAAGACCTACTCCCATCGCGCGCATCACATAAGGCGTGCCCTCGACGAAATGCCAGTCATATGGGTTGATAGAAGCGGCGCGAACTCTGACCAGAATCTGGTCGTCACTGGGAGCAGGCTTTTCGATCTCCTCTAACTTGAGATTGGCCACACCATAGTCGCAATAAACAATGGCTTTCATCGGGTTGGTGGATGTGCCAGTTTTGCCGCAGTCGTTAGTCGATCGCCAGTAGGCGATGAATCCCACCAGGAATGCGATTACCAACAACACTAAAATCGCGGCTGTAATCCATTTTAGTACGCGCTTTAACAAGTTCATAACTCATCCTTCTACTTTGATGCCCACAGATTCGGTTTCTCGTTCATCCTGGCGTCATTCCTTCTTCTTGTCTGGTGTATCCGTGGCGCCTGCGCCGCTTCCTTTTTGATCCAGCAGCCCGAGTTGTTGCATCATTGAGAGTTGATCAAATGCAGACCACTCCTCTTTTATCTTGCCGTCGACAATCCGCCAGATAGTTATCCCGGACTGTTCCACTTTCTTCCCGGTGGCAGGCAATCCGTTACCTGCACCGGTGTTGGTGCCGCGCGCAATCCAATACACCGCGACGAGGTCACCGTCGGCGATCAATTTCTCGGGTGCGATAGACAAATCAGGAAACGCCTGGTGCCAGCCTTTCAAAGCCGTCTGATCTTCAGCCAAGCTAATATCGCGATGGATGCCGTGATTCAGGAAGTCTTTGGCATAAAGTTCTTCAGCAAGCTCAAAGCGGCCTTTGCTAAGGAGTTCCTCGAATGCCCGTTTCGCGAGTGCCTTGTTTTGTTCTTGCAACGAGGAAGCACAAGCGATGCTCACAAGTAGAAATGAGCAGGTGATAAGGGCAGTAAGTATTTTCATAAGCGTTATGCGAACGTGTAATGACGAAGGTTTCTAAAGCAACACCGGTACAGGGTAGCGAGATGCTGTGGCTGGTTTTGGTGATTGTAATCCCTTGAACAACAGCCAAAGACTGACGGCGAGTTCGAATAGAGCCATCGGCGAATCGAACCAGTAGTCGTTAACCACTTTATTGAAGTTTGGCAAAACCAGGAAAATAAAGGCGCAGATCACGCACCACGCTGATGAAATCACACCGAACACAGCCAGGGCTTTTGGAATGTACCCCGATCTGAGCCATAGGTACGCGGAAATGGTCGCTGCCAACCCGAAAAAGGGCAGACCGACATAGTAATCGTCGAAATTCGCGGCGATCTGCAACCTGGCCAATGCTTGCACGTGGTCCGGTTGGAACACTTGAAGATAAGGTGCGGTCCCTACCAGTCGCAGGGAGCCGAGCAGGTTAAGTGTCGCAAGGAGCCATAAGACCGCGAAAACAAGCCGAAACAGGGCTCCCATCAATGCAAGGATGCGATCTACTGGCCTAAGAACCACATAAAGCGCTGCTAGCAGAACAACGACGTTTACGCTGTAGAGCAGAAAACAAATAAGCGCCACCCGAGCCTGCGTTTCGTGTGCCATGAGCTTGCGAGCCGTTTCTGCAGCATCGCGCGGGACGATTAGCGGGCTAATCAACACGTAATTCCCAAAAACGACAATCGCTACCGCTAGCAGGCCTGTAACTCCCGCGATTTTCGCGGCTGTGCGTTGTGAATTGTCGATCATGTTCATGCCGTCTTCATCTGGACTGTGGCAAGCTCGAGCGGCGGCACCTTCGCGCCTTTAATCAAGAGCCAGAGCATGATCGCCAGTTCTCCAAACAAGACTGGTTGGAGAAAGCCAAAAGCAGCGTTGTAGTAAGACTGGAAGAACAAAGCGATTACGCTGAGAGCCACATAGCCGAAACAATTGATCATTAGCCAGACACCGATGAAGCGAGGTAGAAACCCGGAGCGATAGACTAACAACCCAAAAGGGAAGAGCCATAGCCCCCAGAAGATCTCGTCTATAAAGATTCCCTGGGAGTGCAGACGAATAAACAACATACCCAAGGCATTGCGCTGGGCCGTGTCGAACACGCTGAGGAATTCGCCACCGCGGAAAAGAATTAGGCCACCGATGTTGTTTAGCGTGTTGAGAAACCCGACGGCGGCCGAGACGACAACAAAGCCAACCATCAACAATGCCCAGCTTCTGTTTATACTGCTCAGTAACCGATAAAGCGCGATGGCGAGGCAAATAAAAATAACCTGGCCAACAAGATCACCAAGAATCGAAAGCCTGAACATGGTTTCGTGAGCAAGAATGTTGCTTGCAGTCGCGGTGGCGTCCCCCCGCACGATGAGCTTGTTCGGGACATAAAGGAGACTAAAGGGGGCGGTAAACACCATCGAGAGATAGATGGCGCCGGCGATTCGCGCGGCTTTCTTGAGTGGGTGCATAAGATCTCTTTAGGTGATTGCCTCGGGCTGCGCTGTAGGGGAAGGCTTTACCATCCGAGGGAAGCTGTCAGCTTCCCCTACAAAATAACGAGCCGTGATGGCATCAACGCTCATATGATCAGATAGGTCCGCGGTAACGGCGCAGCTGGACGGCAGCGATCACAAATCCAGCGGCAAACAACAACCCGATCCAAAGACCGGGCGTCATCAGAAATCTGCCGGGAGTGAGTTGCGACAACAAGTCGATCGAAATGCTCCGATGCATATGAAAATCGAATGCGGTGTCGCCCGCGCCAGTCAATCGGTCCTTCAACATCGAGGCGAAGTAAGTGGTGTTGAAAGTGATCTTTTCAAAAATGCTGATCGCTATCGGCGGCAAAACGGCCCACAGAAATGTTGCCCGCCGCGCGATTCCGGAGACTAACAAGGCCCAGCCGTAAATCGGCGCATGCCAAAGCGCGATCACGATCAGGCCATACAGAAGGACGACCGATTCCCGCGCCAGGTTAAAATTTGTCCAAGTTGTTCCTGCGAGACCGCTCGGCGCTAACACGGCGCTGCTGATAAGCAGCATGATGAATTGCGTGACGACAGCGACCCCGAAAATCACCAGTGGCAGGATGACGAGCGTAACGATCGCCTTGGAAAGAACAGTCGTTACGTCCGAAACAGGCAATGACTTCCAAAATAAGATGCTGCGATCGCGGCGTTCGCCGTAAAGCGCGTCAAGGCAGTAGAAGAAGCCGACAATAAACGCGGTCACGATGAGCACCATGGCAACGATGTTGTAAGGCAGCTCGATTGCGGCCCGACGGCGCACTTCGTCAAGCAACATCGCATTGCGTCGACGTTCCGGCAGATGACCCGAACTAATCAACGCTCCGAAGAGAATAACAGCCCCAACAATTGATGGGGCAATGTAGATCGACTTGTTCTCCCACACTTCGCGGAGCACGGACCAGTACATCGGTCGCGGTGTGGATTTCGCGATGGCTGTCATATTCGATTCGGCATTCATTTGATAAATAAAGATGATGCGGCGACAGCATTCCGGGGAGCGCACGCGGCCCGCGTGCTGGTTTCGGCGGTCTCGCCGAAACGATCTTCCTGATATTCGGGTGAATAGGTTGAAAGTAGCCGAGAAAAAGTTCGCGATGACGGAGACGTCATCGCCAGCACGCGAGCCGCGTGCGCTCCCCAGATGTGCATGGTCATCGCAGTGCCTCTTTCTCCTCTTTGATGCGAACGTCCCGTTTTTCTGACTTGGTCGCGTCATTGCTCATCACCGCTACAAACAAATCCGCGATGCTCGGTGTCCGAATTTCGCCGACTGCCGCCAACTGATCGCGATCCGCGCCGTCAAACAAAAGCACGCTGCGACCGAAGACTTGACGTTCGTGCATCGGTTTGAGTACTTGTGCGCCAGCAACTTGATCGGGATGCACCATCACTTCGACATAGCGCGATTCGAATTGCTCCATGCTGCACTCGAGGACGATCTGACCATGATTGATGAAGATCAGATCGGTCAGCACGTCTTGAACTTCTTCGACCTGATGAGTGGTTACGATAATCGTCCGACTCTTGTCGAAATAATCGTTGAGCAGCGAATCGTAGAACTGTTTGCGATATAAGATGTCCAAGCCAAGCGTCGGCTCATCGAGCACGAGCAATCGCGCGTCGATCGCCATCACGATCGCGAGATGCAGCTGCGCCACCATTCCTTTCGATAGTTCCCTAACCTTGCTCGTGCGTTTGACCGTCGTTCTTGCCAGAAAAGTTTCCGCCTTGGCGCGATCAAATCGCGGGTGCACGCCGGCGACATAATCGAGCAAGTGTGAGACGCGAATCCACCGTGGTAACACCGCCACATCGGCAATGAACGAGACGTCGCGCATGAGCTCGTCGCGGTTCGTCCATGGATCGCGACCGAGGACTTTCAGTTCTCCCTCGTAGGACGTAAGCCCCAGAATGGCATTCAGCGCAGTTGTCTTACCTGCACCATTCGGACCGATTATGCCGAGGATGCGACCCTCCTCGACACGCAAATCGATGCCGGCCAATGCTACCGTCGTGCCGAACGTCTTGCGAAGACCGCGTGCTTCTATCGTTGTCATGGCATTAGCGTTTTTTCGACGAGCGGCGCGCTGCTGCGGCGTCCAGCTCTCTTTGTGTGAGACCGAGCCTCTCGATCTTTTCCGCGATGCGCGGCCATTCGTCGGTTAGAAATTTCTGGCGTTCGCCCTTCAGCAACTGATCACGGGCCCCCGGTTTAACGAACATGCCGAGGCCACGCTTCATCTCGACTAGGTCCTCGTCGACTAGTTGCTGATAAGCCTTCAGCACAGTTAGCGGATTAACCCGAAACTCGGCTGCGACATTGCGCACCGATGGCAACGGATCGCCTTCATTGAGGACGCCATCGAGGATCATATGCACACCACGATCGCGAAGTTGGCGATAGATTGGTTGGGTATCATTCCATTCACGATTCATTCTAATGGTTTACTTCCCTCGTTAGGCCAACGCTGCGCATCCCCAAGCCGGTCGCGAGGACGTAGTCAGGCGCCGTCAGCGCCCGTGCGCTGATCACGGTAGCGGGGATCGTGATGACTAACTTCCCTCGGGCGTGGCCCTCTTCGAAATAGCGCAGCGCGTCCGCGGTTTGATTAAGCGGGTAGGTTTTTTCCACAAACGGCGTCACCTTACCTTCCGTCATTAAGTCACTCAGGAACTTCAGATCCGCCTGGTTCGACTTCGTGACATAGCTCTCGAACTTCTGGTCCACAAAGCGGGATCGCCATGCTGCCGTGAAGTTACCGGCGATCCGCCCCAATTGTCCCTTGTGCAATCCTGCGCTGCCAATCCCGGCGAGGACGCAGATGCCGCCGGGCTTTAGGAGGCGACGCCGTTCGGAAAAGGAGTGGTTGTTGACGTTATCGAAGATCAGGTCGTAGCGCTCGCCGCGCTGGGTGAAATCTTCTTTCGTGTAGTCGATGACGTGATCGGCGCCGAGCATCCGCGCCATCTCAACGTTGCGCGTGCTGCATACGGCCGTCACCTCCGTGTCGAACGCCTTCGCGATCTCAACTGCGAATGTCCCGACGCCGCCAGATGCGCCGTTGATCAGCACTTTCTGGCCAGCGTGGATCTTTCCTGTGCGCAGCCCCTGCAGCGCAGTCAGGCCCGCGAGCCCAACCGCCCCCGCTTGCTCGAAAGTAATGTTGGCTGGCTTCAACGCCACGCGGTCTTTGCGAGCGCATACGTATTCCGCTAGCGCTCCCCATCTTAACCCAAAGACTTCGTCGCTTGGACTGAACTCAGTGACATCCTTACCGATCGCTTCAATTACACCTGCGAAATCACGCCCAAACCCAGTGAACTTTGGCTTTCGCAAACCGGTTATAAATCGGAGGATCGACGGACCGCGCATCACACCGGCGTCAATGAAGTTAAGTGATGCCGCACGAACTCTTACTAAAAGCTCGTTGTCCTTGGGAACGGGCTTCTCGATCTCCTCCACCTTTAGAACATCGGGCGGGCCGTATTCGCAAAACTTAATCGCCTTCATGTGCTCACCTCCGGGAGGCTTGCTCCGCTGGCAGTCGTTGGTGGAAGTCCAGTAAGCGAATTGAAACCAGG
>Ga0065715_10000822_pt1 | contig 9969 bp, 7 predicted proteins | sample MisBulReplicate1_FD_59102 | JGI IMG/M metagenome (GOLD analysis project Ga0065715, IMG submission 59102) | Miscanthus rhizosphere microbial communities from Kellogg Biological Station, MSU, sample Bulk Soil Replicate 1 : eDNA_1 v2 (version 2) | ecosystem: Host-associated > Plants > Roots >... | reverse complement strand
TATTTTCTTCGCTCGGTGTGGACTGCCGCTTGCAACATCGCGCGCGGCACACATATAGGTGGCTGGATATGCTCTCATCGCCGAATTCGACCCACAGCAAACGGCGATCTATCGCAAGGCGATCGAGCGGCATGGGATCGAAGCGGTGCTCATTCGTGAAGGCAGCGCGGCCACGCACGTCCTCCAGACGCGCGGCGCTCCGACCCTGCTCATTTCTGATTTATCTCTTCCGCAGGCGGATGGTTTTTCCCTGATTGCGGAACTGCGGCGGATCTCTCCACCCGATCGGACGGCGATTCTCGTGTTTTCAGCGCATCCCGAGCTGAGGACTGCCGCGTGGAACCTCCGCAGCACTCTGGGCATCGCCGAGGTCGCCGACAAGAATCAGCCGCCGGACGCCATCGCGCAAGCCATCGACCGTACGCTCGAAAAAATCACCCGGACGTTGCCGCCGACACGCGGGAGTGACAAAGAGGACGAGCTGCTCCACAAGATCATGGTTCGCACCTCGAAGGCGTTCCGAACCCCATTTGTGCTGCTTTCCATCGAGTTTCGCGAGCAACGCCGCATCACCGGCTACCTGGCCGTCGATGAACGGCGCGGCGGGTCGCAGCTGTGGCCCGTCTTCCAGCAGGTCAGCAGCAGCCGGGAACCGCTCGTGGTTCCCGACATCACTAAACACGCCCTCTTCGGGATCAATCCGCAAACCCCGGCGCTGCACATTCAAGCCTTCGCGACGGTCCCGCTGATTACCTCGTCGGGACGTGCGGTGGGCGTCATCGGCCTTCTCGATTTTCAAGCGCAAACGCTGTCCGCTTCGCAGCTCGACCTGCTGATCGGCGCGGCTCGCAAGATCGCCGACGAGCTCGCGAATCACTATCAAGCCGAGCTCGCCGAGCCGGAGTATCTGGAAGTATGGCGATCGCGGGAGCAGTGGGCGGCGCTCGAGCGTCTGGCGTTAACTGACAGGGTGACCGGACTGGCCAACCGCCATGCGGGAGAGCAGGCCCTCGAGCGCGAGTTCGCCCGTGCGCGTCGAACGGGAGCGCCGCTCAGCCTGGCCTTAATCGATCTCGATCAGTTCAAGCAGGTGAACGATCTGCACGGCCACGCGACTGGCGATGAGGCGCTGAAGCAGGTGAGCTCGATTCTGACGACGACGTTCCGCGCGTCGGACTTCGGGATTCGGTGGGGAGGCGACGAGTTCCTGGTCCTGCTGCCCGATGTCCCGCTGGCTGGGGCGATTGCGTTTGCCGAGCGCGCTCGAGCGCAGGTGGAGGCGCTGCCGTTTCGCGGCATCGGAAGTTTAAGCATCTCGGCGGGTGTCGTGCAGATCCAGGATGACGAAGATACCGCCGCCGCCATCAGAAGAGCCGACGCGGAGTTGTATGAGGCGAAAAGAGGAGGGCGAAACCAGGTTCGGGGCGACGAGGATGCTCGAAAGTAGCACATCGCGTTTCAAAATAGCGCACGAGTTTTTGGACAGAATGACCTAGTTTCTCGGGCAATAACGTCGGTTTTCGAAATTCGTGAGTTTCGTGTTCGAATACGGGTCAATTCAAGCTCTTCCCACCACTCGACGCCGCCCCTCCGCTAAGACAGAACCTCTGTTGAATCTGTGAGTTAGAGCGGTGCGCCGATTTTCAACCCGACGCGAAATGGCTGGTAGCAAAATTGCTATCTCCGCTACCCGCGAATGCCAAATCCTCTGCAGCTCATCGGCGGCAGCGCGCACACCCAGCTCGTGCGCGAACATATCGATACGGCCAGCCGGTCGGACGCGAAAGTCCTGATTACCGGCGAGAGCGGCGTTGGGAAAGAAGTCGTCGCTCAGCTGATCCATCACGGAAGCCGGCGCCGTGAAGGCGGGCTCGTGACGATCAACTGCGCAGGCGTTCCGGACTCGCTGCTCGCATCGCAACTCTTCGGTCATGTGCGCGGAAGCTTCACGGACGCCTACAGAGATCATCAAGGCTGGCTCGAGCAGGCGCACCGCGGCACGATCTTCATGGACGAAATCGGCGAGATGAGCGCGCAGATGCAGTCGCTTCTGCTGCGCTTTCTCGAGAACGGCGAGATTCAGCCGGTCGGATCGGATCGGCGCACGACGATCGTCGATGTGCGCGTGATTGCGGCCACGAGCCGGAGGCTTGTGGATCGCATCGCGACAAACGATTTTCGAGAGGATCTGTTCTATCGGCTGAACGTCATCCATATCGAAATTCCGCCGCTGCGCGAGCGGCGGGAAGAGATTCCGGTACTGCTCGATCATTTCCTGCGGTTGTTCAGCACCAATCATGGGGTGGCATGCCCGCGGCTCAGCCTCGATGCGATCGACGTGCTGGTGGCCTCGGCGTGGCCGGGCAACGTGCGTCAGCTGCGCAATCTCGCCGAACGCCTCGTCGTCCGTGCCCACGAGCGCGTGGTGACGGCTGCCGATCTTCCCCGTGATGTCTTGTCGAGCGGCCCGTGTCCCGTCGCGCCGCAGCCTGTTGCCAGGCCGGTTCCCGAAGTGCTGTTCGACCGTATGGTGCGGGAGGGCGAAACGTTCTGGACGGCGGTCTACAACCCCTTCATGGCGCGCGATCTCACGCGGGAAGATCTGCGAGCCCTTGTGGCGCACGGGCTGACGTTGACCCGCGGGAGCTACAAAGGCCTGGCGCAGTTGTTCAACGTGCCGGCCGACTACAAGCGGCTGCTGAATTTTCTTCGGAAATATCATTGCCACCTGCCGATTCACGAGTTCCGCGCCACACTCCCTGCTCCGGTCGTTGAACGGCAGCTGCACAGAGCCGTCGGCGACTAGTGCCGCGGATCGCTGACCCGAGGTAGACTTCTACGGGAATCCCGTTTGCACAGCCTGAGCACGGCAAGTGCGTTGGTGCTGAAATTGCAGCACTTGTGGACACTTTGTTAACCAGCGACTCAACGTCCATGCTTCAGGGCTTTCCCGCCGAAACCGGCGTCCCGCGCGTCAAGAAGGAGCCGCCGAAGCTCGAGGGCTTTTATTCTGAAAAGGCTCAGGCACTCGACAAGCTGCTCACCCTCGATAAGACGCTCGCGGCTAAGCAGGCTCAGCGAGCCATCAGCGGCTTCGGATCTGAGTTAGCCGTCGGAGGACTGCGAGCATCACAGCTGGCGCCGCTCGGGCTGGGGCCGCTTGGGATCGACGCGCTGCGGCGATGGGCGACGTTCGCGGCACCCGTGTTAACCGTGCTCGCGGCGATTGCCCTCGCGCTCGTCGCGAGTTGGCGAGCCGTGCCGACGACACCACCGATTCAGCCCGCGAGCGCGTCCGCTGATGTCGTGGTGCCAAAGACCGAAGGCGCTGACATCATGCTGCCGGCCCAAACTGCTACATATCAAACACCCGTTCCGGCTGAGTTGCGTGTGCCGGAACCCGTAGGCGTTCCCTTGCGCGCCAATCCGGTCCCCGTCAGCGCGATTGCGGCTCGTGACCAATCGCAGCTGCGACGCGTGAGTTCGGTTGGCGACCCTAATGTCAGCCGAGTGCAGCCGGTTGCGACCAGTCTGCAAGCGCGAGTCGCCGCACCGGTTAGCGAACCTGCCCCCGTGCAACTTACTCAATCGGCGAACCTCCCCGTCCCGTCAACCCAACCGGGCAGCGTACTCCGGCCGATCGATCCGCCGGCTGAACGGCCCGAGGCAGCGCTCGCCGTGGTCGAACAAAGGCCGGCCGACCCGACACCGGCGATCCGCGACGTGCTCCGGCGCTACGAAGCGGCTTACGAACGGCTCGATGCATCTGCGGCAAAGGAAATCTGGCCTTCGCTCGACGAGCGCGCGCTGGCCAGGGCCTTCTCTGGTCTGGCCTCCCAAACGCTGTCGCTCGAGCCGTGCAAGATCAACGTGACGGGCACGAGCGCGGTGGCGTCGTGCCACGGCCGTGCCACCTACGTGGGACGGGTCGGGAACAAGACGGGTCAGGTGCAGCGGCGAGACTGGACGTTCGAGCTCCGCAAGTCCACCGACGATTGGCAGATCCGATCGGTGCGATTCAACTAAATCTTCACGGCACGAACGAGTAATCGATCGAAAACGCAGGCGTCGGCCGGGCATGAAGCCCGCCGTCGGTGATTGGCACGACAATATACGAATTCACCAGCCACGTCCCGGTGACATTCCACCTCATGCCCGCAACGGCGGACATGGTCGTCGTCGCGCCGCCCGCAGGCAGCAGGCGAAGGGTGTTCACGCCGCTGATCGACGGATGGGGCTCGGAGACGTCGTGAATCGCTCTCAAACGATCGACCCGGCGAATGAGCGTCTCGCCGGAAAACGTGACGCGATCTCCCAAGGTCGCCTCAGCCGCAGCCGCCAGCGTCAGCTGGTCCGACGCTCCGCCGACGGTGAATCCGGCATTCAGATGCCCCTCGATGGCGCCCTCCCCTGCCGAACCGATGACCGCTCCGGTAAACGCATAACGGCCGCTTCCGTTCAGCGAGTCGGGATCTCCCGTTGGAAATCGGACCTCGACGTCGGTGGCCACATTCATCGCCCCAATCTGCCCAAGCCGCACTTTCGAGCGGAGCGGAATGTCGGCAAGGCCTATGGCGTCGACCTGACCCCGCGCCTGCAACAGCGTTGCGCCGCGATACGTGTTGACGCGTTGGCCCGACATGCTGAGCTGAACGACAGGTATCGCAATCCCGAGATCGATACGATCGGTAAGCCCGTAGTTGCCAAATAACGTGAAGGTCCTCGTCTCGATGTTGAGCGCGAGCGTCTCGACGTCGAACGGAGCGGCCTCATCACGAAATTTGTTCGAGCTCGTCACGAGCGATCCGTCGCGTAGGTTGCGTCCATCGAGCGTCTCGAATCGCGAATACCGGAACGTGGCCGAAATGGATGCCTGGCCGGCGCCGGCTGTCGTCGCGCGATCGACGAAGAACGGACCGAACCCGCGAGTGACGCGTTCAAGGGTTCCAAGCGACTGGTTGAAGCGATAGTTGAATCCGCCGGATGAGGTGGTAAGAGGAACGGCGGAAAGCTCGACGAGCAGGGCCCGCGCCAGCGTGTCGCGCGTCGCCGCAGCAGCCTGCTGGTCTTTGACAAAATCTCCGGTGGGAAGCGCCTGCGTGGTCAGCAGAAACGAGAGGACTTCGTTGGCGGATTGGTTTTGCGCGTACGACAAGTCCGGTACGCACGCGACGAAGATCCAGAGCGCGCAGCACAACCTCCGCTTAACGGCCATCCTGGTCGACCTTCACCGCCTGGCTGAAATTCGTTCCGGTGACCGTAATCGTCGCCGTGCGTTTACCGCTGTCGTTCTTGTCCACCGTCAGCGGGATTTTCCCGCCGCCGCTTGCCGGGAACGTGCCGACGCGAATCCACGAGGCATTGCTGACGGCATTTACCGAGCACGTGGGCTTGTTCGTCGTGACCGTGATTGCGCTTGTTTGTGCGCTGTTCGAAAGATGGAGGGAATCAGGGTTCACCGAGTACGAGCACGGGACGAACGCGTTCTGAATCACGGTGACGGTGTCGCCGCCGATAACGACGGAAGCCGTTCTGCCTGCGCCCGTGTTGGATTGCACGCTCAGCTTGACTCGAGCGGTGCCCGTGCCTGCCAGAGGACTCACCGTTATCCATGTCGGCGTCGAGCTCACCGTCCAGGCACAGGTCGACGTGGTCTTCACATCCGCAAATAGATCCGAGGCATCCGGGCTGACCTTGTCGAATTTTGAAGGCGTGACATCGACGACACACGATGCCGGCGGTGGCACGGGAGCGGGCGGCGCAGGAGCGGGTGGCGCAGGAGCGGGCGCCGTAGGTACGAGCGCGGCCTGCTGCCGAACGACGAGGACGACGCCCGGCGAAAACTCCACGGTCGCCGAGCGTTCCGCGCCGCTGTTGCCGGCGACTCGCACAGAGATCTCCGCCGGGCCCGTGCCGCGCTCGTCAGATGTGATCTCGATCCACGGCGCTTTTGGCGAAGCCGTCCAGGAACAATAGTCCTCTGTCGCGAGGCTAGCTCGCATTTCACCACCGCCTGCGGCGGCCGACAGCGCTTCCGGTGTCAGCTTCCAGGAACACGCCGCGGCTTGCTGCGAGATCACGACTCGCTGGTCGGCGACCACTAACTCGATACGACGAGGTTCGTTGGACTGGTTCGGCTCGACGGCGAACGGCACATTGGCCGGCCCTTGCCCTTCCACTGCCGACTTGAATGTGAACCACCCGGCACTCCCAGAGACACTCCACCGGCATTCGCGGGCTGTGTCGATCTTGAGCGCGCCTGTGCCGCCGGCAGCGGCAATGGTTGAAGGGGTCGGTACCAGCGTGATGACGCATCGAAGGTCCGTCGGTCCAACCGGCGCGAGGAGCGATGTGGATCCCGAGCCGCAGGCCGCGAACAAGGCTGAGCCGACGACGAGAGGGACGAGAAGGACAAGACTACGCCCACGCTGCATATTTGTTTTGCCGCTTGGCCGCACGCAGACGGCGTGCCAATTTTTGCCTTACTTCTCCGCGTCCGACTTCTACGCGTGCGCGGAGTTTATACACGATATGCCACCAAGCGGTAGCCAGCTATCGTGTGCGAGGCGGTAGCCACCTATCGTGTGCGAGCGATCGTGTACTCGTTCAATACATCGGGACTCTTGCGCGAGCCGATGATTTCACGCGGTGGGAAGAATTTTGTCTACGCCTGGATGGTGTGAAGCTTAGTTTTTGCCTACTTGGATAAACGTGACAACGAGAATGAAGTTTTCGCCGGTGACTGTGACGGTCCCCGAGCGCTGTTCGCCTGTGTTCTCGTAAATTCTGATCCCGATTTCGCCGCTGCCGAAGGTTGGCGCGTAAATGATCTCTAACCAGGGGACACTCACAGCCGCGGCGACAGGGCAATGTGCTTGTGTGGTGATGCCAATCTCCCTGGTTGTTGTCGGATAGGCAGGGATCGTCCTGGACGTCGGGCCGCTCAAATACGTACAGGGTGCGCTCGCCTGTTGCACAGCGAAATCGCGGCCGGCAATCTTGAACGTCGCCGAGCGTGCAGCGCCGCTGTTCGACTGGACGGTAATGGTGGTGGTACCGCCGCCAGTCGCGCTGCTCGGGCTTGCAGACACCCATGCTGGGTTACCCGTCACGGTCCAGTCACAATCTGCTGTCGTCGTCACCGCGACTGCGATGCTCCCGCCGGTGGAGGATGGATTGTAGCTGCCCGGGTTGATCGTGTACGCGCACGCCGGCCGGCTCTGCTGATTCACCGTCACGGTCTGACCTGCGATGACGAGCGTTCCCGAGCGCGTCGCGCCTGTGTTTTCGGCCACGCTCAGCTGGACGCGGCCGCTTCCAGTCCCGGTCGATCCACTGGAGATCGTCACCCACGTCGCGTTCGAAGCCGAGCTCCACGTGCATCCCGTCTGGGTCGTGACGTCCGCCTGCAGTGAGGTTCCGGAGAACCCAACGTCGTTGAACTCCGTGGGCGCTACCTGGAAAGTGCAAGGCACCGGAGGCGGAGGTGGCGGCGGCGGGGGTGGCGCCTGGGGGCTCAGCTGATTCACCGTCACGGTCTTACCCGCGATGACAAGCGTCCCCGAGCGCGCGGCGCCTGTGTTTTCGGTCACACTCAGCTGGATATGACCGCTGCCGATTCCATCCGTCCCGCTGGAGATCGTCACCCACGTCGTATTCGAAGCCGCGCTCCAAGCACATCCGGTCTGGGTCGTGACGTCTACCTGCAGCGGACTCGCGGAGAACGAAACGTCGTTGAACTCCGTTGGCGCCACCTGGAAAGTGCAAGGCACCGGGGCCGGCGGCAGCGGTACCGCAGGCCCGGGTGCTGGTTCTGGCACCGGCGCGGATGTGACTGGCGCCTCTTTCTGGCTGACGGCGATCACTCCAGACGGAAATTCAACCGATCCCGTGCGCGCAGGGCCGGCGTTGCTGCTGATTCGTAGAGAAATATCAGTTGGCCCGACACCGCGCATCGCCGGCGTGATTTCGATCCACTGAACCCTGGGTGATAGCGTCCACGAGCAGTAGTCTTCGGTNGCGAGGGTCGCGCGTACTTCGCCGCCNGAGGANCCGACAGCCACGGCGTCCGGCGTCACNTTCCAGGTGCACGTCGCGGCGCTCTGCGAGATCGCGACCCGTTGATCGGCAACAACGAGCTCGACGCGTCGCGCTTCGGTCGAGCGGTTCGAGTCGACGGCGAACGAGACCTCAGCCGGGCCTTGCCCTTCCGCCTCCGACGTGAACCTGATCCACGCGGCGCTTGTCGACACGGACCACCGGCACTCGCGGGCGGTGGTGATTTTCAGCGTTCCCGTTCCGCCGGTCGCTTCGATGGAAGAGTTGCTCACGGCGGCCGTCACGCCGCATCGTGCGTCGCTCGGCCCAAGCGGGTTGACTGCGGTCGATCCCGAACCGCAGCCGGCCAAGAAAAGCGCGCCGCCGACACAGACAGCAAGAACGATGAGAAGGACCAGACAGCGGGCGCGCATAAGGATGTGCCGTTCCAGCACACGCAGATGGCGTGCCATCAGCATTCGCCGCGTCGAACTCAGATGGTGTCCGCGGATCAGACATGGACAAGGTATGAACAGCGTACGATGTCGATAATTTGTGCAGCGCTGCTGGGGGAGCCGCGGTCGCGATCGCGATCCTGCAACGCGCTAGTTCGCGGGAAGCCTCGAGTGCGGGAGTGGCGGCTTCCATCAATCCATCAGCCTCGCTCATGACGAGGGTGCGGAAGTCTTATCTATTGCCGTCGGATACTTCAACATTTGTCGATTCAACCGGTCGATGCAACGATCTCTGCCAGTTTCTCCGCGGGCGTTTGGTAGCCGAGCGTTTTCCGCGGGCGCGTATTGAGTCGGTTCGCAATTCTATCTAAGTCGGCTTGGTCGTACTTGGCGAGCGACGTGCGCTTCGGCAAGTACTGCCGCAGCAGCCCGTTCGTGTTTTCGTTCGAGCCGCGCTGCCACGGACTGCGCGGATCGCAAAAGTACACCTGGACCTTCGTCGCCATCGAGAAGCGCTGATGGGCGTAGAGCTCGGCCCCCCGATCCCACGTCAGCGACGTCATTAACCCCTGCGGCAGGCGCCGCACCCGACGCGTGAGGGCGCGCACCACGGTGTCCGTGTCCCGACTCTCCAGGCGGATGAGCATCACGAACCGCGATTGGCGTTCCACTAACGTGGCGATCTGCGAGCCCACGCCCGTCAACAAATCGCCTTCCCAGTGGCCCGGCACCGCGCGATCCTCCACGTCGGCCGGCCGTTCGCGGATAGACACGGCGTCGGTGATTTGGCCGCGCCCCCGGTGCCTCAACGTCGCGTGCTGAGATCGCCGAAACGTCCGCGGCCGGCGGAGATGCGCGAGCAGGATCTTTTTCAACACGCCGCGGCTTTGCACAAACAGGCTGCGATAGATGGTTTCGTGCGACACGTGCATCTCAGGATCGTCGGGAAACGCGCGGTGCAGCCACCCCGCAATCTGCTGAGGGGACCAATCGGCCAGCAGTTTCGCAGTAACGGCGTCGCGCAACGTCGGCCGCGTCGCCAGGCGACAGCGCTTGGGGCGTCGGCTCCGCGCCCACGCCCCCGCGTCCGCGACCGACGCACGATAACATTCTCGGCCGCCGTGGCGCCGCACTTCTCGACTAATCGTCGAGGCCGCGCGATGGAGCGCGCGGCCGATCCCCCGGACCGTGCCGCCATTTGCCAACCCGCGAGAAATTTCCTCGCGCTCGGCGACCGTCAGTGCCACGCGGGATCGCCGCCGGGGCGCCGGCGGTTTCCCGCCTTCGGCCCGGACGACCCGCAGCACCGTGAGCAGCCGCCGATGTAACGCGCGGCCAATGTCCGCCGGCAGCTCTCCGCGCCGCCATCGCGTCCACAGCTCCACCTTCTCTGCCGCCGACAGCGGGAGATTCTGCACACGTCGCATGATCGCCTCCGATCATCATCGTGTTGCATCGACCGGTTGAACGCACCTTC
>Ga0065715_10089480_pt1 | contig 9990 bp, 5 predicted proteins | sample MisBulReplicate1_FD_59102 | JGI IMG/M metagenome (GOLD analysis project Ga0065715, IMG submission 59102) | Miscanthus rhizosphere microbial communities from Kellogg Biological Station, MSU, sample Bulk Soil Replicate 1 : eDNA_1 v2 (version 2) | ecosystem: Host-associated > Plants > Roots >... | reverse complement strand
CACGAAGAACAGCCCCGTCGTCGGATCGAACGACGGCGACATGAAGTTCGTGCCGCCGCCAAGATCGGGACACGTGCGCGAGCCACTTTCGGTGGGCAGGTTACCCGGAATGAGAATCGGCCGGCCCTCCGGCGAAATTTCCTTCGCCCAGGTCTGCGTGACGAACGGCTTGGCGTTGATCATCTTTCCAGTGATCCGATCGATCACGTAGAAAAAGCCGTTGCGATTGGCGAACATCACAACCTTCCGAGGCTGGCCGTTCACAGTGATGTCGGCAAGCACGGGCACCTGGGTCGAATCCCAGTCGTGCAGATCGTGCGGCGTGAACTGGAAGTGCCACTTGATCTTGCCTGTGTCGGCGTCGAGCGCGACAAGCGAGCAGGTATACAGATTGTCGCCTTCGCGATTCGCGCTGAAATAATCGGGGCCGGGATTGCCGGTGCCGTAGAACACAAGGTTCTGTTCGGGATCGTAGGTCCCGGTAACCCAGATCGATCCGCCGCCGTGCAGGTACGCGTCGGTGCCCTGCGGCCAGGTGTTACCGCCGGGTTCGCCCGGTCCAGCCACTGTGTAGAACCTCCACAGCGCCTTGCCCGTCTGCGCGTCGTGCGCCTCGATGAATCCCCGGATGCCGAACTCGGCACCGGCCATGCCGATGATCACCTTGTCCTTCACAACGAGCGGGGCCGCCGTGGCCGAATAGCCCATCTTGTAGTCGGCGAGCAGGACGTCCCACACCAGCGCGCCCGTCCGCATGTCGAGCGCCAGCAGATGCGAATCGATCGTATTCATGTAGACGCGATCACCGAGCACCGCGAGCCCGCGATTCACCGCTCCGCAACAGACGTGCAGGTCGTTCGGCACATCGTGGCGATAGCGCCAGATCTGGCGTCCAGACCGTGCGTCGATCGCCCACACGTTGTTGTTGAAGCCCGACACGTACATGATCCCGTCGATCACGATCGGCGTGGCCTGGAAACTTCCCAGCGCGCCGGTCTGGAAGGTCCACTGCGCGGACAATCTACCCACGTTCTCCGGTGTGATTTGCGTGAGCGGGCTATGGCGATGTCCGGAGTAGTTTCCCGAGTACGTCAACCAGCGCGTCGGATCTTTCAACCCGTCGAGCAAGTCCTGCGAGGTCACGACCGGAGGCCCTTGTTGGGCAGCCAGCGTGACCGAGCAAAGCACGATGAACAAGAAAGCGCGTCGCATATGCCTCCCTATCGGACGGCCACATCCGCCCCACGCAGTGTCGTCAAGTATCCAATCAGATCGTTGAGGTCGTTGTCGTTGAGTCGTTGCGGCGTGTAGGGCGGCATCAACGACGCCTTCTCGTACACGACGTCCTGCACGTTCGCTTTCAAATAGCCCTGAAGACGCTCGCGGCTGTCCATCACCTGAATCGAGAACACGTCTTCGTTTTTCTTGGCGCCCCGGACTTTCTGTCCGTCTTTCGTGACCACCGTGACGGCCTCGTACCCGGGCGCGATCACCTCGGCCGGCGTGCGTATTTCGCGCACGAGCGCCGCGCGCGAACGGGCGACGCCAATGCGAGTGAGATCGGGACCCAGGCGACCCCCCTTGCCCGCGACACGGTGACAGGACGTGCACTGGGCGTTGAACAGTTGCTGGCCATGCTCGACGTTGCCGATCGGCGTCTCTGGCGGTGCGACTGTGTTCAGGTTGCGGAGATACGCCATCACCTGCAGCACTTCGTCGTCGGAGGCGTTGCTGGCCGGCATTTCTGTCCCCGGAACGCCGAGCCGGATCACGCGAAACATTCGCTCGTCGGGCATCCCCGCCGCAATCGCCGCGGTGAGATCCGGACCGCGATAGCCAGTGGCGTCGAGGCCATGGCATTCGCCGCAGCGCCATTTGAACAGCGTCATGCCGTTCCGGATGGATTCTTTGTTGCCTGCATGAGGATTATTCGCAGGGAGCGACTCGGAGCGCGGCGGACCTGGGGGCACCGGAGGCGCCTGAGCTCCTTGAACTATGACAACTGCGCTGCTTACGAGGAATAAGAGCGCCGGCAAGAGCAATATCCGCTTCATCGACCCTCCTTTGGTGTTCCTGTCTTTTATCACAGAGGCGGCGCGAGCGGTAAACCGTCTCTAGGTGTCTGCCTGTCCCTACTTGCCGACGAGCTGGCGGAGCACGTAGGGCAGGATGCCGCCATGACGGAACGCGGTCAGCTCCTCCGGGGTATCGATGCGGACCACCGCTTCGATGACATACGCCGATCCCTGCGGCGGCTGCACGCGCACGTTGATGGTCGCGCGCGGCTTCAAATCGGCAACCGCGATGTCGTAGACCTCGAGTCCCGTCAGCTTGAGCGCCGACGCCGACTCCCCTTCCTTGAATTGCAGCGGCAGCACCCCCATGTTCACCAGATTGCTGCGGTGAATGCGCTCGAAGCTTTCGGCGATGACCGCGCGCACGCCGAGCAGCAGCGTCCCTTTGGCCGCCCAGTCGCGGGAAGAGCCGGAGCCGTACTCTTTGCCAGCCAGCACAATCAACGGAATGCCGGCGGACTGATAACGCATCGAGGCGTCGTAGATCGACATGAGCTCGTTGCACGGCTCCGGAGCCCGCAAGCCATCACCGCCAGGGTCCTGATAAAGCGTCCAGCCGCCTTCGGTCCCGGGCGCAAGCAGATTCCGAAGCCGGATGTTGGCGAACGTGCCTCGCACCATCACTTCGTGATTGCCGCGGCGAGCGCCGTACGAATTGAAGTCGGGAGGGTTCACACCTTGCGCGATCAGGTACTTGCCCGCAGGGCTGTCTTTCGGAATCGATCCTGCCGGCGAGATGTGATCAGTGGTCACGCTGTCGCCGAGCAGCGCCAGCACGCGGGCGTTGCGGATGTGCTCCAGTGGTGCGGGCTCCCTGCCGATGCCTTCCACAAACGGCGGCTTCCTGACGTAGGTCGAGTGCTCGTCCCACTCGAAGCGGTCTCCGGCCGGGACCGCGAGCGAGCGCCAACGCGCATCTCCATCAAAGACGTTCGCATACTGGCGGGTGAAGAACTCGGATTTCACCGAGCTCAGCATCGCCGCCTGAATCTCGGCGCCGGTCGGCCAGATCTCGCGCAAGTAGACCGGCTTCCCGTATTGATCGGTGCCAAGCGGCTCCGATGTGAGGTCGATGGTCATCGTCCCGGCCAGTGCGTAGGCGACCACGAGCGGCGGCGACGCCAGATAATTCGCCCGGACCTGCTGCTGTATGCGACCTTCGAAGTTGCGGTTTCCGCTCAGCACCGAGCACACGACGAGATTTTTGTCCGTAACGATCGACGACACGTCATCGGGAAGCGGCCCGCTGTTGCCGATGCACGTGGTGCAGCCGTATCCGACAAGATTGAACCCGAGCGCATCGAGATACGACGTCAATCCCGCGCGGTCGAGATAGTCGGTGACAACTTTCGATCCCGGGGCCAGACTGGTTTTTACCCACGGCTTCCGTGTGAGCCCGCGCTCGACGGCCTTCCTGGCAAGCAAACCGGCGCCGATCATCACGCTGGGGTTCGACGTGTTGGTGCAGCTCGTGATCGCCGCCACGACGACGGCGCCGTGATCAAGGCCCTCGGCAATCTCGGGCGGGCATTCGGCGACCGCCACCGCTCCGCCGGTTGTGAGCGTGCCGGCAGATGCCGCTCCGGCCTTGGCTTTCTTGTCGGACATCATCGAGCTGAGCGATGCCTGAAATCCAGCCTTCGCGCCTTTCAACGGCACGCGGTCCTGAGGCCGTTTGGGTCCCGCGAGGCTCGGTTCGACCTGGCTGAGGTCGAGCTCGATGGTCTCGTCGTAATTCGCAACGGTCGTGGCGTCGCGGAAGAGGCCCTGCATCTTGGCGTACTCTTCGACGAGCTTCACGTGCGACGCCGTGCGGCCAGTCAGTCGGAGATAGTCGAGCGTCATCTCGTCGATGGGGAACATCGCGGCCGTCGCGCCGTACTCTGGACACATATTGCCGAGCGTTGCGCGGTCGGCGATCGTCAGGTTCGCGAGGCCGCCGCCGAAAAATTCGACGAACTTGCCGACGACGCCGACTTTGCGAAGCCGCTCGGTGACCATCAGCACGAGATCGGTCGCCGTCACGCCTTCCGGCAGCGTGCCCGTCAGCTTGAACCCGAGCACTTGGGGAATGAGCATCGACATCGGCTGACCGAGCATCGCGGCCTCGGCTTCGATGCCGCCAACGCCCCATCCGAGCACGCCCAGCCCGTTCACCATCGTCGTGTGCGAGTCGGTACCGACGAGCGTGTCTGGATAGGCGCGCGCCTGGCCGTCGACGACCTCGCGAAACACGACGCGTGCGAGGTACTCGATGTTCACCTGGTGCACGATGCCCGTGTCGGGCGGCACCACCCGAAAATTTCTAAAGGCGTCTTGTCCCCAGCGCAGAAACGAATAGCGCTCGCGGTTGCGCGCGAACTCGAGCTCGGCGTTCAGCTGAAACGCATCGCTGCGGCCGAAGTAATCCACCTGCACCGAGTGGTCGATGACGAGCTCGACCGGCTGCAGAGGGTTGACGCGAAGAGGATCGCCTCCAAGCCGCACCATACCGTCGCGCATGGCCGCAAGATCGACGACGCACGGCACCCCGGTGAAATCCTGAAGCAGGACGCGGGCAGGCGCGAATGAAATTTCCTTCTGTACTTTGTCCGCCGCCGGACCGGGCTTCCAGTTTGCCAGGACCTCTATATCGTTCGCGTGGACGAAACGGGCGTCCTCGTGCCGGAGCAGATTCTCCAGAAGGATTTTTAATGAGTACGGCAGCGATGCGGCGCTCGAAAAACCGGTGCGCTCGAGTTTCGAAAGGCTGAAGATTTCGGTGGATTCGCCGGCGAGCGTAACGTTCGTACGTGCACTGAAGGAGTTCGTGCTGCCCATTCGAATATCCTATCAAACTCCTTAGTGCTTGCTCGCAACGGCGAGTACTGCCTCGGCGGCGCGGCCACTCGCGCCTGGTGCCCCGAGTTTCTGCCTGACATCTCGCAGCGCGGCGCGGGTCGCCTCGAAACGAACGGCATCTGTCAGCAGCGACAGCACTTCCCGGCTCACGTTCTCGGGCGTGCAGTCGTCCTGAATCAGCTCGGGGACAATGCGCCGCCCGGCGATCAGGTTCACCATCGCAAACGTGTCGACGTGGACGAACCGGCGGCCGAGGCGGTACGTCAGCGGCGACAACCGATAGACCACCACCATAGGCCGGCCGTGAAGTGCGGCCTGCACCGTCGCGGTGCCGGAAGCCGTCACAGCGACATCGGCCACCGCGAGTACGTCGTCTGTTCGTGCGAGCACCTCGATCGGTTTGGTGCCCTTCCAACGCACGCGCGAGAACAGGCGATCGTCGAGGGAGGGGGCGCGAGCGACAACGAACTGCGTGTCGGGCAGCTGTCTCGTGATCTGAGCAGCCGCATCGCGCATCACCGGCAGCAGCCTGTCCACTTCGTTGGGCCGGCTCCCGGGAAGCAGCGCCACGATCGGACGCGAGCCGCTGAGGCCAATCTCGTCGAGGAAACTTTCCTTCGGCTCCTGCGCGCGCGCGAGATCGACCAGTGGATGGCCGACGAACTCGACCGGTACCCCGGCATTGCGGTAGAGCGCTTCTTCGAACGGAAAGATCACCAGAACGCGATCGGCGATGCGCTTCATCGTCTGCATCCGGTTCCGTCGCCAGGCCCAGAGCTGCGGGCTGATGTAGTAGATGACGGGGATGCCCAGCTTCTTTACCGCCGCCGCCAGCCGAAAATTGAAATCAGGGAAGTCGATGACGACCAGCGCGTGGGGCTTTTCCGATCGCGCCGCGTCAATCAGCCGGTTCATCACGGCAAGCGAACGCGGCACGACGCGAAGCGCTTCGACGAGTCCGGTGACGCTGATGCCGCGGTAATCGGCGAGGAGCTCGCCTCCCCCGGCCATCATGCGCTGGCCGCCCAGGCCGAAGATGGCGGCGGCGGGGTCGCGACGCCGAATTTCGACGGCCAGCGCGCCGGCGTACAAGTCGCCTGACGGCTCGCCGCACGACATCATGATTTTGACCAAGGAGGTCTTCAGCGCCGTTTCAGTTCGGGCGCCGTCAGGTCGAGCTGCTCGAGCGGAATCAGCTCGTACTTGCCAAAGCCGGCCTTCTGCAGCTGATCCTTGAAGGCCGCGGCGTTGCCGACCATCACGATCGACAGCCGATCGGGCTGCAGATACGTTCGCGCCACGCGCGAGATGGCGTCGGGAGTGACGGAGTTTGCCCGCTGCCGATACGTGCGCAGCTCGTCGAGAGGTAAGTCGTACATGATCACGTTGAGCACCTGACGCGCGATCGCGCCCGGCGTTTCGATCGTAAGGGGGAAGCTGCCGGTCATATATGCCTGCGCGCCGGCCAGCTCTGAATCGCCCGTGCGCTCGCGCTGCAGGCGCACGAACTCGTCCACGATGAGGCGGACCACTTCCGCGGTCGCTTCCGATCGCGTATCGGTCTCGGCCACGAAATCTCCCGCGAGCAGCATCGTGTTCATGTCGGCCGACGCTGAATACGTGAGGCTGCGCTCGGAGCGCAGCACGCGAAACAAACGGTTGCTGCCTTCACCGCCGAGAATCCGGATGGCCTCGTCGAGCTCCATATAGTCCGGCGTTTTTCGCGGCACGCCAAGCTGACCGATGCGAACCGCCGTCTGCACCGAATCGGGCTTGTCGATCACGATGATGCGCCGCGCGGGCCGCGGCGGCTCCGGCAGTTGCGGGGGCTGAACCGTCTGCTTGGGCCAGTCGCCGAACGCCTTCTGCGCGGCGGCCATCGCTTCGGCCACCTCGACGTCGCCGACCACGGCAAGCACCGCATTGTTCGGCGCAAAGTATTTGCGGTGGAATTCCTGGAGATCGGCGCGCGAGATTTTCGCGATGGTCTCCGGCGTGCCCGAATCAGGCAATCCGTAGGGATGAGAACCGTAGATCAAGCGCTGCAGCACGGCGCCCGCGATGTAGTCGGGATCCTCGAGGCTGACCTGCAGACTCGACACGGCCTGCTGCTTCTGGCGGGTAATCTCTTCGGGTGCAAACACGGGACGCCGAGCGATGTCGGCGAGCAGCTCCATGCCGATGCTGAAGCTGTCCTTCATCACCAGCGCGCTGCCTTGCGTGAAGTCGCTGCCGGCGCCGGTTTCCATCGCACCACCAATCGAATCGATGGTGTCGGCGATTTCTCCCGCGCTGCGTGTCGACGTACCCTGATTCAGCAGCGACGCGGCGAGCCTTGCCAGACCGGTCTTGCCGGGCGGATCGTAAGCGGAGCCCGCGCGCACCAGCAGGCGCATGCTGATTTCGGGCTGTTCGTGGTGCATCACCACGATCACCTGCATGCCGTTGGCGAGCGCCCGAATCTCGTAGGGCGGAAAGTTGACGGGACGGGACTGCAGCGGGCGCGGTGGATTCTCGGACGGCCAGTTCGGCGCCTGCTGCGCCGAGCCGACGGCCGCTAATCCGGCGAGCAACGTGACGAGCGACGCCGCGATGATGCGGCGCGCCTTCATCGTGTCGCCCCCGACCTGGGCAGAATGTGAAGCACGAGCCTGTTCTCAGGCGTGAAGTACGTCTTCGACACGCGCTGCACGTCGGAGATCTTCAGGTCGGTAAAGATTTCCACTTCATCGTCCGCGGTTTTGACGTCGTTGTGAATGACCACGGCGTGCGCCAGCTGGCTGGCCTTCCCGCGGATGGTTTCGCGGTCGACGATGTAGTCGCGGAAGAACTGATTTTTCGCGCGTTGTAGTTCTTTCTCGGCCACCGGTTCCGCGCGCAGCTTGTCGAACTCGGCGATGAGTGCCTTTTCCGCTTCCGCCGGCGTGTGGCCGCGCTGCACCAGCGCTACGGCAAAAAACAGGTTCGGCTGCTCGATGATGTTGCCGCCGCCGAATGCCGACACGGCGATGCCTGTGTCGTACACCAGCGATTTGAAGATCCGCGAGCTCTCGCCGTCGGACAGAATTTTCGAGGCGATGTGCAGCGCATAGGAATCCGGGTGCCCGTCGTACGTGATCGGATACGCCACGACGACCGCTGGCAGCGGCCAGTTTTCCGTCGTCGTGACGCGCCGTTCCTTCGTGCCGGGCGGCTCTTGGGCGTAGTCGCGGGGAATCTTGCCCGTCGACTTCGGAATCCTGCCGAAGTACTTCGTCACGAGCTCCATCGCCTGAGCCGAGTCGAAGTCGCCGACAATCGCCAGCGTGGCGTTGCCGGGAACGTAGTACATGTTGTGAAACTCGCGCACGTCGGCCACCGAGGCGGCATCGAGATCCTTCATGCTGCCGATCGTCGTGTGCTTATAGGGCCCGACCGTGTAAAAGTTGTCGTACAGAATTTCCGATAGCCGGCCGAACGGCTGGTTGTCGACGCGCAGTCGGCGCTCTTCCTTCACGATCTCCCGCTCGGACTTGAACGTCGCATCGTCGATCCGCAGTGTCGCCATCCGATCCGCTTCCATCCACAGCATCAGCGGCAGGTACTGAGATGGCACGGTTTCCCAGAACACGGTTGAATCGTCGTTCGTGTAAGCGTTGCTCTGGCCGCCGATGCTCGCAATCATCGAGGCATGTTCCTCGGGATCGACGTTCTTCGATCCTTTGAACATCATGTGCTCGAACAGATGCGCGAATCCCGTGCGTCCCGGGCGCTCGTCTTTGGAGCCGACGTGATACCACAGCTCGGCATGAACGATCGGCGTCGAATGATCTTCGGACAGCACGACCGTCAACCCGTTGGGCAGCGTCGCGATCGAATATTCCATCCGCGGCGGCCGGACCGCCGCATCGAGCGGCGCCAGCGTGAGCGCGGCGATCAGCAGACTGGTGGGAATGAGCTGCTTCATCATTATTTCGATCTTATCCTGCTTTCCTCGAGCATCGCCTCGAGCTCGAGGATCCGCTGTTCGAGTTCCGCGATCTTCTTGCGCATCGCCGGAAGTCTTCGGAAAATTGCCGAGGACTTCAACCATTCCTTGTTGTCGATGGCCGGGTAACCCGAGACGAACGCCCGGTCGGGAATGGAGTTTGTGATGCCGCTCTGGCCGACGGCCAACGCGTGTTTTCCGATCGAGATGTGCCCGCCGACGCCCACCTGCCCGCCGAGCATCGCCCCTTCGCCGATCGTCGTGCTGCCGGCGACGCCCACCTGCGCCGCGAGCAAGGCGTTCCGGCCGACGTTGACGCCATGGCCGATCTGGACCAGGTTGTCGAGCTTCGCGCCGGCCTGAATGCGCGTCTCGCCGATCGCCGGCCGATCGATGGCGGTGTTGGCGCCGATCTCCACGTCATCCTCGATCACGACGACGGCCGTCTGCGGAATCTTCTGATGCGTGCCGTCGGATCGCCGCACGAACCCGTAGCCTTCGGCGCCGATGACGGCGCCGTTTTGAATCACGACGCGATTACCGATGATGATTCGCTCGCGAATGGCGACGTGAGAATGGACGACACAATCGTCCCCGATCACGGTTCCGTCCCCAACGCAGACGTTGGGATAGATCACCGTGCGATCGCCAATGCGCGCGCCTTTGCCGACCGATGAAAACGGCCCGATCGAGACCTCGCGCCCCACCGTCGCATCGGCGGCGACAAAACTCAGACGGTCGATGCCGGGTTCCGGCCGGGACGACGAGACGAACAGCGAGAGCGCGTTCGCGAACATCAGATACGGCTCTTTGGTGCGAAGCATCGGACACGGCGCGGCCGGTGTGTTTTCGTCGAGAATCACGGCGCCGGCGTGGGTACGACGAAGTGCCGGTGCGTACCTCGGATTGGCGAAGAACGTGACGTCGCCGGGTCCGGCCTGCTCGAGACTGGCGACACCGCGGATTTCGATACTGCCGTCGCCTTCGAGGCGGCAACCCAGACGGTCAGCCAGGACAGAGAGTTTCATGAAGCTGTCAGCTCCGAGCTGCGAGATTCCAGCAGTTCGCGCCTCGAAGCTGCTCGTAGCGTGAGGCTGCTCGTAGCCG
>Ga0065715_10089478_pt1 | contig 10005 bp, 15 predicted proteins | sample MisBulReplicate1_FD_59102 | JGI IMG/M metagenome (GOLD analysis project Ga0065715, IMG submission 59102) | Miscanthus rhizosphere microbial communities from Kellogg Biological Station, MSU, sample Bulk Soil Replicate 1 : eDNA_1 v2 (version 2) | ecosystem: Host-associated > Plants > Roots >... | reverse complement strand
CGAATCTGGAACTCAGCAAAAGACATATCATATACTTTCTTAATGCTTTTAATTCCAAGTTCGCCTATCGCAAAACTAATAACGTCTTTCTTAAAATCTATTTTTTCGGGCTTATCGCTTTTTTTTTAGAAGTATCGGCAGGCACGTCTTGATTCATTGAAGCTAAAAAAGCATTTTGAAACTCAACAGAAAAAGAGCCTAAAATACCCCCGTTTTCATCAATCATATCGTAAATATCATCAATCGTCATTGTCATTTCTGTGTTGTTTCGTCTTGCTGCATAAGCTAATGAATAATACATCATTTGCGGAACAATAACAGGGCTATTAGTTTGCACCTCTTGGCCTAATGTAATTAAATCCTTTCCTGTACCTTCAATTAGCATATTTAAGAATCCAATACCTAAACGGAACTCTAAACCTAGTAGTGTTACTTTATTTATCATACTTAAGGAATAATTGGAAATGGATCAGTTGTAGTAATAGCACCTGAACCATCGATAGTCAATGTAAATGATGCAAATTCGTCACCAGCTGGAGCTTCCAAACCTAAAGAAGTAATAAGTCCTTTACCATAATAGGCTAAGTCAGCAGACCCGCTATCCATTTTCCAATCTACTATAGATTTAGCTTGTTGAACAGTTAGTAAATAATCGTGTGATGCTTTTGTGTCATCACCTCCTACACTAGTAGTATCGATTAATTGCGCGTCTGCTTCTACAGTATAAGAGAATGCACCCGCTTGCTTTTCTACCAATCCAGGAGCGCATTTAGTTTGCGATTCAATTACTGCTAATTCAGTGTTTAAAGAGTTGCTCGTAAGGCAAGAAATTGGACGCCAAAGGTCTGTGTCTCTGATATATAGAATTAACCCCTCCCCTTTTATTTTATCGGCCATCAGTTTTTATGTTTTAAATTAATAATATGTTCGTAACAAATGTATTAAATAATACCCAAAGATAATGAATTTATTTATATCTTTACGATGTCGAATGCAAGCGACATAACAATTTAATAAATTCTCCCTTTTAAGTGCCTTGCATCACTTTTTAGGGAGTTTTTGTATTATGATAGGAATATATAAAATCACAAGTCCTAATAAAAAAGTTTATATTGGGCAATCTGTAAACATCGAAAGACGTTTTAAATGGCATAAAAAGAACACTATAAGCACTAAGGGAAAATTAGCTAATTCATTTAAAAAATACGGTGTTGATAAGCATTTGTTTGAAGTTGTTGAAGAATGTTTAGTGGATGAATTAAATTCAAAAGAAAGATATTATCAGGAATTATTTAGCGTAATTGGCAAAAACGGACTTAATTTGTTGTTAACTAAAACTTCGGATAAAAGCGGGTTTGCGTCTATTGAACTACGTCAAAGATTGTCAGATATGAAAAAAGGCAAAAAACATTCTGCAGAAAGACGATTAGCAAATAGTTTATCTAAGATTGGGGTAAAACATCCTGAGTATAGAAAACAATTAAACAGAATGGCTAGATTAGGTAAAAAAGAAAGCGAAGAAACAAAAGAGAGAAAGAGAATATCAGGATTAAAAGCAAATCAAAATGATGATGTCAGATACGCTTGCGGTAAATTAATTTTAAATACACAAACAGGAATTTATTATTTAGGCTTAATTCCTGCGTGTGAATCTATAGGTATTAAAAGAAGTACTCTCTCAGCGTATTTAAATGGTAGATGCAAAAACAAAACTTATTTTATAAGAGTTTAAGCCAAAGTCAAGTTTAATCTTAAAAAGCTACGAAAAATAACAAGAGTATCAGTTATAGTCTCCAATTGATTTTCATACGTAATGTTTTGAGTTACATTTGTAAATCCTGTAACATTTAATTTTGGGTTTAACAAAGTCATTACAGCGTCTTCAATATCATTTAATAAAACTCTACTTCCTGAGTTGCCAGCACTCGATGTTTGTGTGTATATTTCGATTAACAAAGATGTTTCCCAATCGTAACCACATTTAGTGCTTTTATCGACTTCTTTAGTTTGAGCAGTTAATAAAATATATTCGTTTATAGCTACATTTCCTGTTATTCTTGAATCGTAACATTTAATAGTTTTTCCGTTAACTACAATATTGTTAACTAAATTAGAAACGGCAAGCCTGATATATTTGTCTGGATTCGTTGTGACTGCCATGTACTATATTTTTTTATTTGTTGACTTTAATAATTTTTCTAAGTTCTTCATTAAATCCTTTTCGCCTTTTTTGTATGAAGGATAAAGAAACGGTTGCGGGTTAACGCCAGCCCCCAATATTTTAGCTAAAATAGGATACGCAAACTTTTCATCAATTCCTTTCGCTTTGCACCAGATTTTAATAGCTGCTAATGCGTCTTTCCAATTGCCTTTTGATTTACTGCCTTGAAACGTTTTAGCCATTTCTGCAAATTCAGTAGGAACTTTTACTTTTGTGCCTGTTCCGAACTCCATGTAAGAACCGTAAATCTCATTAACGGTAACTTTATAAACTAGGTTTTTAACTTTTTCGTGTGATATTGATTGAGCTAATTTACCAAAGTTTTTAGGTGCTAATTTCTTTGCATCGGCTTCTATTTGAATTACAATCGCTTCTAATTCTAAATTAATTTTCTTCTCCATTCCTTCGCCAAAATCCTTTAACTTAGATATAGTTTCAGATACGCCTTTTATACTACCCGCCATTAGCTATAATATTAATTTCTCTAAACAACTCATCATTGTATCGAATATCATTTACAACACGTTTAACACCTCGATATTCAATAGTTAGATTATCCATTTGATCTGATAATTTAGGAGTAGCACGAATATTAAACGACCAATTATCTTTAATATCTGACTTGCCTATACTGTAATCACGATAAGCGGAATTTTGTTTTATTTCAGCCCAAAACGAACCAATTAAAGCTTCTTCTGTAGTGTTACCACCATATCCATCAGGAACGACTAAAACACCGTAAATTTTAATTCTTTTATCGTACTTTCTAGCTTTCATTTACAGGAATCTTTTATACAAATCCAGCATTTCTTTTACACTTTCTGGAATCAATGTAGTATTTACTTGTTTCTCGCTCTCATAGTAAAACACGTGCAACATTTGTAAAGCAGCTTGTATTAATTCATCAGGAACTAAATCAGGAGTTAAATAACCAATGTATAAAGTAACTGTTTTTACATCAGGAAATATAGCGTACATTGTTCTATACAAAACAAATGGTACAGGATCAGTAACTATTGAATTAATAGGATAATCATATACTTTTACTTGACAACTACCTGTATAAACTTGCTCTCTAGGATAAACTAAATGATTAGTACGCTTTTCTACATATCGTAAAGAAGCATTAATCATAGAAGTTATCTCTGCATCATCCTCTACCATATCAGGATCAATGCGTAAGTAGTTTTTCGCTCTTTCTAATGTAATAACTGATAGGTATGGCATTATTTATCTTTTAGAGTAGTTTTAAACTTGCTTTCTTTTTCTTTATCCCATACTGCCAATCCTAATCTGACAGCTCTTTCGTTTCGTTCGTCTCCTAAGTCTTGAATCGATCCTACAGGAAAATTACATTCTTTTATTATCTTGATTTTCATATTTATGAATTTTAGTGGACAAGACAAGAATCGAACTTGTGCATTATTTCTAATATATTAGATGCATTGACCTATTAATGCTATCATGCCCATTTTTATATTTCAAAGATAGTAAAAAAAATTGTTGTGCATTTAAAAATAATAATTACATTTGTCACAGCCATAAGCAAAGTAGGTTTTGTTTATAGTTTAGATTTGGGGATAATTGTAAATCGTGTGAAGTTGCACGAAACCATTAATAACACTAAAGCACCTTTAAACGGGTGCTTTTTTAATTTATATAACTTATGATAACAATAAGTCAGTTAAAAGAGATAATAAAAGATTTGCCAGACGATATGCCGATTATGGTGACTGGATATGAAGTTGGATTTGACGAATGTACGGATATAGATGTAGAAGATATATTCAAATACAATGAAAATACAAGCCCATTTGGAGCGTACTCAACCACAAATACTCATAATGATAAAACGTACAAAGGAAAAGGATTATACATACTATAAACAACAATATTATGAAAAACTTAAGACTAGATTTAATAATTTATTCATTCAAAGAAAATATAGAAATTCATCCACAACAATACATCAAATCACTAGGCATCACATATAAAAAATGCGAAGGAGTTCCAATTGCAGACGTATTTATGTTTTATGATTGTAAAAATATACCTGATACATTGCCTTATTTTATAACTTTAATATAAAAACCCACTACAAATTAATGCAGTGGGTTTTATTACTAATTGTAAGATTTATGCTACGTTTCCGAAATCACCCAAGATAAACGCTGCTGGCATATCAATACCAAGAACAGTTCTGCTTTCAACTCTAGCGGTGATTAAGTTTTTAGTAACGTTATCAGCGTCTTGCTCAAAGAACTCAACAGCCAAACCATCAACTACTACTTTTTTCGCATAGCTCCAGTCCCCGATAAGGTATTTATCTACAGGAATCCAAGAAGCTTTATAAACAGGAACACCATTGATTGTCAATTTGCCATTAACAAAAGAAACGATACCCGGTAAAGAGTAATCATTTGGTTTAGTTACTGCGATATTAGCCCAATCTTTAGGGTTAACCACAATTCCATTAGCCGCATAATCCAATGATTCCAAAGTACCTAAATCATCAATCAATTGCTCAACGTCAACTGTTTTTGCAGTTGTAGAAGGTGTAGCGGCAGCAGCCAAAGCAGCGTAAAAGATTGCGTTTTCAGCTTTGAAGTAATCGCGTCTTAATGCTTGTGGCAAGAAAGAAGTAAGGAAAGGCAAATCTTGTGCCATTTGTTTAGCGTAACGAGTATATCCAGCGATATAAGTAGCGTTAAATGTAACAGCAGTAAGATCGTAATCTTTTTGCGGTTTAGATAATCCTGCTCCTGTAGAAGCAATTGAACCCTCTCCACCTGTTTCTCTATAAATTACATAAGTACCTGTTGCACTGTTAACAGTCGGTACTAAATCAGCAAAGTTGATTATTTGAGCCGGAACCATTGCAACACCCGGTTGATATGTAAATACAGAAGAACCTGTTAGGTTATTTGCTACAGTCATATCACCAACAACTTTAACTTCCATAGATGCGTTACGTCCTTTAGAAACGTTTTTGATCTCGTTGAAGTTATCAGTTAATGCTTTTACCATTACTTCGTTATATCCCTCAGATTTTTGCCCTACTGGGTTAGATTGTAGTTTCAAATCTAATTTATCAGCGTGATCTTGAACTGCTTTTAGCTTCAATTCAAAAGCTTCAGTAGTTGTTTTCAATTCAGTTGCAAATGCTGTTTTTTGTGCTTCGCTAGACAAGTTGTATTTTGTCTCGAATGCTTCTACTGCCGATTTAATTTCAGCAGATGTTTTTGTTTCTAAGCCTGTTTTGATCGCGTCAAATTCAGCTTTTAATTCTAGCTCTAATGCCATCTTATTTAAATTTTAATTGTTGTGAAAATGATTTTAACGTGTCTAATATAATCGGCTTATCATTCAAAGTGTCATCTTCTGACGGCTCATTAGAAAGTGATTTTAATATTGTTTCGATTTGTTTTAATCGTGAATCTGAATAATCCAAATCGTATGCTTTTGTTAATAGTTCCATAAATCCATAATGTGACTTTATAGACTTAATTCCTTGTACAGTGCTTAATTCGTTTGCGCCCCAACTAGATAAAAAAGAGTATTCCATTAACTTATATTCGTTGATAATGCTTTTGTTTTTAGCATCCCTTTGAATAACGTTGTAGCCTATAGATAATTCTGCATTTAAGTTATTCTCATGCATCAATTTTACATCAGTGAACATGTCTTTACCTAAAGGCTTATTCATGTTAAACTGCGTAGTTGTAAGAAGTCCATAACTATCTTTTGTATTAATAGACAATGGAACACCTATCATCATTGTAGGGTTATGATCCTTTAATACACGAATACGTTTGTAATTTTCGTTTACAGTCTTATCAAAAGAACCATAAGCCGAAATATCCCCATCTGAATCCTTAAAATTATACGCATTAGCATAAGCAGTAACAACTCCCTTTGCTTCGTCTAATTCTTTTAAATCGTATGATAATTGTTTGAAATCCATTACTATGATTTTGTTAATGATTTTAATCTTTCTACTACATCTTTAGGAGTATGACCGTCAAATTCATATTTAGCCGTATGCCAAACAGGAATATTAAATAAATCCCAATCACTCGCTTTATAATGGTTTGATATTTGTCCTGTAGGCAAAACAGCTACAACAATAAACCATCCACCGCCAAAACAATCTTCTCCGTTATGATGCTTCCATGACTTATGAACGTCATATTTAGCAATGCAATAATCAGGCAAATCACCCTCTATACTTGTTTGTTCTCGATATTCTCTAGCCCACTCATTAAATAAAACAGCATTATAAAGTTTTCTAAACTCGTACAGTTCATTAAATGTATGATACCCATCACAAATATCATTTTCTTTAAAATCTGGATTATCTTTATTTTGTTTGATAATGTCGTTTATCTCTAAAACTGTACTCATAATTATTTTGTTTTCGTTATTAACATTCCATCACTATCACGCTTCGGAATAAATGCAACCGTACAACGACAATTTATTGTATTACCTGGACTGGCTTTTGGATCACCCGGATAATCTATATTTTGACCTCCAACAAAGAAAGGCTTATCTAATTCCTGCTTAACATTATTCATGTCTAAATGATCGAAAGGCGTTATTCTAGTTCTATTATCTTGAACACTAATCCACATCTTATCTAAAACTAAATCTGAATTTTCAGCCGTTTTAATCGCTGCGAAATTACTTGATGTCGTTGTCTCAGTCCTTGCTATTCTTAACGCTTGCCATTTATAAAAAGTCTGTGACTTTTGAATAAGTTTATAAATAGCGTTCTGTAAATCTATAACCGTTGCGTTTTCTCCTAATGAATCTTTTATAGTTTTTATTACATCACCTACCAATGTATCACGTACAGAAGTAATCTTTACACCGCCCTCGTTAGACAAAAATAGTAAAATTTGCTGTAAAAGATACTGATTAAACAAAACATTTGCTTTCGTTACCTTTTCTAAGTCTTTGTTTATCCTGTTTCCGTAGTCCAAGCCAATAACAGAATATATTTCTACAAACATTTTTTTTATATCTTCTTCCGTAATATTTGCGCTTATTAACCATTCGTAAGTAGCAAATGAGGCGTTTGAATATGGAATACCAGACAGAATGCTTTTTATATGCTTCTGTACTATTCTATACGCTTTACGCTCGTATTTTGGTTGTAATGTTTGCCAGTTGGTCATTTAGTATAAATTGCTTTTCGTACAGTTATGGTAGTGCGGGGCTTTTTTTAGTCCGTACTTATCGAATATAGCGTACTTAGTAAATGGTATTTTATATCCATATGAATATGTAATACTATGTATTCTATCAAATCCTGTTAACAACTGAATAAGTCTTTTAATATCGCTCATAATTATTTCTTTTATACTTGATTAGCATTATCCATCATATTAGCACTTACATCGTCGATCCTTTGCATACCCGAAGGAATCCACACAACATCCATACCGTCCTCATTTAATGTTTCGTATTTAAACGCTGTTCTAACTTCATTTGGAGTAACATAAATCTCTTTCAATGCCTGTGCCTGCTTCAACATGTCTCCTTGCATTTCCGGCAAAGAACTCACATCCCATTCAATTACAGCGTTTTCATATCCTTTAAATCTAGGTATAAAGTTTTTGTTTAAAGCGTCTTGCAACAAAACTAAATCCGGTTGTATATCATCTGTTATAAGAGACTTTCTTGCCTCTCCTGTATCTGTACTACCTAGACTTGCTTTACCATCGTTATTCAATAACTCATCAGGAAAATTCAATACATTACAGATTGTTTTTCTATCCCAATTAAGATAATCAAAAGGTTTTAATTCATCAGTAGTAAGTGATATTCTTTGAAATCCAACTTCACCACTGGCACCCGCAATCTTGGCTAATCTCTCAGGGCTTCTATCCATTTCGACAAGCTTCTCTTTCATCGAATCGGCTTGATCTTTAGTCCATGGCGTACCTTTACCATAAACAAATCCAAAAGCACCCGCATTTTGGAGTGTTTTAATATTGTTATCGATTGCTGAGTTTTGACTGTTAATATTTCTTAATGCTGATCTTAATGGCGACATTCCGTATAAATGCGATCCACTCATATCAAAATTAGGATTAACATATTTCACGTGAATAACGTCCTCAGCAGGAAATTCCATGTATTGCGAACCCTCGATTAACATAAACGAATGTATAGGGCTTTCATAAGTTAACATACCCGCATTAGGCTTTAATACAATCTGCATTAAATGACTAGGCAACACATAAACTAACATAGGCTGTCCTTTGTTTGCGCCTTCTAGCGGTGCTACTGAATATAAATAGTAATCGCCTGTTAATTTTATATAAGTTTTGTACAAACCCCAAATATCCGCCCATGTTTGCGTTGGATTTGGTTGCTCTAATGGGAAAGGTAATTCTTTGTCTTTATACGCTTTAGTTTCAAGTGTGCGTCTTTTAACAGTCTGCAATAATGAGTGATTACCTTTAGTAGCTAGATCGAACTGTTTTAGTTTAGAATAGCCTTGTTTATCCTCTATTTGCTTAATGTAATACGGTACAGATACAGTCTTAACTGTCTGTTTATTTATTATAGCGTAAACATCAGGATTAGTGTTATATCCTTTCTCTAAGTATGTTTTATTATTAACATCGTAAGTGGTAAATCCTGATCCAATCCATTTAAAAAAAGATTGGTTAAACATATTGGTAATGTTTTCTTTACCTACTATTCTGCCTAAAAGTGTTCTTACAATTCCTGCCATGCGTGTAAAATTAATAAAAATATCGTTAGAAAAAGAAAAAATCTTGTTGCCTATCTAAATAGAACCTTTCATGTATCATAAACATATCCATTAAATCGGGTGAATCTCCATTTAACTTAGCTTTCATTTCATCTTTACCGTTAATTTGAAGCTTACCATCCATATCTACCTTTTTACGCTTTATAGCTTTTCTTTCGTGCATAAAACGTTGTTTGACAGTCATTTTTTCATCGTACATAGTATTAGCTACTTCTTCGGATATTTTGTATTTTCCCGCTTTTACTTTGTCTCCTGATCTATAATAACATTGCGTTTTTAGATTTGGATAGTTTTCTTTTACTCCAAAATCTTTATCTCCTTGCTTTAGTTCTGGATTAGGAAACGCACTACCTCCGTTATTAAACGGAATTGATCCAACTATAAAGCCATCAATAAAACTACCAACTCCATCAGCATCATAGCAGATATTTTTATTAGGCGTTTTTAATACTTTTGCCATATCCGTAATTACGTCAATAACCTCTTTACCGTTGTTTTTATCTAATATTTTAATCTTTACTAATTCCCTACCTCTCCATCCGCCAACTATAAATTTATTAGAGCCTTTCATTGCAATATCGGCAGTTATAAAAGTTTCTTCTGTATCTTCTAATTCATAAAGATTATTAAACATTCCTCTAAATGATTCATATTCATAAATATCATTATCCGACAAAATCATTTTCCAATTGCCATGCAAAAGAGCTGCTTGTGTACTTGCGTCCTGTGCTAATAAGTTCCCTAGATAAGCAGGGTTTGTTTTTAATAATTCCTTGTTATCGTAAATACTACCAGATATAAAAGTTACTGACTTTACAAACTCATTTGGATCAATACCTGATTTTTTTACTACGTCTTCTAAAATATGCCATCCTTTTTCAATAGCTTCTTTTTTAGAATCGCCCCAAATATAATTGTCTCCATCAACAATTAAATATCTTAGTTTACCGTCTCTTTCTGGAATCGGCAAACCTGTTTCTTGGTCAATCCACCATTC
>Ga0065715_10001352_pt1 | contig 10015 bp, 8 predicted proteins | sample MisBulReplicate1_FD_59102 | JGI IMG/M metagenome (GOLD analysis project Ga0065715, IMG submission 59102) | Miscanthus rhizosphere microbial communities from Kellogg Biological Station, MSU, sample Bulk Soil Replicate 1 : eDNA_1 v2 (version 2) | ecosystem: Host-associated > Plants > Roots >... | reverse complement strand
TTCTAAATTACAACGGGAAAAAGCATTTGGAGCATTTGCTACCCACTGCTTGTGCGGCGGCCAAAAAGTTTCCTGGTACCTGTTCGGTTGTAGTCCTCGATAACCAAAGCACCGACGATGACGTGGCCTGGGTTGAACGTGAATTTTCTTCGGTCCAAACCATCATAGCGCCGAACAACGATTTCTTATTTTCATACAACTGGCTCGCGCAGAAAAGAACTGAAGACATCTTGGTGCTTCTGAACAACGACCTAAAAGTCGATCACGATTTTCTTGCTCCGTTGATTCGACATCTCCAGTCGCCCGACGTCTTTTCGGTTTCGGCACGGAGCTTCGATTGGAACGGAGGGGAGATTACTAGTGGTCCGGCCCGCCTGAAATTTAACAACGGCTTTTACGGCTGGGGATTCGATACCCAACATCAAAAGACGTGTCATACCCTGTTTACCTCTGGCGGCTTCATGGCTGTCGACCGAAACAAGTTCAATGAAATGGGCGGATTCAACCGGCTGTTTTATCCAGCGTACTGTGAGGATCTGGACCTATGTTTTCGCGCATGGCGCCGCGGGTGGCGATGCATTTACGAACCTGCAAGCGTCGTCTGGCATCGGCACCAGGCCACGTGGTCACACAACTCAACCGACAAGTTGAGCTCTCTCCAATTGCGAAGCTTATTGTTAATGCAATGGTCCACGTTCCCGATGAGCAAAGGCCGGTGGACGAGACTGCAAAGCCTTGTGAAACTATTCGTCGGCTCGCTTTTCTCCGGCGATCGAGTCTGGATAAAAGCGTATCCTCGGACTATCACTTATTGGCTGACCGTACGCCACCAGTACCTATGGATGAAGGTAGACGATCGTGAACTCGATCGGATTCTGTCTCGGGTCGAACAGGCATGCTGACGCATGATGACCGTACGGTGAAAGCTGCTGCGCAATCGCGGGAACATTTCTAGAACACACACCGGGCTTAGCCAAGGCTTGAAGGTTTTCATTTCATCCTGTGCGACCAGCGAGTCGTTTTATGGACGCGAATTAAAGCGCATGGCCGGACTTTGCATGTCGTTGCAATCGGTGTTTGTGAACCGGCCTGAAGATGCAGATTTGATCCTGGTCGTGGACATGGACGAAGCGGATGTCTTTGCCAATTTGCGTCGCAATCACGTTTGGCGGCGCTTTCCCGAAAAATCGTTTGGAATTTATGAAGGCGACAATCCGCCGCGTTTTTTGCACGGGCTTTACAGCTCCGTTCGCCGGTCTTGGATGCGCACGGGCCGATTCCAATCCTGCGCTTATCCAATGCATCAGATTTGTTTTCCCAACCAAGTTCCCGCTGTTTCAATGGTCAGCGCGACTCCCAAAGACCTGCTTTTTTTCTTCGCCGGACGACGTAGCCATCCACTACGCAAACGCCTTTTGAAGTTGAGCTTTTCTGAAGGCGACGTCGTAATGCAGGACACGTCGACCTACAATCATTTTCAAGCCGATGAGATAAGTCAGCAGGCGGCAAAGGCTCGTTACTGGCAGCTCGCGCAGCGCTCGAAATTCGGCTTATGCCCGCGCGGTGCTGGAACTTCCAGTGTGCGTCTGTTCGAGCTGATGGAGGCAGGCATTAGTCCCGTGATCATCGCGGATGACTGGATTCCGCCGATCGGTCCCAAGTGGGAGGAGTTCGCGCTGTTTGTCCCGGAAATACAGATTGCCTCTCTCTACGAGATCGTCCGGCAACATGAAAATGAATGGATTGAAAGGGGATACAAGGCCCGACAAGCCTATGAAACATGGTTTGCGCCACAAGTTTATTGGCGCTTTTTGATTCAGTCTATTCAGGTCATCCAGAAACATCAGCGCGTGCCTGAAACCATCTATGCCCGAATGTTGCCATGGATGACTCTAAGCGAACGAACCCGGCAGGCACGAATTCGCACCGTTATCTGGATGAAAGGAATGGTGCGGAAAGTTTTGAAAAAACAGAATTCATGAGGTTGCACAAAGCTTTTATGAAAGCGGGAATTGAACCGTAATGAATGTTGCCCATTTCACATCGGAAACGTCCGGCGGCGCGGGGATTGCAGCCCAGCGACTGCATGATGCCTTGCGGAGACAAAATGTGGAGAGCCGCCTTTATTATGGAGCTGGCACGCCGTTCGTTGAAAATTGCGAGCAAGTCTTTCAACTCAATTCATTTTTCTGGCGAAATGCCGCGGCGCTAGCGCGAAGCTGGCGCAACCGACGCAATGCGCCCGGCTATCTTGTCACCAGCCCCCGCTGGATCCACCGAACCCGATTGCAAGATTTTGGCCCGCGGCCCGATGTGGTCAACTTGCACTGGATTTCGCGCTGGATTGATCAGCCCAGTTTCTTCGCCTCGCTGACGATGGACTTGCCAGTGGTGTGGTCTTTGCACGACATGAATCCGTTTACCGGCGGATGTCATCACGCAGGCGACTGCGAGCGCTTCACTAGTCATTGCGGCGATTGTCCGCAGTTGAAAAAACCCGGCTCGCACGATGATGCCTTTCGATTTTTTGAGGTCAAGAAGCGATGTTATGCTGGGAAGAATCTGCACATCGTCGGCAACAGTGAATGGACAACGGCGCAAGCGCGCCGCTCCGCATTGATGCAGCACGCCAAATCATTCCACACCATTCCGCTGGGGCTGGACATCGAAGCGTTGAGGCCAATTGAAAAATCCTGCGCGCGACAGGCTTTGGGGATCGCAGACCATCATTTCGTAGTCGGCTTTGGTTGCGCCGATTTTTCCGATCGGAACAAAGGAGGCGAACTGTTGATCGAAGCACTTCACGCTCTGGTTGGGGAAATGAAAATTACATTGCTGGCTTTTGGCGCGGGCAAGTTGCCGGACAGTGGCGGAAGATATCACCTCGTTGAACTCGGCAGCATCAACTCACCGCGTTTGCAATCGCTATTCTATTCGGCGTGTGATGTGTTCGCAGCGCCGAGCCGGATTGAATCATTTGGTTTGACTGCATTGGAAGCGATGGCTTGCGGCACGCCTGTGGTGGCGTTCCATACCGGTGGTCTGGTAGACATAGTAGCCGATGGCGAAACCGGTTTACTAGAAACGAAAGTCGGCAGTGCTATGGCACTACGTGATCAATTGGATTGGATGCTGCAACATCCAACCGAGCGTCAAGACATGGGCTTGGCGGCGCGCCAACGTGTCGAAAAACAGTTCGCCAATACCCTCATGGCAAATCGTTATGTAGAGCTTTACGACCGACTCTTGGGAACCGAATGAAGCGGGTATTAGTCAGGCCCACATTTCAAGACTGGTGTGGCAACCGCTTGTTCACTGANGGTACNAGTTGGCAAGGTCTTTATCGNACCGCCTTTTCTGCTTGGAAGGAAAAGGCGCTGGCCNTGGCAATTCAGATCGACACNTGGGATCAAGCACCACTGAAAACATGCGATTTGTTATGGTTGATNGATCTTCCGACAAGCAAAAAAGAATTCGAACAAATTCGCTCCCGACTGCGACCGGGCACGCCGATAGTACTGCAAGTGTTCGAAAGTCCGCTTATCGCACCCTTCGGATTGATTTCCTCCAATCAAAAACACGTTTCGGCTGTCGTGACTTATGAATTTCCAAATGGCGCCTCACCTGGTTCGAGGTGTTTTTATTATCATTTGCCAGTGCCCATTGTTTGGCCGGTTAAGAATCCCTCCTTTTCTGAACGGAAAAATTTGTTGATGTGCTATTCCAACCGCGTGAGCGGTTTCTGGGCTATTCGGCAGCCCGGCCTCGCGGGATTGCCTTTTTTTGGAAGAATGTTGGCCGGCTGGAAATGTCCTCCGTCATTGGTGAAGGAACTCTCACATGGCGATCTGTATCGTGAACGTCGCGCCATCGCCCGTGAGGCGGAAAGATCCGCGCCGGATTTTCTGGATGTGTTTGGCCCCGGCTGGAATGGAGAACAAATCTCGTGGTGCCCGCTGTACCCCAACCGGCCTTATCGCTGCTGGCGCGGCGAAGCAAAAGTCCCCAAGCACGAATTGTCAGCGGAATATCGTTTTGTGGTGGCGTATGAAAACTTTCGCGGACAGCGGGGGTATATCAGCGAGAAAATCTTTGATGCATTGCAAGCGGGCTCAGTGCCAGTTTATTTGGGCGAAGAGCGGATTGCAGAGTTTGTCCCGCGAGAAGCATTTGTGGATGCGCGAGACTTCCGCACACAAAGGCAATTGCTAGAATATTTGCAATCGTGCCCGGAGGCAGAATGGGCGGAGATGCGCCGGGTGGGACAAACGTTTTTGCGCTCCGCTGCGCTTCGGTCGTTCACCGACGAGGCTTTTGCCGAGCGCATGACTGATGTTTTGAGAGAGATTTTGATGTGAAAACTAGCGCTTCGCTTCAACTTCTAGGTTTCCTGGCGAGTTTCTAGATGAGCAGCCCATCGCCTGAGGTAAACAGGCCGGAATCGTACTTTTGAGTCTCGTGAAAACGTACCGCAAGCAATCAGCCCTTCTGATGTGATAGTGCAAGCGCCATTCGGTTTTGTGACGGGCTGCCATGCGGGAGACAAGTTCATGGTTCAGGCGACGCTGGCCAGCATGAGGTATTACTGCCCGGCGGTTCCAATTTGCCTAATTGTGGATGGAGCATTTGATGTTTCGGATTTGGAAAGCGAATACGATTTGCTCGTCTTGCGGATTCCAGAATTGAGGTCGGACAAAATGCGCAGCCTGATGAGCGGAAATTACAAGGCAAAACTGGCCGCCATGTGGGAGGGGCCATTTGAACACTACGTCTGGCTCGATTCGGACGCGATTGTTTGGGGCGACTTTATCGCCCAAATCCGTACGGATGTCGATTTTCAGATTTTTTGGAGTGAGATTTCCATTCCCGCTGATGCCACTGAAATCCCACAGTGGCTGCCGCATTTTTATTTTGATCCGCAGAAGCTGCACCGATTTGATCCCGAGTTCGAATGGCGGGGGAACGCCTACTTCAGCTCAGGAGCCTTCGGTTGCCGACGAAACGCAATACCGTTCGATGTCTGGGATAGAACTGAGTCCTGGGCTCGCGAGTCGCCGGGCTTGTTTGCCTGGGGCGAAATGGGAATGTTGAATTATCTCGTCTACTCGATGACGCAACATGGAGAAATCAAGAGTACCATGACCAACTTGCAACATATCTGGGGGCATCATGGAAAAGAAGAATTGATGCACGACTGTGTTGGGCTTGGTTGGCATTTTCCGAAAGAGGTTCGCCGTCCACGCGTGGCTCATTTTTGTGGGCGCAAGCCATTTCTGTTTGACCGGCATGCCTACTCGCGCCCTTTCACGATCGCTCGTTTGGAGCATCATCGCCGGCAGCACGGTGAGCTTGGCGCCTGGCTCTCAGTCTTAAACGAGGAACGGCACGTGTTGGCCGGCAAATTCCAGCGCCGGTTGCGACGCGCTGTTGGAAAATAAGTGGACGGGACGAAAGTTGCCTTGTGACAAACCAAAGGCCGCGAATTGTTTTTTTGATTCCGATTGCTTCGCCTCGCGTGGTAAAGGACTGGCAGCTTGCCTGCGCCTATTTTAAGCAAACGCTTTCGTCAATATTTAATTCAACCAGCGGGAAGTTTTGCGTGGTAGTGGCCGGCCACGAGTCTCCTGATTTTCAACTGCCACAAGATCCAAGATTGAAGTTCTTATCACTGGATCACCCTTTGCCATCTCAAGAGGACGGGTATTACCATGCGGCAGTTAGGGACAAGATGATCAAGTTGGGAGCCGCTTGGAACTACGCCAGATCGACGTGGAATCCCCATTACGTGATGAAGGTTGATTGGGATGACCTTGTGAGCTCTAGGTTAGTAGATTGGCTAAACACCGCAGAAGATCAGGCAGGTTATTATATCAAAAGCGGGTACGTTTGGAACTCTGGGTCTCGCTATTTGATCCAAGTGACCGAGACTTTTGGCCTGGTTTGTGGGACCTGTCTGATAATCAGGAGCGATGTGGCAGATTGCGTTGGTCCATTTTGGAACGCCACGAATGCAGCCACCGTCGATGAAAACAGCACGCAAATTGGAGGAACTGACAACCATTCACTCATTCCCGGCCCAGGCTCTGGAACAATTCTGCTAAATGACGATCATGGTCGGGCGGAAGCTCAATTCAGTTACGTTGGGCACAAGCTGGGCATCGTGCCATTCAGGGCAGCGGTCTATCGAGTTCAAAACCGGGCAAGTGTAAGTCAGCGAGGNTTCAAAATACCTACTACGCGNTTTTTGTTGGGCGNTATTCGTCGAACGAGGTTGATCANNGATAAATTGCGACGGGAATTCAGGTTGGGATAGCTGCGAAGCTGTATAACGCTTTCGCTGAGATCAAACGGGAAAATAGGAATTATCATGAATTTCGCTGCGCTCGCTCTGAAAATATCCAAAGCTACTGAACGATTTCCTCACTTTCACAGGATTGCCAGACGGCTGTACTGTCTCTTTCGTCCGGGCATCCGTTATCAGACGGAAGCTGCCTTCAAAGACTATGAAGATATTTTTGTGCTGAAAATTGGCGCGAACGACGGCATATGCTACGACCATCTTGCTACGCTACTGCTTACTGATACGCGATATCGTGGGCTTTTGGTCGAGCCCGTTCCAATGAACGCCGCTATGCTCAAGGCGAATTATGGAAAGAGCGGCCGTTTTACGATTGAGCAAGCTGCAGTAGCGGCGGCGTCGGGCACGGTAAAGATGTATTACGTGGACGAGAGCGCTTTAAAACTGATCGGGGCTGCCGATCCGAATTGGGTACGACACGTCGCCAACGTCGCCAGCTTGGACCGGCTTCATGTGCTCAAACATCTTGCGCCTGAGATGCATCCGGCAGTGAAGGAAACTCCCGTAGAGTGCCTGGCCGTGAATGCGTTACTGTCCCGTCATAACGTTCAGAAGATTGATCTCCTGCACATTGATGCTGAAGGATTTGACTTTGTCATCTTGCGCCAATTCGATTTCACTGCTTTTCACCCGTGCGTCGTGCTTTTTGAACACACGCATCTGACTAACCAGGATCGCCGTGCTGCCAAAACCATGATGGAATTTGCCGGCTATAAGGTGCAGGAAATGGAAGCAGATTTTCTTTGCCTTAGCAGAGCTATAACCAGATGACCATTTCGCTAATGATCACCAGGAACCGCACCGGAATGCTACGTCGGGGCCGGCGGGCCTTGCAGCAGTTAAAACCGGCGCAGCTGGGGAATGACAAGCCCAGCATGTTTTTTTGATTTCGTTCGCTGCGCCGCCGGGCCCATGAGCGCATTTCGACAGTGTCGGTCATTTTTCCGCAAAGCGCTTCTGCTCTTAAGGTCCCCTCGTAAATGGCATCACTATGTCCATTATCTGGCCACGAAACTATTGGTTGGCAATGGTGTTGCACGGATACCTCAAAGAGGCAGGATACATACCAGCACGTTTTCCGAATACCTGACTGTCTACGGATTGTTACCGGGTCGCGGTGAACAAAACCTGATGCGTAAACGCCTCCAGGACGCGCACAATGTTTTCGACGTTGGAGCAAACGTCGGCGTTTGGACTGTTCTTATGAGTAAATCTAATCCGTCCGCGCGGATCCACTCGTTCGAGCCGAACAGTGCGACTTTTAACTTACTTGAAGTCAATGTGAAAGAGAATAACTGCACAAACGTCACACTAATTAACGCCGCCGTGTCTGATCGGGAAGGTACAAGCCTGTTCCAAGTGCCGCCCAGCGCCTCGATTCTCGGCCGCCTTCTTCCGACCGAACAGCCGATAGACGACGACGGTCGCTTTCTGAACGCAAAGACGTCCCAAGTTTTGTGCCTGCGTTTGGCAGACTATTGCAAACAAGCCGGAGTTGCCGAGATCGACTTTATGAAGATGGACATTGAAGGACACGAGCTCGCAGCGCTACGCGGGCTCGAACCTCTCCTAAGCGAAGGACGCGTGAGGTCGCTGTTCATTGAAGCAATAGAGGGAAATCATACCAGGGCGGGCTGCTCGTTCTCTGCCTTTGTGAGATTTGTTAGTGACTGCGGGTATGAGTTTTGGACAATCAACCAAGATGGAGAACCTAACAGTCCCGTCCTGCCGAATGCTATAAAAGACGACAATTATCTTTGCTTACCAACCGGCCGTTAGTGAACATTCCTATGCGAAACAATGCGTGTGTAACGTGCCGTGCCGAGATGAAGCTTTGGTGCCTCATTCTTCCGCATAAACGCTTAGCGAAACCTGGGAGACTTATTGGTGCTCTCGCCGTGGCGCACTCCGTATTCTAGATTTGACAATGATGTCGTCCGCTCGCTGTTTGGCCAGCGTGCAGGCACTCACAATCTCCGTCATGATCACGACAAGAAACCGTATTGATGACCTAATACGCACCTGCCGAAACCTCCAGCGGCTAAGTCCATCACCAACCGAATGGCTAATTACGGCGGACGGTTGCAGTGACGACACTGAGCGCCTTATTAAACAAGAATTTCCCGAGGTACGATTGATCGCAAACCAACCGGGGCGTGGCTCCGTGGCGTCGCGCGACCGGATGATGCGGGAGGCGCGAGGTGATCTGGTCCTGGCCTTGGATGACGACAGCTACCCGGAGCAGATGGATTGCATCGCGCTCGTCAGTCGTCTCTTTGAGAAAAACCCAAAATTGGCTGTTCTTCACTTTCCACAGCGAAGCGATGAATATCCCGAAACGCTTTCGCAAACAGAATCCGCCTCGGAACATTTGACGCGCTCGTTTTCAAACTCCGGCGCGGTCTTGCGCCGATCCACTTACCTTGAATTGCCTGGTTTTGAATTGCGCTTCTTTCACGCTTATGAAGAGCCGGACTACGCCCTTCAATGTGTCGCGGCGGGTTATGACGTGCTTTTCTCTCCAATTTTAACGATCCGTCATCATTACTCCGGTCAGGTTCGTAGCGAAATCCGAACGCATCATTACCACGCTCGCAATGAATTCTGGAGTGCGTTACTGCGGTGTCCCTTCCCGTTTGTAATCGGAATGGCGGGCTGGCGCATTTTTTCGCAGTTCTATTACGCCTGCAAGCGCGGGTGGTCGTGGGTAATTCGCGAACCGTTGTGGTGGTGGCAGGCGCTGGGTGGAATTCCGTACTGTGTTCGAAGGCGCAGGCCTGTTTCGTGGGCGAGTTATAAACGGTGGCTTGGTTTGCCCTGAAACAGTGAAGTGGTTGTGTTGTCAGCTGGGCGCGCGGGAACATTATGCGATCCCGAGGGGATTGTTTCGCTTGGGCATGCTTGGCGGCTTAATAACTGATGCCTGGGTTCGGCCCTCATCTCTTCTTGCAAAGATCTGCGGGCGCAGGCTCGCAGAGAGATTCGACAGCGAGCTGCGCGACGCGCCAGTGAAGGCTTTTGATTCGTCGTTGATCCTGTTTGAGACATTGGTGCGCGCACGCGGGCTCGGGATGTGGCCAAGCGTCATTGGTCGCAACCGCTGGTTTCAACGCAAAGTCGTGGCCTTTCTCCGCTCTCATCTCTCGGCCATCAACTATCAGCCCATTTTGTTGAGCTATAGCTACACTGCTCTTGAGCCGTTTCGGTTCGCAAAAGCCCACGGATGGAAAAGGGTGCTTGTCCAAATCGATCCTGGCCCGGAGGAAGAAAGGATTGTGGCAGCAGAGACCGCACGGGTACCTGAACTGGCGGAGGAATGGCACCCCGCGCCGGATGAATATTGGGCCGTCTGGCGTGAAGAGTGTGAGCTCGCCGATCGAATTGTTGTTAACTCCGAGTGGTCGCGGGAAGGATTGATTGGCGGAGGAGTTCCAGGCGAGAAGATATCAATTATCCCGCTCGCATACGAAACAGAAGTTGGCAGTGAGCGGCTCATCGAGCCGCGGCTGCAGCGCAGGTATCCAACTCACTTTACGTTTGAGCGCCCTCTTCGCGTTTTATTCCTGGGTCTAATCAATCTGCGCAAGGGGGTCGCCAGGTTATTGGAGGCCGCTCGAATTTTGCGTGATGAGCCTGTTGAATTTTGGATGGTTGGAC
>Ga0065715_10089471_pt1 | contig 10017 bp, 5 predicted proteins | sample MisBulReplicate1_FD_59102 | JGI IMG/M metagenome (GOLD analysis project Ga0065715, IMG submission 59102) | Miscanthus rhizosphere microbial communities from Kellogg Biological Station, MSU, sample Bulk Soil Replicate 1 : eDNA_1 v2 (version 2) | ecosystem: Host-associated > Plants > Roots >... | reverse complement strand
AATCCGGCGCCGATCGCGAAGTACAGAACGCCGTAAGTCCCCAGTACGAGAATCGCGAGCGGAATGGCATGAAGCGGAGGGAGGATCCACTTCAAGCCGAATCCGATAACCGCTGCGATGGCGGCGGCGGTCCAGAGCTTTACCAGATAGATCGCGGCGACACCGGTCGAACCGATTCGCGCGTTCAACGAGTGGCGCAGTAACAAGTATTCAATCCATCCGGCAATGCCCGCAGATGCAGTCAATCCCGCCACACCCCATTTCGCATCAAGTCCCAAATAAGGCGGCAGCGTGATCGCGAAGATGTAACCCAGTACAGTGGTTAGAATCACGCGAATAGTCGCGTACCAGAGCGGCGTTCGTGTGTCGTGCAGCGCGTAGTAAGTTGATGAATAAAGGCGCCCGTGGGTTGACGCGAGTAGTCCGATCGTCGAGCCCGCGAGAATTCCCCAAACGTAAAGTGAGTCGGCATGCTTGAATTCACCCGTCTGATACAACGCCCCGGTCATCACATCGCCAAATACAAACATCGCCATCGACGAAGGCACGATGAAGAATGAGATTCGCTGAAGGCCTGCGTTGAGGCGGCTGCGAAGCTTGACGGCAATCTCATCCTGGGTCCCGAGCGTGCCTGACATCGCGGGCAGTTCCGCCGCCGAAACCGACATTCCAAAGAGACTAACCGGCAACGTGTACAGACTCTGCGCGTACGTCAACGCAGCGACAGCCTGTGAGCTGATCAATCCTGCCAGCATCGCATCGACGAACGCAGAGATCTGAACCACACCGCGACTAACAAATACCGGAATAAAGTTCGTCAGCACTTTTCGAACATTGATATCCGAGGTGTCGATCACCGGCCGCAACGACTTCAGCAGTTTCACAACAGTCGGAAGCTGAACCAGAATCTGTAAAACGCTGCCTGCGACAGATCCCATCGCAACGAGGATCACAAGCCGGAAGTGATCCACACCGCCGCCGAAAACGATCAGCGTCGTGATAATCGCGAGGTTCCACGCGACGGGGGCAATGTAGGAAAGAAAGAATTTGCGATGACTGTTCAGTACGCCCAAACACCAGGCGGACAGCACGAGCAATCCCGCGCCCGGAAAGAGAATCTGAACCAGTCGAATCGTGAGGGCGCGAGTGGCGGGATTGAAACTATATGCAAACAGATCGACGAAGTATGGAGTCGTCAAAACTCCAACGAGCACGATCACCGACGTCACGAACACTAGCAATGTGAGGACAGCATTCGCGACGCGAGTTGCTTCTTTTTTGTCACCGCCCGCGAGGAGCTTCGCATAGACCGGAATGAACGAAGCCGAAAGTGCGCCCTCGCCAAAGACATTTTGCAGAAAATTCGGAATTCGAAATGCGGCACTGAACGCGCCTGCAGCATCGGACGTGCCCAGGTAATGCGCAAAGACTCTTTGTCGGATAACGCCAACGATGCGGCTGATCAGAATTCCCATTCCGACCAGCAGCGCTGAGCGCCCGGTGGCTTCTTCGGCTTTACGAGTGGGAAAGTCTCCGGTCCCTTCGCCGATAACGTGAGTGGACTCACCCGCTGCTTCCTGAGTGTCAATATGAGTGCTGATATCGATTGCGGTGTTGGGGTCTTTTAGATTTGCCACAAAGAAGCACAAAAAGCTCAAAAAGGCGATCCAGTTTACAGTATAACTGCAACTTCTTCGTCTTAAACCTCACTAACTAAGATGAATTTACAATAAATGCCGTGTTGCATATTGAATCCCGGCGGTGTATTCCTAGAGAAGGAGTCTGACTAAGAATGAGGATCTTGCCGCGCCTCAATATGCCGACGCGCAAAGCGGCGCGCCGTCTCTGGCGACACACCAAGGGTCACCTCACGCTGAAACGCATCTACTATTCGGTCGAGGCTCTTCTCTTTGCCATAATCTTCGTGCTTGTTTTTTCAGGCAGCCGGCTGCGCTTCATCGATGCGTGGGGCGGCCGCATGGACACGATTGTCTCAGTATCGCTGCTCGCCATCTTTGTCATCACTCACATCATTGCTCGTCGACGCCTGTTGCCCAAAATTCAACGATATTACGCTCCCGCGCCGTACGACGAGCGCAAGATCTTTTTCGACCTCGGACAAGGCTCACAACACGTCGCCAGTATCGATCAGCTTTATCAACGCGTCGCTGAGAAGGTCAGAAACGCGCTCGACGCGAGCAACGCCGCCATCTTCATTCGCGACGACAGCACCGGAAATTTCAACCTGCGTATTTTGACCGGAGCGCCGGAAGGCTGTCCTCCAGGAAAAACGTTGCAGTTGAACAAACGCGCCTTCGTCGTGCGCCGGCTCATGAATCTCTCGACACCGCTGCTGATCGAACCAAAAGAAATCGAAACGTGGTCGCAGGCACTCAATTCGGTTCTACCTTCAACTCGCGAAGAGCGTGCGAGCGAACACGACGTCTTGCGCGCGATCAAGTCGACACTGCTGGTCCAAATACGACAAAAGAACGAGCTTGTCGGAATACTCTCGTTTGGTCCACGACGCGGTGGCTTTCAATACGCGGTTGCCGATCGAGAGCTGCTGATGTCGATCGCTGCTCAGCTCGCCCTGATAATCGACAACGCGCGACTGACCGAGCGTATGGTGGCCCAGGAACGAATGCGGCGCGAGCTCGCCCTCGCAGCAGAAGTGCAACAGCGCCTGCTTCCGTCATGTGCGCCAAAAGGCGCGGCGATGGAGGTGGCCGGCTTCTGCGAGCCGGCGCGCGGTGTGGGAGGCGACTATTACGACTTCATAAACTTCGACAACAGCAGCCAGCTTGGTTTGGCGATCGCCGACGTTGCCGGCAAAGGGATGCCGGCCGCGTTGTTGATGTCGACGGTGCAAGCTACGTTGCGGAGTTTGACTGCGAGGAATGGTTCGAACGCTCCACACGCGGAGTTGTCTTCAATCGTAGGCAAGCTGAATCGCCTGCTGTTCAATACCACAAACGGTGAACACTACGTCACGTTCTTTTACGCTACGTTTGATCAAGCAACGCAGCGGCTGACGTACGTTAATGCCGGTCACAATCCGCCACTCTATCTTTCGGATGACTCGGATCGCGAAGTTCGCCAACTGACCTCAGGCGGATTGGTCGCCGGCGCATTTGAGCATGCTGCCTACGAACAGGAAACAGTGCAGATGAAATCCAACGATCTCCTGTTCCTGTACACAGACGGTCTTAGCGAAGCGCTGAACGTCGAAGGCGAAGAGTTCGGCACCAGCCGCATCATGGACACGCTGAAATCAATCAAGACTCTCTCAGCCGAGCAGATCCGCGACGTGGTAGTCCGGCGTGTCAAAGAGTGGTGCAGCGGCATGTCTTTGTACGATGACCTCACTTTCGTTGTCATGAAGGTCAAGTAGGCCACAGATAAAACGGATTTTATCCGGATCCCATCCGTGTAATCCGTGGCTAAAAAGGAGCTGTGGCATGAGGAACTCAGCGATCAACTGTGGCGTCGCAACTTCGGCGCGGATCCCGCCATAGTGAAACAGGCGATTGCATTGAACGGCCAGAAGTACACGGTGGTTGGCGTGATGCCCACTGAAGTCGCGTCGTTGTATCGCAGTATACAGATGTGGTCGCCGCTCGTGTTTTCAGAGAAAGTTTGCGCCTTTTCGTGGCTAACTCTTTTTGTGCTTCTTTGTGGCTTGGTTTAAAGTCGTGGCGTTATGGCGTTCACGAAGAAGACATCGGCGTTCCTCGGAATGCGCGCTTTGCAGAATCTCGTGTCCGATTCGATGGCGATAGACATGGGATCGGCTTCGACGATCATCTCTGTACGTGGCCGCGGCGTGGTCGTTGACGAGCCGTCGCTCGTCGCCGTCGATAGTGTAACCGGCGAGATGATCGACATCGGTCGCGAAGCAAAACAGAAGTACGGACGCGAAGCGCGGGGTGTGACGGTAGTCTCGCCAATGCTCAACGGTGTCGTTGCCGACTTCGAAAGAACGAAGGAGATGCTGGCGTACTTTGTCCGGAATGCTCGCGGCGGTCTTTCGCACTTCAGTCGTCGCGCGCTGATGAGTGTTTTTTCCGATGTCACGCCAGTGGAACGAAGGGCGTTGCTCAGTGCTGCTCAACACGCACACGTTGGTCGTGTCGGCATGATCGAAGAAGGTCTTGCTGCGGCTTTCGGATGCGGCATCAAGATAGACGAGCCGCGCGCCTCGGCAGTCGTCGATATCGGCGGCGGCACGACTAACGTGGCAATCGTTGCAGGTGGCAAGATCGTTCGCGCGCGTGCGGAACGAATCGGCAGTGCGAATATCGACGCTGCGATCATCAATCACGTTCGCCGTCATCGTGGTTTGCTGATTGGCGCCAGAACCGGTGAACGTTTGAAACTCGAATTGGCTTCGGCGACGCTCCCTGCAAACCTCGGTCAGGAGATACCAGTTAGCGGCAGCGACGTGTTGACGAGAATGCCTCGCTCAATCGACATCACAGCGGGTGAGATCTACCCGGTGGCGCAGGAAGTAATTCGCCGCATCGTCGAGAGCATTAGTTCGACTTTGGGCGAGCTTGCGCCGGAAGTCGCAGGCGACATTTACGACCGGGGAATCATTCTCACGGGCGGCGGCGCGCTGTTCGGTGGTCTGGACGATTACCTTCATGAACAAACAAAGCTCCCGGTCCGCGTCGCCGATGAACCGCGATACGCCATCGTCCGCGGCCTCGAGCAGATGTTCGACGAGCCACTTCTGGTGCGACATCTCATGCGCCAGGAGTCTTACATTCCCCTCGACTTAGAAACCGAAACGCTCTAACCGAAGACTTTCGGTCTGTGTACTGCGTGTCTTTGCTTTCGCCCGTTTTTCAATGGCAGTTGCGATATCAGTCCAAACTTGTTCTCTCGCGCCGTTCGCTTTTGTAAACCGAATAACGGCTTTACCATCTGTTGGCAACGCCTGCAAGTTTTTAAGTGAGGGTTCACTCGTCCATTTGCAGGGGCGGACGATAATTGGTACGACGCGCAAACCGTTCTCTCGTCGACGTTGCAGTAATTGAGGTAATTCCTCGTCCTGAATAAAGCGAGATGCAATAAACTCGGGACTGATCAGTAGTATTGCCATCTCACACTCATTCATCGCATTCTGGATCGCCTGGTACCACTCATCTCCCTCTTCAATGCGACGGTCTTGCCACACGTCAATGACATTCTGTTGTTGCAGACCCGCGAGCATCGTCAGTAATTCTGTTTTGAACCGTTCGTCTTTGTGCGAGTAGCTGATGAAAAGTTTGAGTGCTGCTGAGGTTGCATTCTGTTTCTCCGTGCCTGCCAACGTTTGTTCCCACTGGTCGTGCAGTAACTGCCTCAAGGGAAAGAAACCCGCTTGCGGAAGTGGGATGGCATACAGGTTCAGCACTAGATCAAACAGGCTCACCGGATAATGCGTTTCGTCCGAGAAACTGCCGGGTTGGCATTTTTCGAATTCGTGTGCTTCGGCTGGCCCTGCAAGCGCGAGCGAAATCACCTGGTTTTTGTTCAAGCGTGCTTTTATAAGCGCAATGTCAGCGGCAAGATCAGACCCTTTCGATTTGAAGACTTTCTGGTAAGCTGCGGTATCCAGCACAACGACGAAATCATTAAGCTGAACCTGCGCCAATTGCTCTACCACGTATACACCAGCTTCGCGCAAATCTTTGATGAGTCCTTTGGCCCATTCTGATTGTTCATCAACATAACTGATATAACAACGTGGCACAGCCCAATCGCGCCGGTAGCTTTTTACTTTAGTCAATTGCACTTCGTAAGCACTACGCAAATGTGCCGCAGCTTCTTCAAGTTGCAGCCATGGCGACGCGCCAATCCCAATGTGTTGCGGCTTATCAAAATCAGGCAGTGTGATTTTGTTACCGCACTCGTCGCAGAACATGAATGGCTTGCGTTCACGCACGCGATCTATAACAGTGGCGCGCTGTTGTTGGTGCCCGTTAGTGCAGACGATGGCCGGAAACCGGGTCACATTCACGTCCCGTTGATAAAGGAACTGTTCAAACAATTCCTGAAACTTGAGGCGCCCGCTGGTAGGCATCTGGTCACCGTAATACAACACCAACTCAATCTCGCCCTCGCGATCTTCAATCAGACGAAAGCCACAGATCTGGCCTTCCTCCATTTCATATTGCGCCTGGTTGTGCCATTGGTTGATGCGAGTAAACGAAGGCGTGTAACCGAGCAAGACCACTAAAGAAGCAAATAGATTCTTCACACGGCCACGTACTACATAGGAGATGTTTTCAGTAGCCGGTAGATCATCTTGCAACGGACGTCTTTGCTTGATCAGGCTGGGGAAAATAAGCAAAGTTTCGTTGCCTAATGTCTCGCGGAAGCAGATGTTGTGTTCCAGGAAGCGCAGGATGGCGGCATCAAGCAGAATCTGGCTTTCAGCAGGTGACAAACCAGCGAGTTCATCGAACGGAACTTTCCCTTGCAGGAGTTCTGTCTCGTTCACGGCGCCAAGTTCGCGTGGGTGTTTGTCAGCCAGCAACACCATCGATGAGGCGAGTGTCGCCAACAGATCGGGTGTGAGCAGTATATGTTGCTCGTTGGCAGAACTGCGCAAAACAGCGACGTAGCCGTGCGTCTCCAAGTGCTTAACCGCAGTCATCATCTCCGCATCAGTGAACTGCCACTCTGGATCAGTTGCTTTAAGTTGTTCGCGCAAAACGAGTGGGCTCACGAGCACTTCTTCGCGGTCAGGTCTCTCCTTGAGCGTCAGCACGTAATCTTTAATGTGCTTGAAGGTGACGGTCGTCACCGTGGCTGTCATTTCATCCCATGGAATTTGAGTCTTGAGTTTGTCTAGTAGCGCTTCAAGGCCTTCGCCGGTATACGCACTCGTGCTCATATAACCGCCCGAAATATTGTGGCGTTGGCAAAACTGGTCGAGTTCCTGTTGCGAAAGAGTTGGACCACCGCGGTCTACTCGCGCGCCCACCAACACGGTAGGTGGAAGTTCGCTATTGCCTTTCAGGTGTTCCAGCCAAAACAGTGTGCCCTTGAGAGGCTCTTGACGGTTGCTGGGATCAAAAAGCACAAGGGCAGTATCGACATTGTCGAGAAATAGAGGGTGTACATGCCCATACACAGGCTGACCTGCCAAATCCCACAGTACCGCCTCACATTCAGTTCCATCTGTGCGCTTTCCACTCAGCTGCGGGACTACCCAGAACTGCTGGCCGTGCGTGGAGGCGTGTTCTTTGAACTCACCGTGTGATAGGCGCCAACCAAGACCCGTCTTGCCCACACCGGAATCACCAACGAGCACGACTTTGGCGGTAGTGTAGTTGACGCTGCCATATGCCTGACCCAGCAGAATTGCCCTGTCTAAATCCCAAATGCGGATACTGGTGCTATGGTCTCCTAACGTTGCCAATCTAGGCTGACGAGGATGAAAGGCTAAGCTTTGGAACCAATTGCTAGTCGATGCGGCTTCATCGAGTACGGCGACGCATTCCCAAGTATCACAACGCCACAATCGTACAGTGTTATCCTTGTCACTTTTTGATGCCAGCCAGTCACCGTCATTTGAAAAGGATAGTCCGGCGACACGGTCCACGTGACCTTCCAAAACCACTAACGGTTTACCATCAGTGGCATCCCAAACGCGAATGGTTTGATCTTCGGAAGAAGAAGCCAGACACTGTCCATCAGGTGACCATGCAACACTGATGGCATAATTTTTATGCGCTTGGATAGTTTTTAATTCCTTGCCGGTCGTCGGATTCCAGAGGCGAATAGTCTTATCGCCCGAGATAGAAGCAAGGCGCCGGCCATCAGGAGACCATGCCACGCATTCGGCCCAATTCTTGTGTCCCTCAAGTATTCGTAGGCATTCGCCACTCGCAGCGTCCCACAGCCGGATACTTCGATCGCCCGATGCAGAGGCAAGGAGTTCGCCATCCGGCGACCATGCTACGCTGGCAACGAAATTGTCGTGGCCTCTGAGCACTCGCAACGGGGTTTTGCGCGAGACCTTCCAGATACGGACAGTCCCATCATTGGAACCCGAGGCAAGGTGCTTACCATCCGGCGACCATGCTACGGCAAAAACGTCAGCCTTACCCTCCAATGTGAACTCAGAGACTTCGCTTTGCGCATTCCAAATCCGAATCGTTTTATCCGTTGATGGCGAGGCGAGATATGTGCCGTCACGTGACCACGCGAGGCGGCATATTGTGCCGGTATGCCCACGCAAAACGTGGCGCAGAGTAAGGCCTGGTATGGGAGAACCCTCAACCTCGTCGAAGTTCCCTTTTTTGTTATCTTGCTGCTCGCCCGATGAATTTTCAGGTCGAGACGCGGACTCGGAAGCATTTTGTGTTTGTTGAGGCTTTTGTTTGCGCATTTACCTTCTCCGTGAAGAATCTAGGTTCTGGAGTCATGGCAGTGCTGGGATCGTGGGTATAGAATCGTGCGTATTCTATACCTTCTTTGGTCGCTACGATATTGATTGGTGAAGAAAATTCTGAGGCCTTGATGGCGAGGTCGAGCTAAGACGTCTGCATCGCACGCTGAACTTCCGGTGGCTCTTCACCGAGCCACTCCGGATGCGATGCAGTCCCGTCGTAAATCGAAGTCGTCTTGAACAACTCAAACTCTCCGCGTGACGTCGCCTGTGCCGTCTTGCTAAGCAGACTCTTTACCTGCTCATCACTCATTGGTTTGAACATGCGTGCGGCTTCTAATGCCTGCTCGAGATTCTCCATGCTCTCGCAACCCGTAATCACGACAGACACCGGGAGGTTCATCGCATACTGAAGACACTCGATCGCCGTGGCAGTCTTTGATTCCAGAATCATTCGGTTGCCCAGAGTCTTCATCGCCAGCACCCCGGTGTTTTGTTTGACGAGCTCCGGGAGAACGAGCTTTTCGAAACTCCGGTAATGCGCGTCCATCACGTTGAGCGGCATCTGCACCGTGTCAAACTCGAATCCGTTTTCTTTCGCCACTTCAAGCATGTGGAGGTGAATGCGTGGATCTTTGTGGCCGGTGAACCCGATGAAGCTGATCTTGCCCGCGTCGCGAGCTTCGAGCAGTGCGGCATTCGCGCCCTGCTCGTCGAAGATGCGATGCGGATCCTCGAAGCGAAGAATCTCGTGGTGTTGGACCAGATCGATATGTTCGGTTTGCATGCGCTCGAGTGACTCGTCCAACTGTTTCGCCGCGTCCTTTTTTGTACGGCCATCGATCTTGGTCATTAGAAAGGCTCGTTCGCGATAACCATCTTTGAGTGCCTTCCCCATCCGCTTCTCACTCGCGCCGTCGTTATAGTCCCAGCAGTTGTCCATGAAGTTGATCCCGCTATCGACAGCGTGGCGGATGATGCGAATACTTAACTCCTCGTCGATATACTTGAAGCCCAGGTGCCAACCACCCAGACCAACCAGCGACACCTCGACTCCCGTTCGACCCAGCATTCGCATGGGCATTTCTGTTTGCTGCGACATGTTTTCCTCCCGAGTTGCGCAATCATACTCTTCGTTGTTGACCAATTCTTGTGCATTTTTGTGCTTTATTGTGGCCTAACCCGATCGTGGTATTAAAAAACTCTCCGATTGCGTAATGCGCTTCTGGTTCAGATTTTGAACAATAAGATTCGAAATGAACGAAGAACTTGTTGTTATCGGTACGGGCTTCGATGCTTTGCGTGTTGTTGAGCTGGCCGCGAACCTGGGTTGGCGCACCACGGTTGTCGACACGTGCGCACGCGCGTCGAGTCTCGAACGCTTTCGGAAAGCTGATGCGGTGGTGTTGTGCCGGCCGGAAGATGTAACGTCGCAGGTTTCGCTGTTTGAACGTGCGCTGGTGGTGGTGATGACACACGACTACGTTCAGGATCGCGAAATACTGCGACAGCTGGGATGTTTAGAACTCGCCGCGGAGTCGTCAATCGAGTTTGCGGCCTAAACGCCTATCTTGCTTAATTAGTCCTCGGTACGTACTGTAGGGGCGGCCCTCCGTGGCCGCCCGTGGTTT
>Ga0065715_10089473_pt1 | contig 10026 bp, 17 predicted proteins | sample MisBulReplicate1_FD_59102 | JGI IMG/M metagenome (GOLD analysis project Ga0065715, IMG submission 59102) | Miscanthus rhizosphere microbial communities from Kellogg Biological Station, MSU, sample Bulk Soil Replicate 1 : eDNA_1 v2 (version 2) | ecosystem: Host-associated > Plants > Roots >... | reverse complement strand
ATGCAGGGAGGGGGGCCCTTTTACGAGACCCTCCCCCCCATACCACCTTTCTCTAAAGTATGAAGTTGTTTATGAAGTTATAGCTCTAGTTTGGTGTCAGCTGAAATCAAAATGTGCATTCCAGACACGTTCTCGGCAACAATCTCATCCATAGCATGATCGATCGCTCGACTTTGATCAAGCTCAGACAACTCATCACTAGTGATGCACACTCTACCTAGTAGTGATAGTGTGTAGTGTCCTAACTGTTCATCACATGCAGACCACTGATCGAACTCAGTGAAAGGATTGTATGGATTGTCTGTAGTAGTAAGCAGGGTCTCAGCCATACACTAACCTTTCTTCTTAGTTAAGCAGTAGTCTTTGGATTGAGTGCAGAGTCAAGGGTACTGGTAGGTACACCAAGAGCAGCTGCTATGTCAGCCTGTGTGAATCCTCTATTGAGCATGGCCTTAGCCCTAGTCATGTTAGCTGTTGTCATAACAGTACGTTCCCTAGGTGTAGCCAGCTCCTTGATCACATTGAGATCGCCATTGTCAAGGATCTTCTCAAGCATGTTAGTACTAATAGCGCCTGCCTGTATGGCTTCCCACTGACGAGGGGTAACCTTAATGGCCTGCTTCTCAGCACCGGTCCTAGCACGGCCCTCTTCTTGAGCCAATGCTTTGATCTTCTTGAGTTCAGCTGCATCCATGTCTGGCCTAGCCTGTCGCTTAGCCTGTACTATCTGGCCTGCGATTAGCTGTGCCTTACGTTCAAGAGGCTTGTTCTTAAGGGCCTCGTTCAGAGCAGCGTTTAGTTCCTTGACTTCTAGGGCATAGGCTTTCTTAGCAGACTGGGATGTAGGTATGGGCTTAGTTCCATAGGCGGCCTTCCTAGAGTTGTTGGCCAAGGCCTTCAATCTATTGGCATGGTCTGCATACACCTTCTCCATGACAGTACCACCATTGTCAGACACCAGTTTATTAGCATCCTCATGGTAGTCCATCTTCTTGACCTTGATGGTCTTAGGGATAGGGTCACCTACATACTCTTGCTTCTCCTTGTCCCACTTACGGTAGGTCTCACCTGTTTCCACATAGACCCTTTTACCAGTCTTGGGATCAATAGGACCACCTTCTTTAGCAGACCTAAGCTTGCGCTCATTGACCCTTACCTCAGACTTGGATCTTGAGATCAGGGTGGCAGCACCAGCATTACTCTTGCCTTGATACTCCTTCTTGAGAGCAGCGATACCATTGTCTTTGGCAGACTGCCTATAGTCGAGATGGTGCTTCTCAGCATCAATCACTACCATGGAGTGTCGAACAGCGCGAGCAATGTCCGCAAAAGGGGCATCCTTGATAGTCATGTCTGTAATCAGATTAGAGACATCACCCATCTGCTGACCCTTAGCCTTAGGGGTCATACGAGGTGCATCATCAGGCAGGGAGTACAACTTCTTGGCATCGAAGTTCTTGAGTCCCTCCAATGGAGCGGAGGACTTCACCCTAGATGGGCCAGACTGGGGATTGGGAATCACCAATACTGTGTCACCATCAAAGTCGGCACCAGAGAGGCGTTCGGCGACCCTAGCGTTAATGCCGACTGCATCTCGAGCCTGCTTGATAATGCTGTTTGCTTCACGGTTCTTGTTATTGACCGTCAGCTCAGGGATCTCAAAAGTGCCACCATGGGGGTGACGAATGAGAACAACCTTTTCGCCATCCTTATATTTGGGGGCGTAGATCTCGTTGTCCTTGAGACTGTTGATCGGCAAGATGACGTGGTTTGCGGTACGAGGCAATCCGGCAGCCTTTAGATGTACTGCTGAGGAATCAGCTCCATCAGCAAAGGATTCCAGCAACTTGCGCTTAACGACTGGGTTTGTGAGGCCCATGATTTCGTCGTATTCAGCTTGCTTCTGATCATAGCGTTTCCCAAGCTGTGCCTTAGCCAGAACGGGACTTTGCTTTGAAAGCATCTGAGAGGAGAGTTTATTGGACCAAGAAGTCCAGTCACCTTCCTCATTCACGATATTGAGCGCCGATGTTACGGTTTCCGTGCCATCTTTGTTCTTTTTCGTGATTTGACGAACCGATGATCCAAAGGGGTTCGGATCATCTTCGCTAGGCTTTTGCTCCTTCATAGCCGCAAGTTTGTCGCCTTTATCGCTCTTGTTCGTGTTGAAGACCATGTCTACGCCATCCGGAATGTTGTCTGAGTAGACAGCCATCCCTTTCAGGTAGTGAGTTCCAGCAACGCCGATTCGGACCTGTGCGTATCGAGAATTACCCATATCGAGGTCTTTTACACCACGACGGATCTCAATCACACCATCCTTATCAGCACCACCTTCTTCAGCATACCTAACGCCAACACGCTTCAGCGGAACGTTGAGTGGGGGAAGCATTCCGAGGTTAGTGAACGTTCGACCACCATCATCTGATTTCCCAAGAAGGGGTTCGATGTTGTCTTTGTTCTTGAGCACGTCAGAATAGGTCACATCACCCTTAGTCAGAACTTTGAGACTGGTGAACTTACCAGTACCCATCTGTTCAGTCTTTACGTAATGGACCTTATACCCCTCTTCTTTGAGAACGGCAATAGCGGTACCCAAGCGTTCATTGCTGACGCCAAGATGATTTGCAGTGCCTGCACCGAAGTCAAGGAATTTCTTTTCATCAACCTGAGCACGAACAATGTCAGCGGTTGTCTGAATAGCATCCTTGTCGCCTTTTTCAGCAGCAGCGATAAGAGCGCGAACCGAGGATTCGTTCTTCCCCATCCTTTCGCCAATGGCGACGTTCGACATACCCTTCTCTTTGTACTTGGCAACTTCGCGGATTTCAGCCCGTTTGATTGCTTCGTTAGAGTTTGACGTCAAAGCACGAAGCTGAGTCGTCGTCATCTTGTACTCTTTACCGTCAGCATCTACACCACTGAATGCCTTAGCAATTTCAGTAGGAGTCAGGCCTTTCTTCTGAAGTTCAGCCATGTGCATCTTGAAGGATCGTGCACGCTGTTCAGGATTGGCACCACTGCCCCAAGGATAGCGTCCCGACTTACGGAGGACACCTTCATGGCGTAGGAAACTGGCGTCTGTCATTGCCTTTGGTTCTTTCGGTTCTTCAGTCATTTGGTCACCCCTTTCGTCAGGAAGCTAGTTCTTTCATCACTTGTGTAAGCATCGCATCAAGAGTAACAATACGATCCATAATGAAGGTTATGTCTTCTCTCAGCCCTGCTTGGGGACACTCCACAGTCTCATCGTTCTGATAGATGCGGAGAATGATCTCGTTGAACTCAAACGGCTTGTACTCATACTCGAGGCAGAAGTAGGCAGCATAGACCATGAGCTGTTCGAATGATGCTTTGGTGACACCTGTCTTCAGATCAAAGATTCGAAGGATGAGTTGACCATCGATCTCTTGAAGAGTAATCGCATCAGCAGTACCGAATGCGTGAGGCGAATAGAACAACACCTGTTCGGGGTTCATGCGAAACCCAATACAGTCATTGACGTATCGACTCATGGTGGTGCCGTTGCGTGGGAGCTTCTGACCCATCTTGATCAGCATTGCCGCGAGGTTGTGGAGTTCACTACCTCGAGCTGCTTGCATCTGAGTGTGTACCCACTGAATGAACTTTTCGTTCGTGTACCTAATCCAGTGATACTTGCTGGCGCTGATAGTGGCGTGGCGACCGGCGAGTTCTGAATGTCTGTTGAATTGCATTTAGGACTTCCTCTTTGTTCTCCGGGTAGATGACTGAGGAGAAGGACATTAGATGAAATTGATCAATGTAGTATTCTTGGTTTGGTTGGAAGGGCGCGTTGGCGTCACGCTTAACTTCCAGAATAGCCCATTGATCGCCCCACAAAATAAGGAGGTCCGGTATTCCCTGATACTCCGAGGAGTCAAGCTTCGTAATGAAGCAGCCGGGGAATCTAGCTCGGATGTCCTTTTTGAGTTGCGCTTGGAATTTACTTTCCAAGAGTTTCGGCACTGCGAGACCTCTTTTCGAAAAATGAGAGGACAAGATCTGTTAATTTAATTACAGACATCCTATCCCTCTCATTATACCCCATGTATACGATGCGTGGGCAATGACCGAAAACTCGATCGATTGGCCACTTGGTCACAAAAATACCACTTTGGTCAAACTTCTTATATATACTCCTTTTTTCTCCAGAAAAAGTTTAGAGAGAATAAGTGGGCAAGTGGCCAGTTCGGACAGTAACCAACACTTTGTGGGCGCAAAAGGGGCTGTTTTAGGGGGTTTTAAGTCCAAAACAGCCCCAAAAACTTAGGCGGATGCCCACATCTAGTGGCCACTAAATTTTTCATAAGTGGCCAATTGGCCGGATAAATGGCCACAAAATTTCAAACTTAGGTAGAAGTGCCCACAAGATTTCAGAATAAGTGGCCAGCTGACCGATTAGTGGCCAGTAGATTTTGTATGGTCTTCACGGCATCCCCAGCATTGGCCGCACTCTGGACAGTAGTTGTGGCCCGTAGGTTGGTGTCTCTGTAGGTTATGCAGTCTCCATGTGAAGCTGCCGTCTGCCATGCGCGGCCCCTCCATCGTTCCGGTTGCTAGGTCTTGGAAGTACCTATCCATTACTCACCCGTGACACCTGTTCCGAGGTTGGTAGTTGACCCTCGGAGTTGGACTCATGATCCACTCGTTCCGATCAGCATCGAAGATTCGGAACTTCGGGAGGTCGGTTTGATGGATGACTGTGAATCCTCCAACGCATCCGCAAGCACAGCCGTCGATCAACTTACGTTCGATCAGCTTCTGAAGCTTGGCTCGGATCACCTTGGGAGGGACGTTATCCCACACCTTACAGATGTCGCTCAGCAGCACCGAGCTCGAGTAGATCACTCCCCACTCCGTACCGACATAGACCATCTTCGTGAAGAGTCTGGGCATGTTGTAGAGCCGGTCTACCAGATCGATCATCGCCTGATCCGGGATGTCCTTGGCTTGCATCTTCCTCATGGCTTCCTTCCATTGTGCAGTAGCTGACGTTTAGGGTTGATGCTCAGGCCGAGTATGAATGCATCCCCGTAAGGATTGCGTCCGATCACTCGACAGTTCTCCATACTGATGTTCGCCCCCGAGTAGATGATGGTAATCCCTTTGATCTCGGTCATGCCGCCAACTTTCTTTGAACTCTATTCTCGGGCCACGCATCGTTGACTAGCTCATTGACGAATGCGTGTACGGTGTTGTAGTTACGAATGATGTCTACTCTTCGCTGTTGATCACGCGGATCTACTCGCTGAGGAACAACGTTCTTGTGCCTACGGTTTCTTACTACTCCGTCGGCGCTTACTTCGTACTCCGGAAACTTTCTGCAAGGGCGAAAGTCCGTGTCTGTTTTCAAGGTTAAACGACTCCCCAGTCATAGTCATGTTGTTCCAGATCGTGCCGTCTTGCAGGATCGTGTAGTGGGTTGATGGAAAGATACGAAGATGCTCGTCAAACAAGACGTACCGTAGTAATGACCGTTCCTGCTTGTTCAAGCGCTTTAAGCGCCTGCTCAGTCTCTTTGGTGCGTAGCTCACAGGGATGAGTCGACGGCTTCCAGACCTCAGGATCGACTCGGACCACAGTGATCGACTCTGCTCCCGATAGAAGTCGCGCCATTTCTGCACCTCCTGTAGCCAGTCGAATGCTTCTGGGATTGAGCCCTCTTCGAAGCGCGTAGATGGCCCCGATGCGTTCGGTCCCGAAGACAACAATTGGTGGAAGGGGATTGTGGGCATCTCGGGCATTAGGCGTCTTCCCGATCTTTCGCTGCTTTGGCATCTAGCGCCGCCTTTCGTTTTTCCGGTTCGAGGTAGCCGTTGTTCAGGAGACTTCTTCCGAACTTGTGCATTACAAACACACCGGCAACAAAGAATGCCAGCGGCCATAGGCTGAACTCGTTTTCAACCACCATGAGCACGAACGTGATGATCCAGCTGAGGAAGCACAGGCCTGAAACAATCGGCCAGCCCCATCCACCAACCTTCTGGATGTGCTTGTTGGTGTACATCGGGTCATCCAAGGAAATTTCTTCCATTACGCAGCTTCCTGTTCTGATACCCAGACTTCACGTACTAGGCGATCGATTGTTTTACGGAAACGACCCTTCTCATTTGAGAGAAAGACGTGTTCGGTGTGATCCATCTTAGGCGCGATGGCGTTACGGTTGCCGGTGTAGCGAACCCGACCATCCTTATGGACCTGATAACGTGGGAAGTCCGGAATGATCTTCCAGTCCCCCTTCTTCGACACTACCCGCTTGACTTTGGGCTCAGGCTTAGGCGGCTCAAGCTCGGGGAATGCCGAATAGATAAGACCCTGATAGTGGCGAGTAGTATGCTTACCGTTGGCCCGACGCAGGCTGTAAGCATATGCTCCAGTCTTCTGGTTCTCCGTCTCCGTTAGGATCTCTTTGGTTTCCCGGTTACGTACGTCGCCATCTTCAGTGACTTCATACTTGGGGAACTCGGGAAGTACTCGCCATTCAGTTAGTTCTGTCATGCTGAAACCTTGCTGTTAGAGACTGAGGTGTGCCAGTTCGGGGAACGTGATGTTGAAGAGGAACCTAACCGACATACGCTTGATAAGCCCGTCATCATCTGTTAGTAAAACATTGTTCAGACGACCTAGCTTTACGGGAACTTCAAGATCTGTAGCGTCCTCGATGATCTTTTGAGTGGGGTTCATTGTGTAACATGAGAACCCCGGGATCTTACGCCAGTCATGGTAAGGCAGTGGGCGTGGCGGCAAGTCGTGAACGATGCGACTCAGGCTGTCTAATTCCGCCTGCTCTATAAGCTTCTGTGTAGTACTGTCCATCGGCACCTTTACAATCGTGACGTGGTCCTTGTAGACAATGCTTGTCTGAGCAAGCTTACGGAGGATCTCGACGCTAACCTCCAAGTACTCTGAGGTAGGCATCCCATTATCGACGATCGGGAGTCGTACAGTCTTCAAATTAGTTACCACTTTCCGGGAATGATGTGAGTAGGATGGCTGCAAGGCTGGCTTCGACGTACTTATCGTCCGCATCTACCAGCTTGACATAGACGTCGCCACTACGAACATATGGGGTTAGGTAGAACTTGTAGGCTTTGGATTGTACGCGCCCAGTATCGCTAACGTGCCATTCAAACTCCGACTGCTCGAAGTCTTTAACCGGGCGCCACTCTTCTTCGAAAACTGCTTTAGGCATTCGGGAAGGTCTTCCGGGTGATCTCGAAGAAGTCGTTCTGGAGGGCCTTGCCAATCTCGTAGTTGGCCTCCAGTCCCGTCTTGGTCAGGATGGACTTGTACTGTGTGTCCCCGAAGCCGGCGATGAGGTACAGGCCGGAGGAAAGCTCGAGGAAGTCCTCCGCCATGCTGTACTGCGCTTCAAGGTTCCGCTTGTTTGTCTTGTTGATCCGGATTGCTTTGAGTGCTGACATTATTCCGTGTATCCTTCTGTGTCTCGAAGAGTGCGGTCTTTGGGGTTGGCCGTGTGACCTAGGGCTTCATCGGTCTCTACGACCAGCGAGTGCGGGAAGGGCTTATGGCGTACACCATTCACCGTCCAGCCTCCGTACGCGTCTTTCTGCCAGACGTCTCCGGTAACAGTGTCGATGTATGTTCCCGGGTCGAACAGATCTTCAGGATGCATGTCTCCTCCTTGATAGTCGTCTGGACATTCAGACATTACTCGCCTTTTGGGAAGGCCGCCGACATGATGGTATCGAGGGCGATTACGTGCCGCTGACCACTGATCCAGAAGTCAACGAAGTCGCCCTCATTGGGGCGCATGGGGTAGCTGTGAGGGTTGATAGGGGCACCGGTTGATACTCTACGTACCTGTCGGAGCTCATTGACCTCGTACTCGGGAAACCCAGCTACAGGCTTCCACGTAGGATTGTCGTACTTCTGCTGGTATTCGTTCAACACGCGTAACCTCCCATAACCTTGGGCTCTCTTGTAGAGATCTGGACCGGGCTTGATCTTTGGCTTTCCCATTAGAGCTCCTAATCGATGATGTAAGTTCCGAACCGGTTTTCATGGACAGTCCTCATCCATTCAATTTCTCGCTTGTAAGCTTCTCGAGCTTCCTGCGCCTGACGTTCTTCTTCGGCCTTGAGCCCTACTGCAAGAGATTCAAGGCCTGAGATCATTGCGTAGATCCCCGAGGCAGCCATATACTCAGCATGAGGCATGAGCATGTCCGGCTTTTCGTTCATGAGGCGCATTTCATTAGCGAGTGTGTATAGCGCTGTTGAATTCAAACCGATTTTGCTCATAATGCTTTCACAAAGGCTTTCTCGTTAAATGACTTCTTCTCCATGATGGAACGAAGGATTGCTTTATCAATCATGCTGTTTGACTTCAATATGTAATAGTGAAGGTCCACGTACTTCGTGTTCAGACGATCGATTCGACCCTTCGCCTGATGGTTGATCTTGTAGCTGTAGTTCAAGGAAAAGAAAGCCATAGCGTCCGTGGTTATACAGTTCCATCCTTCAGCTCCTGCGGTGTACTGGACCAGATATATCCACTTGTCGGTTTTAGGAACTTCCTCGTGCTTGTGTCCATTCCACTCAGCACTCTTAATACCATGGAGCTTTCCAAGCGTCCGGAGGTCCTCAAGTTCGTAGTTGAAGTTGTAAAAGACAATGAGTCGATTATGTTCTCCAAGTAGGTCTGATATGGCCCGTAGTCTGGAGCTATGACTGTTGACCAACTTCCGGGCGACGATGAAGAGTTCCCCAACATCTTTGAGGGGTCGTTCCTCGTAGATGTGCCAACGCTTTTTCCAGACCTTCTCGAATGCGGCTTCATCGTATCGTACCGGTACATACTTGATATGTCGAACGGTTTTCCGGGGATACGGCATATTGACGGTGATGTTCCGCCGATGCCTATTGAGTACCCCTGTGTCGACGTAACGGTCGATCTGAGGAAATTTGCTAAAGCGTTTCCAAACAACGTGTTGATCGGTGAACTCTGTTTTGTTCTTGTAGAACCCGTTAGCAATGAAGAGGGGCATGTAATCCATCCACGTGTCTCCCGGCGTGGCGGATAGCATGATCCATTGATTCTTCTTTGCAATTGCAATAACAGACTTGCTCCACTTACCGTAACCAACGGCGCGTTGCTCGTCAAATACGAAGAAGGCATTCTCTACGTCCTTATAACGCTCGATGTTGTTCCACGAATCGACAGTGACTTGTACCCCACTAACGCTAAGTTCACGTTTGGTAGACAAAGTAAACGGCGCGCATTCTTCCTCCCAGTCGAGGTTATCGCGCTTCTTTGCTGTAGTGATGATATAGAGGTCTTTAGGGCGTTGCATAGGGACGTGATCGCCGAAGCCATTGACTCGAAGATCTCCCCCACAGACTTTAAGAAAGTAGTAAGCGACTGCTGTAATCGACTTACCGGTTCCAACGTCTCCGTTGAGAACACATCCATTCTTCATTCCCTCCAGTGCTTTTAGTTGATGCGGGTAAAGTTCTACTGCGGCCAAGTCTGATGAACCTCACGATTGGCAAGAACTAAATTGTTGTACTGCCAGCGCTTCAATTTAACTCTGTAGAAATCGCCATCGGGAGTTCGACATAGATCCTTGCAAGTGAAGCTCAGGGTGGCCTCGGGTGAGGTTGCGCCGTACTGGTTGAGAGAGTTCCATTGCCAGCTGGTCAATCTCAGTCGGTGTTTGTGTGGTTCAGGTTCTGGATGGAAACGAATTCCATCACAATCTCGCTCACGGATATGCCATTGCTTCCGCCAAAAGTGCCATCCGTGTGGAGAGGTTAGACCGCACTGTTCCGATACCGGACTAAACATCTTCCCGCTCCTTCATTCTTGCTTCAGTCTCTGTCATGCCAATGCAGATATAGTTCTGCCCGTCAAGCCCTGTCGATTCGTGAGGGCTGTGGTAGATTATCCAACCACAAAAAGCATGGCCGGGGGTTTCTTCAACATGCTTCCCCATGATTACTCCTTATCTCTGCCGGAACCCATCCCGGACAGTTGTAATGC
>Ga0065715_10002115_pt1 | contig 10033 bp, 7 predicted proteins | sample MisBulReplicate1_FD_59102 | JGI IMG/M metagenome (GOLD analysis project Ga0065715, IMG submission 59102) | Miscanthus rhizosphere microbial communities from Kellogg Biological Station, MSU, sample Bulk Soil Replicate 1 : eDNA_1 v2 (version 2) | ecosystem: Host-associated > Plants > Roots >... | reverse complement strand
GAGTCTCGATCCGCATAGCTGCCGACTGGGGGAGAATAACTCACCGCTTGCCTATAAAAATTGCACGCCGTTGGGCACTGGGCATGAGCACTGATCCAGACCAGCCGGCGATGTTCACAATCGTCATAGGTGTTGGGCTCGTGCTCGCAACCTACGCGATCTATCTCGCGGTGGTTGGCGCAATCGCTCACTCGTTTTGGATCGCCCTGTTGTTATTGGCGGCTTTGCTGATAGGTGCACATTGGGCCGCATTCGAACCGCATCTGAATCGCTGACCTAGAGCTTCGTCTCCAGCCAGTTCTTGCCGACGCCGAGATCGACGACAAGCGGCACCGAGAGTTGCGCAGCGTGCTCCATTTCGTGTTTGACGATGTCCTGGACCCTATCGAGCTCCTCCGGCATCACCTCGAAGACGAGCTCGTCGTGAACCTGAAGCAGCATTTTGCTCTGCAGCTCGCGCGTTCTCAACGCATCGTCGATTCGAATCATCGCGATTTTTATCAGATCCGCAGCGGAGCCTTGAATCGGAGAGTTGGCTGCCGTTCTCTCCCCAAACGCCCGAATGTTGAAATTGCGCTCACGTAGTTCGGGTATGTAACGCCGCCGTCCGAAGATGGTTTGCACGAAGCCATGCTCTCGCGCGAAAGCAACCATGGCATCGAGGTAGTTGCGAACACCCTGGAAACGCTGGAAGTAGCGCGCGATGAATTCCTTGGCTTCGGCGTGCTCGATGTTGAGTTGACGCGAGAGTGCGTGCGGTCCCTGGCCATAAATGGTGGCAAAGTTGATCGTCTTCGCCCTGCCTCGCATGGTACTCGTCACTTGATCCAGAGGAACGTCAAAGATCAATGCTGCAGTCTGGCGGTGGATGTCCCCGCCGGCACGGAATGCTTCGACAAACGCTGGATCCTTCGACAGGTGGGCAAGTAGCCGCAACTCGATCTGTGAGTAGTCGGCAGCAAGCAGTTCCCATCCCTGCCGCGGAATGAAGCCGCGGCGGATGTCGCGACCCAGTTCGCGTCGAATAGGAATATTCTGCAGATTCGGATCACTCGAGGAGAGTCGGCCCGTGCTGGCGACAGTTTGGTTGAACGACGTGTGCAACCGACCCGTCCTCGGGTTTACCAAACGAGGTAGCGCATCGAGGTAAGTGCTCTCGAGCTTGGAGAGCTCGCGGTATTCCATGAGCAGAGTCGGTAGTACGTGTCCTTCTTCGGCGAGCTCCGTCAACACGCTCACGTCAGTAGACGGTCCCGTACTCGTTCGTTTCAGGACAGGCAGATTCAGCCGGTCGAAAAGAATCTCTCGTAGCTGGAGATTGGAGTTGATGTTGAACTCGGTACCAGCCGTCTCGTAAATCTGCCGTTCTACGTCTTCGCGCCCTGATTGGAAACGCTGCTTCAACGAGGCAAACCACGGCAGGTCGATCGTAATGCCATTCCACTCCATCTCGGCGAGGACATTAACGAGGGGGAGCTCCACTCCATCGAGCAGACGCAAAAGCTCGTGTGATTCCAGTTGCGGCTCGAAAACCTCACGCAGGCGCAGCGTCATATCTGCATCCTCACACGAGTAGTCGCGAGCTGCCTCCACGGGACATTCGTCAAAAGCCAGCGCGGTTTTGCCCTTTCCGCAGAGATCGGCGTATGAAATCATCGTGTGGTCGAGGAATTCGAGCGCCAGCACATCGAGCCCGTGAGATCGCCGACTCGGATCAAGAACATAGCTGGCAAGCATGGTATCGAAATCCAGACCGGCCAGCGTTATCCCCATTGAACGCAATAGCAACAGGTCGAACTTCCCGTTGTGTACCGTTTTGCGAACTGACGGATCTTCGAGAAGGTCGCGCAACGGCTGCATTTCAGCAGACAATAGTGGTGGCAGATTGCGAACAGTGGAGGAGCGCTTTTCTCTCCAAACGCGTGCGGCAATGCTGAGAGGCGCCTCACCGTTGCTCTTCTTCTTGCGGCCTGATTCCGGGAAGACCTCGTCGCCACCACGTATAAGCCCGCGCTCTTCGGGCGCATCAGTAGCTGCTCGATCACCCGCCAGATCGACCAGCAGCTCACCCTGAGTATTTCGCGGCAGCCGGTGCTGAAACGGGAAATAGTAGGCTTCGCCACCAGCAACGCCAATCGAAATCGAGATCAGCGTGGAGCGTAGCGGGTCTGTCGGCTGAGGGCTATCCGGATTGGAGAGCGCTTCGGTGTCAAGGGAAATGATTTTGGCTTCCCTCGCACGCGCTACTGCTGCGGCAACGAGATCAACGGTATCAGCAACCGTGTAGTTGGACTCCTTTTTGGGCTTTTCTTCTATCGGCGCCTGGACAACGATCTCGCGGGCAAGCGCATGGAATTCGAGCTCGATGAACAGATCGCGAAGACGCTGATGATCGGGCGTTTTCACACGCAACGCTTCGAGATCGAGCGTTACAGGTAAATCGGAACGAATAGTTACTAATTCCTTGGACAAGCGGGCGTTTGCCGCGTGCTCGAGCAGAGCTTCACGCGGACGCTTCTTCGTTATCTCGGGAGCGTGCTCCAGAATCGACTCCAGATGCCCATACTGCCGTACCAGTTCGGAGGCGGTTTTGTCGCCGATTCCGCGAACGCCGGGGATGTTATCGGATGAATCGCCGACGAGGGCGAGATAGTCAGTGACGAACTCGGGTGCGACACCAAGTCGGTCCTCGGCGTTATCGGTGCTCACCCAGTGTTCTTCGACGTTGGCACTGCCCCCACGACCGGGGTTCAGCAGCCAGACCCCAGGGCGCACCAGTTGCTGGAAGTCCTTGTCGCCCGAGATCACAACCGCATTCACCGATGCCGCGGCGCTTTGCGACACCAGGGTTCCAATCACATCATCAGCTTCATAGCCCGGGAGAGTAATGACAGGAATCCGATACGCGTCGAGCATCTCACAAATGCGGTCCATACCACGGTCGAAATCCGATTGCAGCTCCTCAGTGAGTTTCTCTCGAGTTGCCTTGTAAGCGGGATAGCGCTCGTGGCGGAACGAGAGTCCTGAATCGTGGACCCAGCCGAGGTACTCGGGCTGATGCTTGGTAATCAGCCGCTGTAGAAACGTCGCAATTCCATAGCTCGCGGATGTATTCTCGCCTTTACTCGTGGTCAGCGGCCGAGCAATCATGGCAAAGAATGCGCGATAGATCAGCGCATAACCGTCGACGAGAAAAAGCCGCGGCTTGTCAGGACCTTCCATTATGTGAGCTAGTGCTGACGGCGTGAATTAATAGCGAGGAATTCTGTTTCGCTTGGCCGCGTCAGCCGCCAGCGGCCAGTTTCCTCGTAGAAAACAAGTTGGGTGTTGTACTGACGATATTGCCAGATCTGAAGCCGTGTGGTGGCCCCCATTTGCGTAGTTGTCAGCGTGCCGTTGACGTTCCGCTCCAAAACCTGATCAGGCTCACCAAGCGCTACATAGACCATTCCACGGTCGGACAGCCAGCCTGGGTTGTGGTCTATCCGAAATTGACCGTTGGCGATCTGAATCCGACCGAAGTACGTCTGCAGATCCTCATTGATTGGCGTTTCCGGAATGGGGTCGGTGGCGCGGAGAAAATGCGCCCACTCGGTAGCGCGACTTTCGGGCGCGGCATTTTTCAGCGTACTGAGGCGGGATGGAGTAGCAAAGAACCGAAGATAGCCGAGCATGTCCTCGTAGGACATGAGAGGAATGTCTTCGCCAAAGCTGACGAACAACGGCGCGCTCACCGTGTCATGCTGCGAATCGTGGCGCGTGAAGTAAACCTGAGCGACACCAACGCCAACAGTGGAGATCGGTACGTTGATTACACCGCTGAAAAGGTTACCTCTACGAGCGAGCTGCGTGGAATCTCGCCATAGCTGTGCGCCTTTGTCGTTGCGCACAATGTACTCGACCGGGAGTCGCGCACCTTGACCGTATCCCTCCACATAAACAGCGACAGTACTGTCACGACCGAAGACCGCACTCGACCTCGGACTTGCGAGCAGTCCGGGCACTGAATCGAGCGTCGATCGGCCGGTTGCCTCGTAAACCAGAGTTGGTGTCGATAGATGGCCGGACGTAAGCGCGGGCACGCTGATCGATGCGTCCTGACTAGCTGCACGCGAGCCGCCAACATCGCGCACATTGGCGGACAGCGCATAACTCCCTGGCGGAACACGGAAATAGTGCTGAAAGATGATGCTCTCGTCAGTACGCGTTACTTCACGAAAGGACCCGACCCTCACGATCTCCATTGCATCAACGTTCGCTGCTTCGGTGCTGCCGCGGTTGAGGGTGATCTTCACCTCGTAGGGCGCGCGATACCGATCACCTTCTCTGCTAAACGTCAATGCCTTATTGGGCAGCGATAGGCTCACCAAGACCAGTGTGGTATCAGGAGACTGGGTGCCAAACGCAGAGATTTTTGCCACGAAGGGAACCGGTGGCGGAGCAGCTACCAGACCGATTTGCCGGTAGACTTCACTGGGATCCGGCACCCCCGCACCCAGGGTCGATAATGCAGTAGTGGGCTCCGGATTGACGTTGGAGCCTGCGCTGCTACACGCCATCGTTGTCGATGTCGCCGCTGCCGCAAGAAGCAGGAATTGTCGCGATGAGTTACTCAGCATGAGCGGCTAATACCCTATCCGACCATCTCGGTTTCTATTACTTTCGCGGCGTGTCTCGAGAGCAGATGGTCGGTACCCGAGTCGCCGGCTACACACTCAAAAAAGAGGTAGGTGAGGGCGGAACGTCAGCCGTATATCTGGCAGACCATCCGAATCATGGCACTGTCGCCCTCAAAGTGCTACGGGAAAAGTTGCGCCAGGACAAGACGGCTGTCGCACGCTTCGTACGCGAGGCGAAATATGGCGCCCGTGTGAAGCATCCCAACGTCGTCGAGACAATAGAGATCGGTCAGTCGGATAACGGTCTTCACTTCCTGGCTATCGAGTGGGCGGAAGGTGAACTCCTCGAGCGTTATGCCAAGCAGCACACGCCGATGCCGCCTGAAGAAGTCGCCAACATAATCTCTCAGATTGCGGCAGCAGTTCAGGCCGCCCATGACGCGAACATCGTTCACCGCGATCTCAAGCCAGAGAATGTCATGTATGACCCGCGTACTCGACGGGTCAAACTGCTGGATTTCGGAATTGCAGCTGATACACAGGCATCAAGTGATGAACGACTNACGCGTGCCGGGTTTTTTGTTGGCACCCTGATGTACATCGCACCCGAAGCTCTTTCCGGAGAAATCGTTACCGCAGCGGCCGATCAGTACAGCCTGGCCACTATTGCCTATTTCCTGCTGACGCGCTGTCTTCCGTACACGGCCAAAGCACCACGGGAGATGTTCACTCAGCTGCTGACGATGCCGCCGATCTCACTCCGAAATGCGATGGACGGTTTGACCTTTTCCGCCGAACTGGATGCGGTGATTGCGCGCGCGCTGTCCCGGTCGCCGGCAGATCGCTATCCGACCGTAGTCGCGTTCGCCAACGCATTTGCCGAAGCTGCGAGTATTCCACCCGAGCAACCCAACATGCTCAACAAGTTCAAAGGACTACTTCGCCGCAATCGGTGACTCTTCGGAGTCCACCGGCAGCCACAGAGTAAACGTGGATCCTTTGCCGAGTTCGCTTTCGAGCTCGACGATTCCGCCGATCAGTGCCGCTAGTCGCCGCGAAATCGGCAAACCGAGCCCCGTTCCACGTTCAGCTGAATTACCTCGTGGCCCGGCATCAACCTGCTCAAACTCCTCGAATATTCTCGTCTGATCCGCGGGGTCGATTCCAATTCCAGTATCGATGACCTGAATCCCGATCCAGTGGGTTGCCGGATGAGAGCTGCGATCTGCTGTGGCAGTAGTTTGACCAGCTGGCTGCCCACTATCGGGTAAGGAGTCTACTAGACGTGTGCGAATGACTATCCCGCCTTCATTGGTGTACTTCACCGCGTTCCCGAGCAGGTTCATCAGAATTTGTCGCAAGTGCGTTGGATCGGTACGAATACGCGGTAATGCTGCACCCATCACCAGTGAAAGGCTCAGCCCTTTTTCGCTGACGAGTGATTCGATCTCGCTGGCCACGTCCAGCACGAAGGGACGTAAATCGATTGTCTCGGTATGTATCTCCAGGCGGCCGGCAGCCATCTTCGCCAAATCGAGCACCTGATCGACGAGGTGACGCAAATGGTTTGCGGACGCCTCGATGCGCTCGACAGGTTTGACTTGGCGTGGTGCGAGCTCGCCATAGACGCCTTCGCGGAGGAGATCCACGAATCCGACAATCGCGTTGAGCGGCGTTCGCAGCTCGTGAGAGACGTTCGCCAGAAACTCACTTTTCATGCGGTTGACGCGAAGCAGTTCGGACGACAGGCGTTCAAGCTCCTTGGAGCGCTCGACGAGACTGCGAGCCTGACGTCGTTCGTGGCGGAGGAGGAGCGCCAAGCCAAGGACGGTTGCGAGCGATATGACCCAACCAACTAATCCCGTCCAGCGATCGATCTCAAACTGCGAAAACGCATGCATTGACTCGAATCATAAGAATCCATAACCTCACGCACCATGACCGATCAGGAGTTGTTGACCTCACTGCTGGCCGAGCGATCGAGCAAAAAGGGTCACTTCGTTCTTGCCTCAGGCAGGGAATCCACGTTTTACATCGATGCCAGGCTCACGACAATGAGCCCTGATGGTCTCGCCGTAATCGGGCGATTCGGCTTATCGATGATTCAGCAATCGGGGTGGGGCGTCGATGCTGTCGGCGGAATGACACTAGGAGCTGACCCGGTTTCGTACGCAATCAGCTATGCAAGCGCCAGCTTATCACATCCTCTGCGCGCGTTCACTGTCAGGAAGGAAGCCAAGACTCATGGAACCGGAAAACTGATCGAAGGCCCGTTCAGATCCGGCGATAGAGTAGTGGTTATCGAAGACGTTATTACCACCGGTGGCTCCGCCCTGCGCGCAATTGAGGCAGTACGGGCGGAAGGCGGAACCGTTAGTGGCGTGCTGGCAGTCGTGGATCGCGAGGAAGGCGGGCGCGAAAAACTGGAATCTGCCGGCGTCTCAGTGATCACGCTTTCGACTGCCAGGCAGATTATGTCGGCACTCGAGAAGCGTGGCGATCGCCGACCGTGATCTTCGGCATCCACCCCGGGTAAGCGGCTGACGGCCGGAAGTTGCAGAGCACATCTGTGTAGGGAAGAATCAGCTCACGTCTGAAATACTGGAGCATTCCCTGACCATCGTAGGTGGCTCTGAATTTTACGGGTGACATCCTCATCACGGTCCTCACGTGCCGGCCAAAACTCTGCGGTGAGGAATAATCGAGATGGTTTGCAACCCGTGCCACCGACAGACCCGGGTTCTCGAAGAGACGTGCAGCACGAATGAGACGGGCAAGCGATAGATAGCGCTTGGGCGCCGGCAGCTTCGCGCGAAAGAATCGGCTCATCAAAGTGCTCGGTAGAATGTTGAGGTGTCGCGCGAGTTGACGAACCGTCGAAATACGCGGTGACGTATCGAACAACAGTTCGAAGAAGCGCCAGCAGTCTGTTGTAACGCCGGGAAGATCCTGACCAAGCTGAGCGAGTGCCGAACGCTGCAGGTCATTCGCGCCCTGTGACGCAAGCAGGTTACGCAATGTCTGCCAGCCAGCTGGTATGCGTGCGTCGACGAGAGTCCGGATTCCCATTTGTCCAAGAGCCAGAGTTGCGTGTGGCGTCGAATTCTGTGTCTCGGTCAGAAGAGCAACAGCAGGAACGCGTGGAAACTCTCGCACCATTGCGGCGACGTGACCGGAATTCTGAGTTGCATACTTCGTCACGGAAATCAGTACGAGGTCAGCCTTTCGCTCGCGTAGGTCCGAAAGCACTTCGTCCAGCGATTCTCGGTGCAAGGGATCGCACAGTCCCTGTGCAGCAGCATCAACACGGGACCGTTCGAGTGGCGTCAGGATCGTTGAAACGGGAGTCCGCGAACTCCCAGGCTTCGTTTGTGAAGTCATGGCTTCCTCGCGGCTAGAGTAAGTGGGGACGGGAAGAGCCACACTTTACGCGTGTGTCGTCAGATCACCGTCACAACAAAACGCAGCGATTAACGAGACTGAAACCGACCTTCGGTCGTTATATTTCAGAAGGCAAAATGGTCGGACGATCGCGTGTTAGTGGTTTCAGACTAATCCGAGGAAAGTCCGGGCTCCAGTGGACTGGCTGCCAGGTAACACCTGGGCACATGCAGCGTGAGTTGCTTGTGACGGAAAGTGCCACAGAGAACAGACCGCCACTCGCAAGAGCGGCAAGGGTGAAACGGTGAGGTAAGAGCTCACCGCGTCGGTGGTAACGCCGACGGCACGGCAAACCCCAGTCGGAGCAAGGCCAAATATGCGGCGAGAGTTGTTCACCTCGATCAAGACGCCGCGGGTAGGCTGCTAAAGAGCATGGGTAACTATGCTCGTAGAGAAATGATCGTCCGGATTACGCGAGTATTCCGACAGAACCCGGCTTATAGACCATCTGCCTTTACAACCTCCGATACTTTGCGTGTCGGAGGTTGTTTCGTTTAAGCCACCATTTCCCGCTCTCACCACCCCGATGAAGCAAGCAGCGTTCAGGTCGATTGTTATCTCACTCGCGACAGCGTGTGCAACAGGCGGTAGAGTCGTAACACCGGCTGGCTCTCCAGCTGTCCCTGAGCCAGTTATCAGGCCAGCTGATCGTGGACCTTGGGCTTTTTCGTACCGATCAGACACCCTTCACTATCAAGTCAGTCGCAGTGCGGCAATCGAGAGCGAAGGTGACTCACTGGTGCATCGGGAAGTATCAACGAACAATAGCCACGAGATCTTAAGTCTTGTCGTAGCTGGAGATACGGTTCGCTATACCGCCGTTGTGGACAGCTTTTCCACAGCAAACCAAGGGATTATTGGCCCCGTTCAACCAGTAACGCTACCAGTCCAGGTTTCGGGTGTCGTCGATTCGCTTGGACTTAACATGGATTCAACAGCCACAGACGAGCAATGCAATCCCGTGCAGTCCAGCCTCGAAAGCGACGTTCGCAATCTGCTGATCAGCTTTCCGCCTCAGCTATCGCCCGGCAATGCGTGGAGAGACTCGACGGTAACCGCAGCCTGTCTTGGATCGCTGCCGNCGAAGGCAATCATAATTCGGCGATTCATTGTTGTCGGAGCNTCTTCCTANCTGAACGAACCNACAACCGTCATCCAGCGAATGGANAGCATCAGCGCACTCGGTGCAGGGCGACAACACCAACACCAGCTAAACATTGAAATAAGTGGCACGGGTAGCGCGACTTACTACATCAGCACTGGACGAAATCGGCTGGTGCATCTCGCAACCAGCCAGGATCTCTCATTCGTAGTGAAGTCTTCCAGTCGAGCAGAGCACTTACATGAGTCCGCAAAGGAAGAGTTTACTCTTCTTCCTTAATCGACGAGACGTAGCGGCATCACGAGGCACATATATGAAGCTCGATCCTTCCAACTTTCGGGCTCGAGTGTCGCCGCACGCTCTGGAGCCTTGAAGGTCATCTTCACTTCGTCAGTCGGGATATAACGAAGGATCTCGAGCAGATAGCTGGCATTAAATCCAATATCGAGCTGATCACCAGTGTAGCGAACAGGCAGCTCGTCCTGCGCTTCACCAAGATCTGGCGTCTGAACACTGAACTTGAGCATTCCGGCATTGAACGAGAGACGAATCCGGTGTGTCTGATCTGATGCGATCACCGACATTCGCTTTAGTGCACTGGACAACGCCACTTTGTCAGCAACTGCGACCTTGTCGTTGTCCTTCGGGATTACCTGTTCATAGTTCGGATAGGGACCTTCGATCAGCCGGGTAAAAACAGCGGTGAACGGTGATCTGAAACCGATATGGTTGTCACCACGAGCAATCTCGAGTTCCTCTTCTGCCGGGAAAAGCCTCCTTACTTGCTCGAGAGCCTTAGGCGGAACGATCAAATCACTTGCAGGAGCATTCGCCGAGTCGATCGGCATCTCCATCTTGGCGAGACGGTGCC
>Ga0065715_10000749_pt1 | contig 10033 bp, 9 predicted proteins | sample MisBulReplicate1_FD_59102 | JGI IMG/M metagenome (GOLD analysis project Ga0065715, IMG submission 59102) | Miscanthus rhizosphere microbial communities from Kellogg Biological Station, MSU, sample Bulk Soil Replicate 1 : eDNA_1 v2 (version 2) | ecosystem: Host-associated > Plants > Roots >... | reverse complement strand
CGGGCATCAGGATTTATTTCGCCGACTGTTTCCAAAAACTTTGGATGCGTCATAGCCGAACCTATGTAGGTCCAACGCTGCGCTTGTCTCTGAATTACACGGAACTGCTTTTGTTCAGGTTCGCTGAAATTGCGCCCGGCAGCACGTTGTAGTGCCTGCATGTCAAACTCGACTTGCTGCGGTATCCCGCCGTCGATCAACGCGCCGATCTCAGCGTAGTCGCTGATTCCTTTTTCGATCTCCTTAGCACTACGGTTGTCAGTTAGTGCCTGGACCATCAGCGTGTCGAGCTTCGTGTGTTGCGCTTCCTCCACCCAGTGATGACGCAGCAGGCTTTTGAATTGCGGGTCGAGGTCTTCGTCGTCGCGAACGCTGTCGAGATAATGTGCTTGCGTCATCCACTCGATTCCGAGGATGACGAGGGCCACGCCCAGCGGGCTGTGGGCCAAAACGGCCTTTCCGATTTCTTCAGGTGGCCCGATCGTTTCGCAGTTGGTGACGAACCCGGCCTTGAACTCCTCCGCAAACTTCCTGAACAACTGAATGTGCTTGGCTTCTTCGCTCGCGAATTGCAAAAGCGCTCGCGTGCGAAAGTCGTCTTCATTTAAATGGGGCCGTACGTGATCGAGCACGAAAGGCAGAATGAACTCCTCGACCACGCCGAAAGTGTAGAGATAGCCGAAGCCGCGAATCTGATTGAGCAGAATCTTTTCCTCTGCGCTGAGAAAATCCAGCGACTCGACCCGCGCCAGCGATTCGGGCATGAACGGTTTGGTGAAATCGAGTCGTTTATCGCCGCCGATGATGTCTTCGATTCGCCAGTTTGCCTTTACCGACGCGGCCAAAGTTTCCTGATAGTTGTAATTAGCTGTGAGCATAAGTCCCTCCTTCAGTCTGTCTCCTCAAAGCATTGCGGCTGTGGCCGCGTTACAACTAGAATCTTGCGCTGCAACCGTCAGGCAGACCATGCTCGTGCGTCCGAAGAAATTGATTCAACGTCCTGCCAGCACGATCAGTTTGCCGCGAGTACGGCATTCTTTGCTGTTAGACCAGACGCTACATGGATGTGTTTTCAGAAATTCTTCGTGGAGTAGTGTTGAAGGGCGCGCTGTACTTCAACGCGGAGTTCTCCGCGCCGTGGGGATTCAACACGCCGCCCGCGCCGGAGCTGGCCCAACTGCTCGCTCAGGACGCGCCGCATCTTGTGATTTATCACTTTGTGGTTGAGGGCTCAGGATTTGTTCGACTCGAAGGCGACCTGCAAATTGAGCTGAAAGCGGGCGATGTGGTCGTCGTGACACATGGCGATTCTCACGAAATGTGTAGCGCGGTCGGCGTTGCCGATAGACTTTCAGACGCAATGAAGGCGAAACTTCGATCGCACGATCTCACGGCGATGCAAGCTGGCGGGGGCGGCGACGTGGCCCGTTTTGTTTGCGGATTTATGGTTTGCGATCCGCTCTTGTGCAGTCCGATTTTCCGCAGTCTGCCGCCGGCCTTCAAAGTTAACCTGCGTACAGATCCTGCCGGTCATTGGCTCGAGAATTTGCTGCTGCATTTGGTGGAGGAAGCTACTTCCGGCCGAGTAGGCAGTGAAGCCGTGCTGGCGAAGATGTCAGAGGCGCTGTTTGTTGACACGTTACGGCGTTATCTCGCCGGCTTGCCGAAACAGGAAGTTGGCTGGCTGGCAGCGGCTCGCGATCCGATTATTGGAAGAAGTTTGATGCTCCTGCATTCGCGCACTGCGCATCCCTGGACGCTGGCCGAGTTAGCGAAGGAAGTCGGGACATCGCGCTCCGCATTGGCGGAACGTTTCACGCGATATCTCGCTGAACCGCCGATGGCCTATCTCATACGATGGCGGCTGCAACTCGCCGCACGTGCGCTCGGTTCGACTTCCCGCGGAGTCGCGGACATCGCCGAAGACGTGGGCTACGAATCTGAAGCCGCCTTCAACCGCGCCTTCAAGCGCGAATTCGGTTCGCCACCCGCGCGTTATCGACGAGAGCAAAGAGCTGACCGAAGGAACATCACCTGACTCAATTCGCGGCCTTGACATTCTCCCGTCCTGGTTATTTACTTAGGCCCCCGAAACAGTCGTTTCAAACTCACTACTTCTCAAAGGAGACTCAAATGAAGAGATGGACTATCGTCTTTGCTGCAACTGTTTTGATCGTTGTAGCAGCTCTGGCTTTTCAAAAGGCAAAAGCCGTAACCTCCGGACCGGCCAAACCTGATCTCATTGTCGATCAAAAACGGCTTCTGCAAAATTGGGTGGTGCGCGACGAAAAGTTATCAGCCAACGCTTGTAGTGTTGAAGAAGGCGGAATTACACCCGGCGAACACAAGCTCATACGCTTCACTGTATCCACGCCCAACATCGGCACTGCTGATTTGGTAGTCGGAGATCCAAATGTTCACTTTGCCAACGGTGATGGACTCTTTGAATTTGCCTCTTGTCACCGGCACTTCCACTTTCGACATTACAGTCTTTACGAATTGATTGATCCGGCAACGGGTCACACCTGGCGTGCAGCCAAGCGTGGCTTTTGCATGATCGACATAGAAAAATTTCAGGAGTTTCCCGGTCCGGCTAACAACGCGCGAAACTATCTGACCTGTGGCGCACCAGCTACCGCAACAGAACCGGCCATTGTGGGCAATCAGGGAATTAGTGTGGGTTGGGCCGATACATATGTGTGGCAGCTTGCGGGCCAGTTTTTCGTTTTGGATGGAGCAGATGGACAGGATCCTGTTCCGCCAGGCACGTACATCATCCGGATCACTGTCAATCCGCCGTTCCTGGCAGCGGCTGGCGAGCCGTGTCCTTTCACGGATCCGGCTGGTTTTTGCCATCAGCTTCCTGAATTGAATTACTTTAACAACGTGAGTGAAATCCAGATTGATATTCCCGATCATCCCGGGAAGCAAGGAGTTGGTCCTCTGAAGGATCAACCACAAGTGACGACCGAGCCGATCGATTAGCTAACGGCTGGTACTTGTTCAGGGGTTCGTTATCGATTTCTTCCGATCGAATCCCTTTACAATTTCAGCTTCGACACGTTGGCGGGATCTTGACGGCTCTGTAGCGTTCGAAGCGAGGAGGGCGTCAACCAACTGAGCCGTTAAGCCGTTGCTTGCTGCAGGCGAAACCGCGCTACGACCACGCTGCGGTGCCTGTAATCACACGACAAATAATCCCGGTTTGCTTCACCTCCCTTTATCAGCCGCCAGCACTTCACGATAAACACGCTCTGTCTCTCTGGCCATGCGTGTCAGTGAGAAGCGTTCTCGCACTGTTGCTTTAGCGTTGTGTCCGAGTCGGGAACGTTCAAGTGGATCTTTGAGTAGGTTGTTGATGGCGGCTGCAAGGGAGTGGTGGTCCCAGGCCGATATGAGTTTTCCATTTAGACCGTCCTCAATGATCTCAAGAGCCCCTGCGGAAGCCGTGGTCACGACTGGTAGCCCTGCGGCCATCGCTTCGACAATCGCAAGGCCGAAAGGTTCGGAGCGAGCTGCGGAAACAAAAACGTCGAGGGACGATAGCATTGCCGCCATGTCGTCACGCCAACCAGCGAAAGTAACGATGCGATTGAGATCCAGTTCTGCTACGAGCTTCTCCAAAGACATCCGGTGCTTCTTCTCGGGAGACTTATCTTCACCGATGACCACAAATTGCACGTCGTGGCGGCGCGCAGAAAGCAGCGCCGCCGCACGTAGAAAAATGTCTTGCCCCTTGATCGGCGCGAGATGGCCCACCGTACCCACGCGGATGGGCATATCAACCCCGCGCGCGCCAAAGCCTTTAAAGGCGTCCGGGTCGACTCCGTTATGAACAACGATGATCTTTGACGACTCGATAACGTCGTTTCGCGCGAGGCTCTCCGCCACAGCGCGAGAGACTGCAATTACGCGGACCGCGTTACTCAGTACGTATTTGTTTATTCCTCGCAAAGAGAAGAGCGCGTGCCGAGTGAGTACAAGCCGGCCACGCAACGCCATTCTTACAGCCATTGACGCCAGGTGATAATCCCTGGCCGCGTGAGCGTGGACAATCTCGATATCGTGCGCGCGTACAAACCCGGCAAGGCCGGCCACGTTCTTCACGTAATTCAGCCGGCTCAGCGGGAAGAACCTCGCCCTGTCCAGGAATGACAATTCGGTCCACAACTTAGAGCCGGTGACGGCCGCTGCGTACACGTCATGGCCAAGATCATTCAGGCCGCGCGAGAGGTCGACTACGTGACGTTCGCCGCCACCAAACGTCGTCAAGGAACACAACTGCAGAATTCTCACTCCAGGTCCTCGGCGTCATCTTGATCGCCCAGTTCAAAAAGGAAAGCAATATAGCGCTCTGCCGCGGCGGCTACTCCGAGCAGGGCTGTCAATTCGGGAGCAGTCTTGGCGCCGCAACCTGCACATACGTGCCGGCCGTCGGCAGTGAAGAGCTCAGGTCCTATGTTTAGCTCCGACGTTTGGCCACAGGCGGCGCAGTCGGAATGGCGTACGTGACGGTTCAGCTTGATGAGCAATCCATGCATTCACCACGTTTAAGCGAAGTGAGGGCAGCAAGTCTGCAAAGTTTCGCCAAAAGTTGCTAAAATTACTAAAGGCGGCAATTAAGCCTTACTGAAACTGCGAAATGTGAGGATGTCGCTCTGATTGGACCACTGGTACCTTATTGCTTCAGTAGTTACTTTCCTTGTGGCATCAACTCACTCGGTCTCCCACTCTGAGTCGACCTTGACTTAGTGTAACCACGATCTCTTCCCGTCTATTCAATAGGAACTTTATCCCGCCGGGACGCAGCAGGTAATGCGCTAGACTTCGCGGACTCAGGCGCTTTTCCATCAATGAACAGGCTAACAGGACTCTCTTGATGGGAGTTGTTGATTTGCTCAGTACCGCAAAATGGCCGCCAATGAAGAAACTGTCTGCACCATAAGGCTTCATGAACCACTGACGTAACGCGCTTGAATGGGCCTCGATATGGGCATCTTCGATTTCACGAGGATCTTCGGCAAAGACCTGATTGTTTACATCAAAGCGGATAACTCTCCGGTAATCCTCAACTCTAATGCGCAACTCGGGAATCCAAAATGTTAGTCCTAATAATGATTGCCTCAGACGTTTCCCAAAATCGTTCGCCGCGTTTACAACTGCATCAAATGGGACGCTTTCGGGTTCTAACTTGATATCTTTAGTGTTAAGAGTAATTTTTGTTGACGGCAGCGACAATGTTGGTTGCAGTTTATGGTCGAATGTGACTTCACTTCCGATTCTCACGGGTAAAATACGCCCGTCCATCTCGACTAAATCTTCGCTCTGTAGCAAAGACTCGTTTTGCCATCGTGTGTCCCGCGTGCGGTAGTAATGTGCGGACGCAAAAGGAATGGCCCACCTGGGGTTGATAGCATCCAGCACCTTTTTATAATTCGTTTTGAGTACGGTTCGAATCTCCTCATCGCTTTTACGTGGACTGTCGATGAACTTAATCGCGTGGTTGAAGTTGTTGAGCACGATATCGACGTTGCCAATTTTGCGTATGAGCAATTTCAAGGCGCCGATGGGGAGATGACAATCGTTATAATTCAGGATCCTGCCTTCGGGTGTCTCGATCAAAAGCATGTTATCGATTCCGGCGGTTGGATATCTCGTTACTTTCATATCGCTTGTTAGCCGTAGTTTCCTGCGCTCGTGCAGCGGCACGATGTTTTGAAAACCAGCCTGTTGCAGCGCCTCACTGATGCGAAAATTCGCCGAGTCGTTGGCAAGTGCGATGATCCCGGGGGAAAGGGCGGCGAGTTGTCTCAGCGTCGGCATGTGCAGATGGTCAGGATGAAAGTGCGAAATCCAAAGGTGGGTGCATGACTTAGCCTTCTGAAGAGCTTGAGGATTGTCATACTGTAGTCCCCAGCCTCCGCCGAAAGCGGTACCTGAAAACCAGGGATCACACAACAGTGATTGTTCGTTGCTCTTTATTATTACGGAAGCGTGGTTCAGGTACTCGATTCGCATTTGTCGGTCGCGGATGCTAAACCGACTAGAGCGAGCCAGTCCTTAAGGAATAGGCGGCGAATTACTAAATAATGCTAAAGATTGCTAAGCCTGCGGCAACGGGCTTAGTTGAATCGCCTGATCAGCACAACATCACTTAGCTGCGGTCCGCTCGAGTAAGCGAGCCGGCGATGATCTTGCGAGAAGGAGAACGTGGATAAGGTTTGATTGGTCAGCTTGATAAGAGGGCTGGGAGGCGCTCCATCGAGTGGCAGCACCCAAATACTCGTGAGCGTGCTGTCTCGGTACCACAGTGAGTCGCCCGCCGGCGCCCACTCCATAATAGAGCCGAAGTTCTTCGGAGCCGGCAGCGTCTTAATAGGTGCACCGCCCTTTGCCGGGATGAAAACGAGGTGACGTTGATCCCGCTGTTTCTGGTTCATGCGGTAATAAGCGAGTAATTTGCCGTCCGGCGAGAAGGTAGGGTGCTGCGAAAACTCCTCAGTCACTGCAACGGGCTGACCACCGCCGATCGGAACTCGGTGTAGTTTCGGAACGTGGTCTTCATTCGCGACGTAAACGACCGACTCACCATCCGGCGAGAATGTCGGCTCGCTATCATAGGTTCCGCGCGTTAGCTGCGTAGGATTGCGCCCGTCGGCGTCAACACGCCAGATGTTATACGCGCGATCACCAGTCGTTCGGCACGATTGGAACACGATGTAACGTCCGTCCGGCGAGACGACTGGCGTGAGGTCTTTATGTGTTGCGTCCGTTAGTTGCTTGAGCCCCGTACCATCGGCGTTAACAGACCAGAGATCCCTCTTGCCACTGTGATCCGAAACATAGATCAGCCGCCCATCGGGCGCCACGGAGAGGCCGTTTTGGCCGTCTTTTCGATCGAGTGTCCCGGCCGTGACCGGAGCGGCGGCCGATGGATTTTCGGCGGGCGCTATCCACAAGCCGGAAGTCGTCTGCCACTGGAGCGCAATCAGCGTGTTGCCGTCGGCGGAGAGACTGATACTGAAATAGTTGTTTAGGTCGTTAGTGATTCTGCGCGCTTCGCCGCCTGCGAGCGGCACCCGCCACACCTGCAGGCGGGGTTCGGCACCCGCAGACTCGTCCCGACCGTTGATGATTAGGGTGCGTCCATCCGGGAGCCAGGCCACGTCTCTGATATTAGTCCAGGAAGATGGAATGAGCGTTGATACCGTTCGATCGGCGAGCGCCACACCGATCACCTTCATGCCTCTCTGTCCACTTTCTTTCGCGATGAGCGAAAAAGCTATCACCTTACCGTCAGGCGACCACGCGGGCGCACCGCGCTGATAGACGCTGTCGCCCGCCTCCCAGTTGAGAAACTCCTCACCGGAGCCATCTACGTTGGCAGCGAACAATCTGGTGGTCACCAGACCTGATGGCTCAACTTCAGACCGCAGGTAGGCCATCCGTTTGCCGTCCGGCGAGAAGGTGACGCGGCTGTCGGCGCGGATACCGAGTGCTGTCTCAACTCCACCCATTACGGGCATCTTATGAAGTTCGCAACTTGGTTGGCACTTGGAGTAATAGAGCGTGTTGCCGTCACGCGAGAACGAAGGGTCTCTGTAAAAGAGTTTCGCTGGAGGAAAGAGTTGGAGCGGGTTGTTCGTCCCAGCTCGTTGCAGCCACAGGCTCGACATCTCGCCGTTCTGGTCTGAATAAGCGATGCTCTGCCCGTCTGGCGAAACAGCCGCCGAGCGGACACGACCAGTCTGCGTGACTCGGCTTATGTGCATCGATTGGGCCGGGGCTTCTGACTCGCGGGCCTTCTGCGGCCGCAACACTACGTAGAGCAGGAAGGTGGTGAAGACCGCTATCGCCAAAACCGCATACAGCATAAAGCGCCGGAACTGCCACTTTCGGCGTGGCACATTAACAAGAGATGCGTCGACTGATTGAGGCCTCGCCTGCTCTTCATCAGATTTTGGCTTGTCTCCGTTTGTGTCAGGCTCACCAGTTTCTGTGACGGGTGGTGACGGGAGTTCCTTCACCTCAGCGATCAGGCAGTAGCCGCGCCCGGGCACGGTCTGGATGTATGGGTGATTTCCCTTCGTCTCTCCAAGAGCCCGACGCAAAGCAGACATGCGCACGGTGAGATTATTTTCTTCCACTTCAACGTCCGGCCAGACGGCCCCCATAATCTCGCTCTTTTCGACTACCAGTCCGCGTTTACGCACCAGAAGCAGGAGCAGCTCAAATTCCGGCGCGGCCAGAGGCACCGGTTTGCCGTAGCGCGACAAGCGCCTCGCCTGAGGCTCGAGCAGGAACGGGCCGAACTCGTAGTTTAGGTTATCCGGTGCGTTCAAGGCTTCTGTTCGCTACTTGGANATCGTGGGCTTTATAGAAGGATCANGAAACGGATCAAAAGCGCCACTCACGTATCACGGCCGTTATGGGGTGTCAAGTTTTTGGCCAGAGTTTCGGATTGTGGGCGACATCGCTATGAAAGAGNATCCACAACTTGGTTTAGTNTGCCTCACCACGTCTGACGCGGTGAGGTATCGTACCATGACACGCAAACGCCTGTTGCAGTTGGCCGAGGTTGAGCAGAAGAGCGCCGTACGTCAACTCTATGCGGAGAATCTTTCGCGTCTTGAGCGAAGAGAGCTGCGCCTGTAGTCGCAGCACGTATCCGCGAAGGTCTCACAAGCGACCGTTACTTGTTCGCACGAGCCACGACGCCTACTTACGATAACGCTCTAGCGGCCGGCTCTCGCAATGCCGGCAAGGTTGCCAGGCTCAATCCGGCGAGACACATGGCTTCCCTGCCACAGCTTCCGACACACCGCTATCACTCACTGGATGAAAGTCACTGGGAACGTTGAGAGCGTTCGGAGCGAAGAACGAGCCGCTAAACCGTTGCAAAATAACAAACTCGCGGTGTAGCATAAGTATACTAAAAACATTCGCCCGCTTGGCTCAGCGGTAGAGCACTCGCTTCACACGCGAGGGGTCAGTAGTTCGAATCTACTAGCGGGCACCAGATTTTTGACTCTGTATCCGCTTTCGTCTCCGCTTTCGTGATTGCGTTCGAGTCGGAAGCGGTTTGCGTCGTTTGACCGGCGCATCACCAAATAAGCGCGCTCGGATTGTCCGGGCGCGCTCATCCATTTCTCCGGGGAAAATAGCAAACGCTTTAGTGTGAGCGATCAGCGTGATCCAATAGGCGCGCTCATGATCCTCTGCATCCATCGCCGTGCGAATCTCGCTCAGTAGCACTTGCAGAGCCAACAAAACACTGAGCACATAAGGTTCAACTTGTCGCTCACGTTCGCACATATGAGTCACAAGCAACTCGATTTGTTGATCGGTAAGTGGCTTAGACATCGGCTCGCTCCGATCTCCGCGCCTGTTCGGCGAGCTTCGTTAAATCGAATGCCGGGGGCAGTGTTCCCTTCACTGCCAAAAGAAAAAACTCATGTCCCGCTTTGTAATACTCGGAGAACGGGAATAGAGTCTCGATCGCCTCTTCAAATGACTCAATAACCTGAACCGCGCCCGATGGGCCAGTCTCAACCACGTCTTTCATTACTTGGAAGTTTTGCGCCAGGATGAACGCGAGATCCGGTTCGTCCTCATAAGCATTGAGGACAACCGCCCATTGATCTTCCAGTGCGTTGTGTGTGGTTTCGTTATCTGCTCGCTGCATTGCGCCCTCCCTTTAATGGCTCTGGAGTTCGCTTAGTGCGGTGATGTTTGTTTTTGGTATTCTCCCTCATGGGTCGTCAATCCTTTCTCGGAAGGGTTGGTGATCAAGGGCTGATTGGTGTTACAGCACCTTTCAGCCCGCTTTATTTGCACGGCGAAACTATACGCATAAGCGCGTAGTTTTGTCAAATGAAAATTATGCGCATTGACGAATAGTTTCTCTACGCGCTAACATGCTGGCGCTTATGGCAACGATTTCGTCTAAAGATGCTGCGGCTCGCCTCAAGATCAGTATTCGCCGAGTTCAAGAATTGATTAAAAGCGGACGGCTGCCGGCGAAGATGATCGG
>Ga0065715_10001224_pt1 | contig 10036 bp, 20 predicted proteins | sample MisBulReplicate1_FD_59102 | JGI IMG/M metagenome (GOLD analysis project Ga0065715, IMG submission 59102) | Miscanthus rhizosphere microbial communities from Kellogg Biological Station, MSU, sample Bulk Soil Replicate 1 : eDNA_1 v2 (version 2) | ecosystem: Host-associated > Plants > Roots >... | reverse complement strand
CCAGACCTGCGTGTTACGTCCACCGGCCTCCCGCTGCAGGTCTGTGAGCTGCGGGCCGGCGGCTTGCGAATCGGTTGGTGGTGTGTGGTTGGTGGAAGAACATCCGCGACCTCAACCACTCACTGCCAACCACTGACCACTAACCACCTACTACTTGCTATACAACTCGACGATCAGCTGCTCCTGCACGGGCAGATTGATCTGCTCGCGCGTCGGCACCGATCCGATCTTCCCTGAGAGCGCGGCCGCGTCGAACTGCAGCCACTCCGGTACGCCACGACCCTTGACCTCTTCGAGCGCGTGCAGAATCGCCGGCGCCTTCTGACTGGTCTGCCTGACCGCGACGATGTCGCCGGGCTTGACCGAGAACGACGGGATGTCCACCTTCTTGCCGTTCACGGTGAAGTGCCCGTGACGCACGAGCTGACGTGCCTGCGGACGTGAGGTCGCAAAACCAAGGCGATAGGCCACGTTGTCGAGACGACGCTCGAGCAACTGGAGCAGCGTCTCACCCGTGATGCCGCGAGTCCGCTCCGCCTGTTCGAAGTAGCGGCGGAACTGATCCTCGAGCACACCGTAGATGCGCTTCACCTTCTGCTTCTCACGCAGCTGCACGCCGTAGCCGGCGAGCTTTGACTTCCGTGTCTTGCCGTGCTGCCCCGGCGCGAAGTTGCGCTTCTCGATCGCGCACTTCTCGGTGTAGCAGCGTTCGCCCTTGAGGAACAGTTTCATGCCCTCGCGGCGGCACAGACGGCAAACGGGTCCGATGTAACGAGCCATGTACTCCTACTCCCTGCTCAAAGACCTAGACGCGACGACGCTTCGTGGGCCGGCACCCGTTGTGCGGAATCGGCGTGACGTCGCGGATCGACTTCACCTCGATCCCCACGGTCTGCAGCGCGCGAATCGCCGATTCACGACCTGACCCGGGTCCCTTGACGCGCACCTCGACCGAGCGAAGACCGTAGGTCTTGGCGGCGTTGCCCGCATTCATCGCGGCCTGGGTGGCGGCAAACGGTGTCCCTTTCCGGGACCCCTTGAAGCCGATGCCCCCGGCGCTCGACCAGGCGATCACATTGCCTTCGGTGTCCGTGATCGTGATCTGCGTGTTGTTGAACGAGGCGTGGATGTGCACATACCCGTGATGCACCACACGCTTCTCGCCGCGCTTCTTGAACGTCTTCCGAGAGGCCTTCTTGCCGCCCTCGCCTTTTTTGTCGGGTGCTGCGCCTTCAGTCTTGGCCATTTTCTTGTCGCTTGTCGTTAGTGGTTGGTGGTCAGTGGTTGGTGGGAACTACGATCCACCATCCACGATCCACCATCTAGCTAAACCGTCTTCTTCTTCGCGATCGCACCCTTGCGCGGGCCCTTGCGCGTGCGCGCGTTCGTGCGCGTCCGCTGACCACGGGCCGGCAGGTTGCGACGGTGACGGAGCCCCCGGTAGCAGCCGATTTCCATCAGCCGCTTGATGTTCATCGAGATCTCCTTGCGAAGATCGCCCTCGACTCCGCCCACCTCTTCGAGCACCCGGCTGATCTTCCGGACGTCGTCCTCGGAGAGATCCTTGACGCGGATGTCAGGGCTGACGCCCGCCTGTCCCAGGACGTCGCCGGACCGCTTGCGTCCGATGCCGTAGATATAGGTGAGTCCAATCTCGATCCGCTTGGTGCGCGGAAGATCGACGCCGGCAATACGAGCCATGTCCTATCCCTGCCTCTGCTTGTGCTTCGCGTTCGTGCAGATGACGCGCACCACCCCACGGCGGCGGACCACCTTGCACTTGTCACAAATCCGTTTGACCGACGCTCTNACCTTCATGATGTTCTATGCCTTCCAGGCTACGCTCTTCGGGCTATGCCTTCCGAACTCTGCTTNCGGGGCTCTGCTTCCCCACTATGCTTTCCGGACGATTCGGCCGCGCGTGCCGTCTCTCTCCGTCAACTCCACGATCACCCGATCGCCGACGAGCAGCCTGACGAAGTTCCGCTCGATGCTGCCGGTCGGATGCGCCGTGACCCGACGCTCTCCCTCGACTTGCACGTGGTAGAGCCCACGAGGTAACTGCGCGATTACGACGCCCTCTACTCGNCGCGACTNGTCAGGGCCCATCTGCAAACCTGTGACGGGGTCTGACTCCTTCACGCTNACGTATGCGCCCGGACTCCCTCGGTCTCTGGGCTGTCACCCGACACCATCCGGCCTGACGCCAACAACTGCCTCACTCGCGCGTCCTCGGACGCCAGCAGCGTGAGGATTTCGCATCCCTCGCGCGTCACGACGACCGAGTGCTCGAAGTGCGCCGACAGGCTCTTGTCCTTGGTGACCGCCGTCCAGCCATCGGACAGCACCTTCACCGCCGGCTTGCCCGCATTCACCATCGGCTCGATCGCGATCACCATGCCTTCCGACAGCCGCGGACCGTGTCCGGCAGGTCCGTAGTTGGCAACCTGCGGCTCTTCGTGCAGCGCGGTACCGATGCCGTGACCCACGAACTCACGCACGACCGAAAACCCTTGCGCCTCGACGTGCTGCTGCACTGCTGCGCCGATGTCCGAGACACGCGCGCCCGGACGAACGGCCTCGATTCCGCGAAACAACGCTTCCTCCGTCACGCGCAGCAACTCGGCCGCCTGAGGCGTGATCGTGCCCACCGGAACCGTCACGGCACTATCGCCGAAGAAGCCGTCGAGCTTCGCCCCCATGTCAATCGACACGATATCGCCGTTCGCGAGCGGACGGTCCGACGGAATGCCGTGCACGACCTGCTCGTTCACAGACGCACATACCGTCGCCGGGTAGCCGTGGTATCCCTTGAACGCCGGCTCTGCTCCCGCCTCGCGAACCCGTCGCTCGGCAAGCTCGTCGATGTCAGCTGTCGTGATGCCCGGCACCACGACCTGCCGCAACTCCGCGAGAATGCGCGCCACGAGTTGATTGACTCGTCGGAGCTTTTCAATCTCAGCCTGAGAACGACAGACGATCACAAGGTGCCCCTTTTACCGCTTTGCCGCCGCCGCGTGGTCAATGAGGGCGTTCAACTCAGACGCCACACGCTCGGGCGCCTGGGCACCGTTCACCACGCGAAACGTCGGACGCTCACGGTAATACTCCAACACCGGTTTCGTGGACTGCTGATACACCCTTAGACGCTCCAACACGATGCCCTGGTCATCGTCGGCACGCTGCACCAGCCGACCGCCGCACTTACCACACGCCGTGGCGTCGAGCGAGGCGGCGTTCGTGCCGCAATTCGAGCAAATTCTCCGCCCCGCCAGACGCTTCACAAGCTCCGGTTCCGGCACAGCCACGTCCACGACGATCAGCGGGCCAGACCCGAGCCGATCCATCAAATCATCGAGCGCCCGCGCCTGCGCGACCGTCCTCGGAAACCCATCGAGCACAAACCCTGGCTGCACGTCCGATTTCGCCAGCCGATCCGCAACGATGGCGATCATCATCGCGTCGTCGACGAGCTCTCCGCGGTCCATCCGCGCCTTGGCCGCAAGCGCCGTGGGGTTGTTCTCCTTGATGGCTTCGCGCAGGATGTCGCCGGTCGAAATCTTCGGCAAGCCCCGATCCTTCGCAAACTGTCCCGCCTGTGTGCCCTTCCCGGCACCCGGCGGTCCCATCATGATGACGTTCAACCCCATGTCGTCGGGTGCTAGCCTCGGCGTCCACGGATCCGAGTCTTCTTCATGAAGCCGTCATAGTGCCTCATGATGAGTTGGGACTCGACCTGCTGAACCGTATCCATCGCTACACCGACGACGATCAACAACGAGGTCCCGCCGAAGTAGAACGTCACCCCAAGCCCCTGCGTGAACCAGCTCGGGAGAATCGCATCGAGCCGCTCACCGATGAACGGAATCGGTGCGACACGGAAACCAGTGATCAGCAACTCCGGCAGCAACGCGACGACAGCCAGATAAAGCGCGCCGACGAGCGTGATGCGCGCCAGGATCGTGTCGATGTACTCCGCCGTTCGCTTTCCTGGTCGAATGCCGGGCACGAACCCGCCGTACTTCCGCATGTTCTCCGCCACGTCATCGGGGTTGAAGATGATGGACGTGTAGAAGTACGCGAAGAAGATGATGCCCACCACGTACAGCAAATTGTAGAGCGGCATCCCATACGCCACCTGTTCGATCACTCGACGCGGCCACGTCCCCACTTCGAACAGCGGCGCGGCCATCGTGAAGAACGACAGGATGGACGACGCAAAGATCACGGGGATGACGCCGCCCGTGTTCACCTTCAACGGGATGTGCGTGCTCGAGCCGCCGTACTGCCGGCGGCCAACGACACGTTTGGCGTATTGGACCGTGATTCGTCGCGAACCTCGTTCGACAAAGATGATGGCACCTATCACCACCACGGCCATCGCCACGAGGAAGATGATGCGCAGCGGGCCGATCTGGCCGGTCTGCATCTGGTCGAGCGTACTCAACAGTGCCGTCGGGAAGTTCACGACGATGCCGGCGAAAATCAGCAGCGACATACCGTTGCCAATCCCGCGCTCCGTGATCTGCTCGCCGAGCCACATGACGAACATCGTTCCGGTCGTCAACGTGAGTACGCACATCAGCCGGAAGCCCCAGCCCGGGCTGAACACGAGCGGCAGCCCACCAGGGGCGTTCGCGGAGCTCTCGAGCCAGATCGCGTAGCCGAACGACTGCACGACCGCCAGAATCACGGTCAGATAGCGCGTGTACTGCGTGATCTTCCTGCGCCCGAGCTCACCCTCTTTCGAGATGCGCTCGAGGTACGGCCACACGACCGTCAGCAGCTGGATGATGATCGAAGCGCTGATGTACGGCATGACGCCGAGCGCGAAAATCGTCACGCGCGACAAGCTGCCACCCGTAAACATGTTCGCCAGGCCGAACATCGATCCCGCCAACTGATCGGCAAAGAGCCTCAACGCTTCCTGATTCACTCCCGGCGTCGGGACGTGACTCCCCACGCGGTAGACGCCCAGCAGAGCCAGCGTGAACAACACGCGGTTCCGCAGGTCGCTGACGGCGAAGAGATTCTTGAGCGCGTTCTCCATATATGCCTGCCACGGGGCCGGCAGCCCCGCTACTTACTCGCTGCGATGACCTCTGCTGCGCCACCGGCCGCCGCAATCTTTTCGGCCGCCTTGCCGCTGAACTTGTGCGCTTGCACCGTCAGCTTCTTCGACATGTCCCCGCGTGCGAGGACCTTGATCGGCTGACGCGCGCTGTGGATCAAGCCACGCTCGCGCAGCAGCTCCGGCGTCACTACCGTGCCGGCTTCGAACCGATCGGCCAGCGCGTCGAGGTTCACGACGGCGTACTCCACGCGGAAGTGATTGTGAAACCCGCGCTTTGGAATACGGCGATGCAGCGGCATCTGCCCGCCTTCGAATCCGCGCTTGAACTTGTAGCCCGAGCGCGACTGCGCACCCTTGTGGCCGCGTCCGGCCTGCGTGCCCTGGCCTGTTCCGTGACCGCGGCCGACGCGCTTCTTGTTTCTCTTCATGCCCTCGGAGGGCTTGAGATTGCTCAGATCCATGACGTTATTCCTGCACCGTGACGAGGTGGCGAACCTTGTGGATCATGCCGCGCGTCTCGGGCGTGTCCGCCAGCTCCACCGTGTGGTTGAGGCGTCGGAGTCCAAGGCCGATCACCGTCTCGTCCTGCGTCCGGTTGAATCCAATCGTGCTCTTCACGAGCGTGATCTTGAGGCGCTTGCCGTCGGCGTTCTTTGCCTTCTTCGTGGCCATCGTACTTTTGACCTTTGCCCTTTGACCTTGTTAGGCCCCAATCAATTCCGCTTCTTCCTTGCCGCGGAATCGCGCCACCTGCGCCGGATCCTTCAGACCCATGAGGCCGGCAAACGTCGCGCGCACGACGTTGTGCGGATTCGCGGAGCCGAGCGACTTGGTCAGCACGTTTTGAATGCCACAGCTCTCCACCACGGCGCGCACGGCACCGCCGGCGATGAGTCCCGTGCCTTCCGGCGCCGGCTTGAGGAGCACACTGCCCGACCCGAAGCGTCCGACGACCTGATGCGGAATGGTCGTCCCCCTGAGCGGCACCTTGATCAGGTTCTTTTTCGCAGCCTCGATCCCCTTCTTGATCGCTGAGGGGACTTCCTTCGCCTTGCCGACGCCGAAGCCCACGACGCCATGACCATCGCCGACGACGACCAGGGCGCTGAAGCTCAGGTTCTTGCCGCCCTTCACGACCTTCGTCACGCGATTGATCGAGACCACGTTGTCCTTGATGTCGAGCTGGCTGGCGTCGATCTTTTCCCGAGTGCGGTTCATTAGCGCCACGTTAGAACTCCAGACCTGCTTCACGCGCAGCGTCGGCGACAGCCTTCACGCGCCCGTGATAAAGAAATCCGTTTCGATCGAAGACGACGCGCTTCACGCCCTGCCCGATCAACCGCTCGGCGATCGTCTTGCCGATGGCTTTGGCGCCTTCGACGTTTCCGCCGGTCGCCTTCTGCGGCAGCACACCCTTGACCGCCGGTTCAACCGTCGAGGCCGAGGCAATCGTTTTGCCCGTCGCATCGTCGACGACCTGCACATACATGTGCGTCACGCTGCGGAAGACGGTCAGCCGCGGACGTTCGACCGCGCCACGAACCCGGCGGCGGATCCGGTACTTGATCCGATCGCGACGGTCCTCTTTTGTCTTGATCCGCATTACTTCGCTCCCGTCTTTCCGACCTTCTTCTTCAACACTTCGCCCGTGTAGCGCACGCCCTTCTGCTTGTACGGATCGGGCTTGCGCATGCGGCGGATGTTGGCGGCCACCTGTCCGACGAGTTGCCGATCGACACCGGTGACGACGATGTGCGTCTGCTTGTCGACCGCGATATCGATTCCGTTCGGGATGTCGTAGATCACCGGATGCGAGTAGCCCAGCGCAAAGTGGACCTGTTTGCCCTTCAGCTCCGCGCGGTAGCCGACACCGACGATGTCGAGCTCCTTCTTGAAGCCATCGGTCACACCGGCAACGGCATTCGCCACCAGGCTGCGGGCGAGACCGTGGAACTTGCGCAGCTCATCGTCCTCGCGTGAGAGTTTGGCCACAAGCTCGCCAGCGTCCTGCGAGAACAAGATGCCCGGCGGCAGCGGCTGACGCAGCTTGCCCTTCGGTCCCTGGACTTCGACCGCGTCGGGCGCGATCTTGACGGTCACGCCCTTCGGGATCGGGATCGGTTTCTTGCCAATTCGCGACATGTTTCCTCTACCAAACGTTGCAGAGCACTTCGCCGCCGACGCCGGCCTTGCGCGCGGCGCGACCCGTCATCACTCCGCGTGAGGTCGTCAGGATGTTGGTTCCCAGTCCGCCGAGCACGGTGGGCACGTCCTCCACTCCGATGTAGACGCGGCGTCCCGGGCGGCTGATGCGCTCGAGTCCGGAGATCACCTTCTCACCACGCGGCCCGTATTTCAGGAACACACGAATGAGCTGCCGCGGCTGCCTGCCCTCGCGCTCCGCCGGCTCTTCGACGATGCGAAAGCCCTGGATGTAGCCCTCGTCCTGGAGAATCCGTGCGATCTCTGCCTTCAGCTTGCTCGCCGGCATGTCGACGCGTGTGTGCTTGGCCGACACCGCATTCCGCAGGCGCGTCAGCATGTCCGAAATCGGATCTGTCATCTCTTTGTTCCCTACTTAGTAGGCCGTAATCACTACCAGGAGCTCTTCGTCACGCCCGTGACGTCGCCTTCAAGCGCCAGCTTCCTGAAGCACAACCGGCACATGTGGAACTTCCGCATGAACGCACGCGGCCGGCCGCACAGCTTGCAGCGATTGCGCTGACGGACCTTGTACTTCGGTGTCTTCGCTTCCTTGGCGACCTTCGCAGTCGTGGCCATTCGTAATCCTCTGCTTACTGCCTACTGGTTGGTACGGAACGGCATCCCCATCAACTGGAGGAGCTTCCGTGCCTCTTCGTCTGTCCGCGCGCTCGTCACAACCGACACGTTCATGCCACGTGCCTTGTCGACCTTCATGTAGTCGATCTCCGGGAAGAGCAACTGATCCCGAAGCCCGAGCGTGAAGTTGCCGCGACCATCGAAGCCCTTCGGTGACACACCGCGGAAGTCGCGCACGCGCGGCAACGCGATGCTGATCAGGCGATCGAGGAACTCATACATGCGCTCGCCGCGCAGCGTCACCATCGCACCGACCGGCATCCCCTGGCGCAGCTTGAACTGCGCAATCGACTTGGTCGCGCGGCGAACCACGGCCTTCTGGCCGGTGATCCGTCCGAGTTCGTCAGCGCCGACGTCCGCGAGCTTCGCGTTCGATGTCGCCTCACCGAGCCCCATGTTGACAACGACCTTCTCGATCTTGGGGATGGCCATCACGTTGCGATAGCCGAACTCCTTCTTGAGCGCCGGCGCCACTTCCTTCGCGTACCGATCCTTCAGGCGGCTCATTTGTCGACCACTCCCTCACACTTACGGCAGATCCTCACCTTGCGATCGCCGCGCACGTCGTGCCCGACTCGAGTCATCTTTCCGCACTCNGGGCAGACGAGCTGCACGTTGCTCGCGTGCAATGCGCCTTCNCGCTCGACGATCCCGCCCTTGATGTTGCGCTGCGGGTTCGGGCGNGTATGGCGCTTGATGATGTTGATGCCTTCGACAATCAAGCGGTTCTTGACCGGGATNACCTTCAGCACCCGGCCACGCTTGCCGCTGTCCTTGCCCGTGGTCACGATGACGGTGTCGTTGCGGCGAATTGGTGTTTGCAATCTCGACATGACTAGAGAACCTCGGGTGCCAGCGAGATGATCTTCATGAACCTGCGCTCACGCAGTTCTCTCGCGACCGGGCCGAACACGCGCGTGCCCACCGGCTCGTTCTGATCGTTGATGAGCACCGCCGCGTTCCGATCGAACCGGATGTAGGTGCCATCACGGCGGCGCTGTTCCTTGCGCGTCCGCACGATCACGGCCTTCACGACCTGGCCCTTCTTCACGGTGCCATCGGGCGTCGCTTCCTTCACCGACGCCGTGACGATGTCGCCGAGGCGGGCGTAGCGCCCGGCCGAACCACCGATGGGATTGATCACCGAGATCTTCCGGGCGCCGGAGTTGTCCGCGACGTCCAGAATCGATCGCATCTGAATCATGGTTAGACCTCTGGCGCCTTCGCGACCACGCGCGTCACGACCCACCGCTTACGGCGACTGAGCGGCCGCGACTCGGCGATCGCCACGGTGTCGCCCATCTTCGCCTCGTTGTTCTCGTTGTGCGCCACAAACGTCGACGTCTTGCGCTGGGTCTTGCCGTAGACCTCGTGACGGACCTTCCGTTCGACAGCAACGACGACGGTCTTCTGCATCTTGTCGCTGATGACGGTGCCGGTTACCTGTGCCTTGACGCTCATCTTCGTCCCCAGCCCTTACTTCTGCTTCTCACGCAGGATCGTCTTGATCCGCGCCCGGTCTCGACGCACACCGCGCACTTTTGCCGGCGCCTCGAGTTGCCCCATCGACTTCTGAATCCGCAGCCGGAACAGCTCGTCGTCGAGCTCCTTGGCGCGCGTGCGCAGATCGTCGACCGTCAGTTCACGGACTTCGGCGATCTTCATGACGCTTTCTCCTCGGCGAACCGCATGGCGAACTTCGTCTTGATGGGCAGCTTGGCCGCGGCCAGCTGCATCGCGCGACGCGCTTCGACCTCGGTGACGCCTTCCATCTCGAACAGGATGCGGCCCGGGCGAACGACGCACACCCATTCCTCGGGCGCGCCCTTGCCTTTACCCATGCGTGTTTCCTGCGGCTTCTTCGTGATCGGCTTGTCCGGGAACACGCGAACCCAGATCTTGCCGCCACGCTTGATGAAGCGTGTCATCGCCACGCGTGCCGCTTCGATCTGCCGCGCGGTCATCCAGCACGGCTCCATCGCCTTGAGGCCGTAGTCGCCGAACGACACATCCGACCCGCGCCACGCCTTCCCGGTCATCCGCCCGCGCTGTTGCTTGCGGTACTTGACCTTCTTCGGCATCAACATGATTCGTTACCTTCTATCCCCGGCCGGCGCACGC
>Ga0065715_10000853_pt1 | contig 10044 bp, 9 predicted proteins | sample MisBulReplicate1_FD_59102 | JGI IMG/M metagenome (GOLD analysis project Ga0065715, IMG submission 59102) | Miscanthus rhizosphere microbial communities from Kellogg Biological Station, MSU, sample Bulk Soil Replicate 1 : eDNA_1 v2 (version 2) | ecosystem: Host-associated > Plants > Roots >... | reverse complement strand
AGTCTTCGATCATTATTCCGCCCACCCCAGTAGACCTTAAAGCAAATGAGAATAAAATAGGCCTTCGTGAATTCGTTATCGAAAAGAGACCAGCAAATCATTATGAAAAGGTAGCTGTATTTGTATATTACCTGACGAAATTTAGTCACAAAGAAGAGGTAAAATTTGGAGAAATCCTCTCGTGCTACGAAGAGGTAGGGGAGAAAAAACCTAGTATAATTGATATTGTAAAAAATTCTATACGTTATAAGGGGTGGCTTGAAGTTGGCCAAGAGAGATTTAGCACTAGGATAACAATTTCTGGAGAAAATTTTGTCAAATTTGATCTTCCACAGACTTCGTCTTAAATTAACAAGCAAATTTCGAGGTCAAGCTCGCCACCAATCGAAACCAACGAAATTTACCTTCCTCAGTTTTAAATATGGTATGGCAAGTATGAATTGTTTTTTTACTGTAGTTGCGAGTCTTCCCGCTAGTACTATTCCTGTGGTTGTCAAATTGTCAGAAGGCTTGACAACTTGGACCAGATATGGTGCGTGATCGATACCAGGACCGTGTTCGTATACTGCGAAGTCACAACCAAATTTTATTCCCGGAGAAACGACATATCCCATATCTCGAAGCCTTTTGAAAACGAGATACTTTGTATCAAAATCGGCGTATTGTTTTCTACATACGGATTTCATCTCTTTCAAGGAGACCTTCTTGCCGGATACATGAGACACCTCAAGCATACTGGAATCAACCAAATAGCACCCCTCTATTACATCAAGAATCAATGGTGCTTCGAATGTGTTGTCCTTAGGTTTTGAAATTCCCAATGGTTTGCCAAAATAGCCCAGGGAAAAAATTGCTCTAGAATTTTCAAGATCACTAATTAGTATTCTGTTTTCTACAAGAGTTCCACATATCTGAGCCATCACATGCTCAAGGCCAGGATTGTGAGGCAATCAGAAGCACCTTGACATTTATCAGCCATCCCTTCAATTCCCTCTACTACGTCCTTTAATAAGAGAAGATCTTTAATATCTGGAATTTCATTAAGTGCTTTAATAATCACCTTCCTATATGATTCATCAACCTTACGTTCCAATCTTTGAACTTCCTGTGCAAGCTCAATGGTACTTGCTGGATTTATGCTCAATGCACGCGCCATTTCGTTAAGCTTAAAAATTGCTTCCACGACCATACTTACCAATTCCTTCAGATCGATATCGAATTTACCTTTCTTAAGTGAAGAGATCTTCATGCTATAAAGCCTGAATGCTATTCCGCTAATGTAACCTGCTATATCATCAATAATATAGGCTGTTCTAAGAACATCTTCTCTGTAAACCATAAGGCTTCCTATCTCAGAGACTTCTCGCGTCATCTTTCTTCGGAGGTTCTCTACCTTCTCCTCTGCATTGCGCATCCTCAACAGAGCAATTTCCATGTCTTTGTCACCACCTTTGATTATTGAGTCAGTAAGTAAGGAAAGATCTCTAGCCGCGTTTAGAATATTGTTGATTTCATCATGCAGAACGGCCAATGCTTTTCTCTTTGCCTGAACCTCGAGTTCGCCACTGTACATTCGAAGGATAAAGTGTCCAGACGGGCTATTAATTCTTTTGACAGAATCCCAGATGCGCCACTCAATCTTTTTTGTAGCCGCAAAACATGATATAATAACAGATACAATATCCGTGGGTCGATTACCAAAAATAGAACTCCGTGGACCCTACCCCATTCGTTCAAGCATTTTCCTCTACCCGTTATACTAAGGCGTATTCAATAAATCATGTGAATTATACTGCTCAAGCGGTGGCCCTGTTGGCCCATGTGACCACTGTAAACGTGCTCACAGCAGAGCCTACCATTCCAGCTATTAGTGCTCCTATTATTGCCTGGTTCACAAATTTTGGCAGAACTATAGAAAACCAATCTGCTATGCCTGGTAAGGAGAGGTACCCTATGAATCCAATTCCAAAACCAAGAAGCCAAAATGAAAAGATCGCTAATCCTCTAGACATTCTAGACTAAACCTCGACAAACCGTTATTTCATAAGAATCTATTATCTTACACTTATGCATAATTTCGGTGTCTAATCATTCCGTTTTAAACAAGAATGTCAAAAATTGTATATTTTAAGGTATGTTGGTTTGACATGTCTAAAGATGTTAGGATTAGTTAGGCTTTTTTTCAATACATCGAAATGTAATCTCTATGACCAAAAGGCATGATAGACTAGATAAGAATAGTTCATTTCTATGGTTGCTATTCTTGTTACCTTTAAACATATTAACTTGTTAATTCTGATAAACGCTTGCTTGAGACTGATTTTAATTGGGTTCGGAGTTGTAGGCCAAAATTTTGCACAATTAATTTTATCACGTTCTACGGAATTATACAACTCATTCGGTATAAAACCTCGTATAGTTGCATGTGCTGACAAAGGTGGAGTAGTTACCTCGAGTGAGGGATTAGACCTTCAGCGATTGCTCCGCACCAAAAGAATTACAAATTCTGTTGCACATTATGACAAAAACTCCCGAGACAGAAATATACTTGAAGTAATTCAAGAGGCTGAGGCAGAAGTGGTTATCGAGTTAACTCCCACCAATATTAAGGATGGAGAACCAGGTAGAACACATATTATATCTGCGATGAAAGCTGGAAAAAATGTAATCACAGTGAATAAAGGTCCCTTAGCCCTTGAATTTCCTTCCTTAATTGAATTGGCCGAATACAATAGAATTGCCTTTCGATTCAGCGGAACTGTTGGGGGCGGTACTCCAATATTAGAGTTCGCAAAAAGATGTCTAAAGGGTGATAGGATTCTATCTTTTGAAGGGATATTGAATGGAACTACGAACTATATCCTAACCCAGATGGGCGAAGGACTAACATTTCCAGAAGCCTTATCAGATGCCACTACAAAGGGGATTGCTGAGAAAGATCCATCACTGGATATTGATGGATATGACGCAGCTGCCAAGCTCGTAATTACCTCCAATTGGGTTCTTGGTATTAAGTCTACTATTAGGGATGTTAAGAGAATAGGTATCAAGAATTTGGACTTGTCGGATGTAAAAATGGCATCGAAGAATGGCGCAGCAATAAAGTTGATAGCCAGTTGCGATGGTGAAAATCTTGAAGTCGCTCCAAAACAGGTTTCGAAAAGAGATCCTATTTGTGTAAATGGAACTTTAAATGCGATAACTTTCGTCTCCGAACATTCAGGTCAACAAACAATTATCGGAAAGGGTGCAGGTGGAATGGAAACAGCCAGTTCGGTGCTTAGAGATTTGATAGAAATTCGCAATACTAGGTCATTTGATTGATGTTATTTATACTAAAGAAAATTAGAGGTGTTAACACACACTTTTGATGGGAATTAATTTATAATGTTGATTGATAGTCACTAGTCATATTGACTCAAATTATTTCTTCTGATTTAGAAGAAATTTGGTCCGAATTGCAGAGGGTAAGGGAAACTACCTTATTGATATTTGAACCTCTATCAGTAGAGGATGCAGTGATGCAGTCAGACCCGTTTGGAAGCCCACCAAATTGGCACCTTGCGCATGTGACTTGGTTCTTTCAAAAGGTTCTTGAAAAATATGGTTTCAAAATTCAGGACGTGGATAATTCTACTAATACTGACTACCTTAATTCGTACTACCAGAAATTTCATAATATCCTCCCCAAAACAGAACGGGGCCGCTATCCAAGACCTACTGTTTCCCAAACCTTACGATATAGGAAAATAGTGGAAGATGCTTTCTTGGATTTTTTTAAAATTGTCAAAAAAAATGGAACCTTTAATAAAAAAATGAAGTACGATTTTCTACTCGCAAACCAACATGAGATGCAACATCAAGAATTGATGATTTATGATTTACAACACTACTTCAATAGGTTTCCTGATCCTAAAGATAGCTATAGACCTAAAATATCTAAAGGATTGGGAACAGTAGGTTCCGCAGATATATCAACATCGATGGCCAAAGTACCAGGAGGTTTATACAATCTGGGGTTCACAGGTGATGGGTTTTGCTACGATAACGAGCTTCCGGAACACAAGACGTATCTCGATCCATTTGAAATTGACATTCATCCTGTCACAAATGGAGACTTCATAAAATTCATTGATGATGGAGGATACGACGATTATCATTACTGGCTGGCAGATGGCTGGGATTTAGTCAAGGGAAAGGGATGGAATAGCCCGCTCTATTGGGAAAAAAAAGAGGAGGGTCATTGGTATAAGAAAGAATTTCGTGGCCTATCCAAAATAAATCCAAAAGAACCAGTTGTAAATGTTAGCTACTTCGAAGCTGATGCTTATGCAAAATGGATTGGTAAAAGGCTCCCTACGGAAGCAGAATGGGAAAAGGCCGCAAGTTGGAACGATGATTTAAAAAGAAAAACAAAATATCCTTGGGGTGACGAATCTCCCACTGATAGTTATGCAAACCTTCTCGAATCTTGGTTCTGGGCTCCGTCTCCTATAGGATCATTTCCGAATGGCAAGAGCTTTTATGGCTGTTACCAAATGATCGGCGATGTGTGGGAATGGACATCTTCTGAATACGTGCTGTATCCACGTTTTAGATCAGTATTCCCAGAATATACAGATAAATGGTCTATAGGACATAAGGTTTTAAGGGGCGGTAGTTTTGCTACACCAAGAAATCAAGTCAGAAACAGTTATAGAAATTATTTTAAACCGCAGGAAAGAATCTTATTTGCCGGTTTCCGATGTGTCAGGGACGCGACATAAAAGACTTAGACAATAGAAATTTCTGCTGTCTGTGTAATTCTTTATCACTCGCAGGCCACTAGCAATAGCGAGTTTATTGATTCCCTCCAACGAAAACTTATAAGAGTTTTCAGTGTGAATTCGATCCCCTTTCTTAAAGGAAAAATGCTTCCCTAATCCGCGGATATAAACAGACTGATCGCGAGTGGACACAAGGTACATTTCGATTCTTTGTTGTTTCACATTGTAAAATGCCTCATGCATAAAAAAAGAAAGATCAAATTCAGCTTGAAGCTCTCTGTTAATTCTCGCCAAGAGATTGAGGTTAAATTGAGCTGTCATTCCGGCTTTATCATTATACGCATTTTCCAGTATCATTGTCTCTTTCTGGAGATCGAATCCAATCAAAATCGCATCACCATAATTCACCTGTTCTTTAAGGGCAGTCAAGAATTTCTGTACTTGAACCGGATCTAGATTACCTATACTTGAGCCCAGAAATACTAATAATTTTGATTCAGGAACATCAGAATGATTTAACATGAATACATTAACTTCTTTTATCCCAGATGCATACTCTGAACAAACTCCAATAACACGAAGGTTTTTGAATTCTGTCGATAATTTATCAATAGAATCATTCAACATTGTCTCTGATACATCGATGGGGAAGTAGAATATTTTTTTATTATTTGACACAAATTCATTCAATAGTATCTTGGTTTTCAATGAACTTCCACTGCCTAATTCAATTATGGAAATATCTTGATCCCCACATATACGGAGTATGTCTCGTTTATATTTCATCAAAATTGAAGTTTCAGTACGAGTAAGATAGTATTCTGGTTGCTTGCAAATTTCCTCAAATAACTTTGAACCAGTATCATTATAGAAGTATTTTGGCATCAGATACCTCCTCGTTGCTGCTAGACCTGCCTGAACTTCGGCAGCAAATTCATTAGTCCTAATTGATTTCTCAGTATCGTAAATTAGCAACTTTACAATCATGTAGCATTTTCCGAATATAAGTATAACGAATAGTTATCCAAAGAATCATTTTTATCAAAGTGCATGACTTGATGACCTTCAAAATTTGTAGTTTTAATAAGCTCGTTTAATTGCGTCAGGTTGACCTTAGAAATACATTAATGCTACTATAGGGACCTAATCAGATCGATACCAGATCTAATATCATTTTCATAGTGGGCATCAGGTACAAATGGCTCGAAGCTAATATATCTATCAAATTCCAATTCCCTAAGAGCTTTAACTATTTCTTGAAAATTTATGTGGGCGAAACCAGGCATTTTTCTGTTATTATCTGCCAAATGAATATGCTTAAGTAAACCGTTTGTATTCTTAATCGAGTATTCAATGGAGTCCTCCTCTATGTTCATATGGAACGTATCCAGAAGTAGACCTACATTTTCCTGAGCAACCGATTTAACTACATACATCGCGTCAGCAGAGGTGGTACAAACCGGGGTACTGTACCTATTCAATGGCTCTATGAGCAGATCTACACCACGATCCTTCGCAAATAGACTCAGTTCACGCACTGGATCAATTATTGTAGACATCAGTTCCCGTTTTAATGATTCTGATAATCTAGCATGATTCTTATCAACCTTGACCAACGAATCATCACTAAATAGACAAATGTTGAAGACATTTCCATCAAGCTTCTCGCAAAGTTCTATGCACTTCTTTATGTAATCTTGAGTTTGAAAGAAAATTGACTTATTTCGTGTAATTAGCTTTCGCCCTGAGGATTCTTTGCTAGCACAACCCCACATGCCAGTAATTCCGCTTACAGATATATTGTGTGAATGAAATAAATCTATAATGGAACCAACATCCACCGAGTCAGGCTCACCGTACATTTCCACAGCATCAAAACCAAGCATTGTCATTCTTTTAAGAGTAGTTTTTAATGGCTCGATATCCTTGAATGATGAAAGTGTAATAGAATATTTCCAATTCATCTAAAATCACATGATCACAAGGTTATTTTATAAGACTGTTTATATACCTTCCAATAGTAACAGTATCAACAATATCTTCCTTCCCTTTATTTATTCCTTTTCTGTCAGAGACATAGACAGCTAATCCCGCACCATCAGACAATGATGGAACTCGTCCGTGCGACGCCTTAACCATTTTACCATTCAGCGGTATTCTGTTTGTTTTAGAATCTATGAACAGTTCGGAAGGATCATATCCAGGTTTTCGGTGGATGTCTACCCTGTTAGCGAACGGAGGTGATTTTTCTTCCTCAAACCACCAATAATAACTAAACCACCTGTCTTTATCAGAAATCGCAATTAAGTCCCCACTCCGTTCATGATCTATATTCATCAACTTTTTACCCTCCTCATCTAAAACAGTGTCTATGCCGTCTATAGCATCAAGTATTCTCTTAACTTGTTGTACGCCAGTACCTCTAACGTAAATATGGGCTACCTGGTGGTCTACCATCGCAAATGCTAAGCTATATTCAAAATCGATATATTCTCTACCTTCTATTTCCCTTACCGCCAACAGACCATGTTCCCTGAATACGCGATTTATAGGGATATCGCTAGTTACATCAGAGAATCCGTACTCGGATAGAATGACAAATTGAGTCTGGTCACGTATTCCAAGATCTATTGTCTTCTTCATAATGTTACCAACGATGTTATCTACGAATCTGATTTCCTCCTTTAAATTTTTGGGGAATATCCCTTCGCGTTGAAAAATATAGTCCAGATGCGGAATATAAGTGAATAAGATGTTAGGTTTTTGCCGCTCCAAAACGAGTTCTGACGCCTTTCCAATCCATTCACTGGATTTATTAGAAGCTAAAGGACCCCAATATGTGGACAAATCAAATTTTCCTATTTCATAAGAAATTTTTTCATATAATCCAGGAGGTCGGGAATAACACCACATTATCATTCGGTCTTCCATATGAAGAGGTCTTGGTGTCAATACAATATCTGCATCCGCATACATTGTGTTCTGCCAGAAGAGCACAGCAGTCGTTCGCCCAGATCCTCCTCTTTTGGCAATATCCCATACTTTTTCTGCTTGCACCAAACTGCTTGACTGTTCCCAAAATGAGACTGTATGGGTTTGTCTGTCGTATAGTCCGTTGGAAATGATACCGTGTTGGCGAGGATATGTTCCTGATAACATACTAGCCTGTGAAGTGCAGGTAACGGCAGGAAATACTGGTCGGACTCTTGCGAATTCACCCTTCGCAGAGAGACTACAAATATTAGGTGTTCTATCTTCAGAAATGAGTCCCGGTTCAAGNCCGGCAATGTCAACGACTATTAGATGTTTATCCATAACGATAGCCAACAAGAACATTTATTTTTTGTAATAAATTCCTTTACCCTACGTTACATAGAATCTTCTTGAGAGAATAACTGCAGGTATTAACAATACTAGTAAACTAAGGCCATAAGCAAATCCCAGTGTTCCACTCATAAATACAGAATCTAAAATTATTATCGATAATACCAAATTGCGAACTATTTTCCTTATCACTTTTGGATCGGAAGAGCCATATTTTCTAACAAGACTCCTAATCAACATTCCAATAAAAATAACTAAAGACAAGAATAGATCCCATTTAAAGTACCCTATAAGTGTAAAAGAGGTCAGTATCGCAGGAATTAATGAAAGTAAAACAATAGATATTTGGAAATTGGATTTTTTGGGTGATGGCCCTACCTCTATTCTACTCATGTAACTTATTGCAGTAACATATAAGAATGTACTTACCAGGATTACACTTATCTTCGCGAGATCATTTTGGTTACTAATCAAAATAGTAATACCGGGACTACAACCTAAGACAACATTGAAAACTCTAGCTAGGGCTATTGTGAAGTAGCCTAGAATGTTATTTTTTAGCCAACAGTCATATGCTACGATTGTGATTAGAAGAATCAGGGCCAACAGTACACTTGAGATGCTCACAAAAGTCACGAGAATTATTGCCAAAATCGTTGCAATAAAAGCAAATGCCAATGCGCTTTGTCGAGATATCCTTCCTGAGGGTAGTGGTCTGTCAGGGCGCTCTTTTCGATCTAGTTCTAGATCACGATAATCATTAATGATGATACCTACCATATACAACAGAATAGATGTGATAGTCAATAAAAGTAGATTCTCTATTCTTGCCTCTGGGAAAAGTACTACTTGGCTGAATCCAACCATTATATTCGACGGAATTGTAAACAGATTTGGAAACCTAACTAAGGCTAGATAGTCTCTTATTGTACCCATTCTTATTCACAGCATGACATTTGAAGATATACACTTGTGGAAAAAACCTTGATATTTTGTAAGAACTCTCTATATGTTGAATGCATGAGTAACGTGTTACGGCTTCGGTATATTTATGATATTCGAATTCAAGGTATTATCTAACAAAACTGCGATTAAATTATCATACCAGATCATTGAGAAATTCGATTGACTTCATAGCGACGTATTCGGGACATTCTTGATATGGATAAAGTTCTACAGTAGCAAATCCATCGAAGCCAACGTCCCTTATCGTTCTGAAAACAGATTTAAAATCTATGACTCCTTCGCCGGGTAAAAGGTGTTTGTGGATTCTTTCTTTTGAAATGTCCTCAATATGAAAATGTTCGATATAATCAGCTAATTTGTAAATGGTTTTACATAGATCTTCTCCAACACAAAAGAAATGTCCGATATCAAAATTTAACTTTATGCACGGAGATTCAATCATATCCATTAGCTCAATGAATTCTTGCGAATTTTGTATTAACAATTCTGGTTCAGGTTCGATCAATATTTTTACTTTCTCCTTTTCAGCAACAGGTATCACTTTAGTCAACGAATCAATGAAAGTCTTAAGCAGTTGTTCTCTATTTTGAGAACTAGANATAATCGGTCCTCCCGGTTCAGTTGAGACAATTTTTGANCCAAGNTTTGCGGCCATCTTCACACATTCAATGGTGTGCTTGATACGCAAGCTACGCAGGTCCANATCCTCTTCGATCCAAGAAGGATGATATACGTCTCCAATTGCATATAGTGTGAAGGCNTTAAGATTCGAAAGAGAAATGCCCTTTCTTGATATAAGATTCTTAATGTCGGCAATTCTCTCCTCAGGCATAGTTCCGGGGTATGCATGGGGTACATCGCAAAGAATTTCTACTCCCTCATATCCCAATTTGGAGATAATAGATATTGCCTCATCAAGGGCATAATTTTTAAACGCATTTGTGCTGAATGCTAGTTTCATGACAAAATTTTTCTCATGGTCGCCATG
>Ga0065715_10000569_pt1 | contig 10044 bp, 11 predicted proteins | sample MisBulReplicate1_FD_59102 | JGI IMG/M metagenome (GOLD analysis project Ga0065715, IMG submission 59102) | Miscanthus rhizosphere microbial communities from Kellogg Biological Station, MSU, sample Bulk Soil Replicate 1 : eDNA_1 v2 (version 2) | ecosystem: Host-associated > Plants > Roots >... | reverse complement strand
TATTCGGTTATTCAATTAATTATTAATAAGACGATTAATAATCACTTCCAATTCGTCTTTGTATTTTTCAATCGTAGCTGCAGCAACGTCCATAAGACGTGCAATGTTTTCCGGCGAAGCATCATCCATTTCCTGATTTGCTGTACCTAATTCAGGCTGAATTCGATGATACGAATCCATAGCCTGCAATGCCTGAAACTGAACGCTCAGTTCACGTTCAATGGCATCCGAAGCACCGTTAATCATCACGTCCAACAATGGATTCAACCAGCCTAATCCACCCCAATCTTTTACCTGCTCGTAGGTATATACTTTTTGGTTGCGTCCAGTACCTAAGGAAACAACTTCAAAGTGATCGACTGTTAATGGGATACCTTTATTCGCGAACAAAACAGCAGCCTCTGTAAGCGCGCATAAGGTTGGGTTATTTGCATATACCGAACCATCAATCAGCGTATAAGGTGTTTCAGTAATTGAATGGATACGGGCAGGTTCAAAGTATAAAGGGGCACTGGCCGCAGCTCTGCACACATCCTTTACATAAAAGTCTAATGTATTATTTTCTTTTGCTACATGTGACTGAAAGAACACAGGAGTCTTCCGTTCTACATCATAGGAAGTAATTAAGCAGGGCTTTACCAACTCACTTACTTTCGTTTGTCTGAATGCAACATTCAATATTTTTTCTAAAGGTTGNTGCGGATAACGTGCTTTTAAAAAGCCNCCCATCGATGTNACCTTATTCCAGATATCTGTTGAGAATATGTANTTCCCCTTTTCCAAATAGAATCGCAGCGCATCNGTAGCGGTATACCGATACGTTGTACCGTCTACTGTTGCCGGGCATAGATANCTNGCTGCAAGGATTGCTCCTGTACTTGTTCCGGCAATAAAATCAAAATAATCTCCAATCCTAACTTCTGGATTTTTAGTAAGACGTTGTAACCTATTTTCAATATATACAACAATTGAAGCCGGTATAATACCTCTTATACCTCCGCCATCTATAGATAATATGCGATATTTTTTTTGCATTAAAAGCGTGTAATATCAGAAGAGAATCGATCAATCACAGAAGTTTCTTGATAATCTGTTTCGCCAAATGCATCGGCTATTTTTTTCATGAATGATATACAACGTGTTTTCATTGCATCATCAAAATCATAATCGTGTCGATTTGCTTCTAAGGTATCCATAGCAAAATCATAGGCTTCATTCATACCAATATGTTGAGATTCCAATTGGGTAAATATTGCATTGATCCATTCGCTATCCGTATCCGACAATTGAAATTCTTTTGTCGCCAATTGAAGAATTACTTCTTTTTCTTTTTTCTGAATCGTTCCGTCTGCTACAGCAATTGCATAAGCCAAACTTCCCATTGCTCTATGTATGTTTTCCTTTGCCATGTAAAATCGTATAAATGTTTTATCAGTTAAAATTTAAAATATATGCAACACGCATTAAAATTGTTGTATGTAAGAACGGCAAAACGGGTACCGGTGTTGCATTTTAAATATACACATTATCGATGGAATGCAAAAGTCACGTTCAAAACATATTGCCGCAAATATCACTTAATTAAGAATACTCCGCACATAAAAAAGAATCCCGCTCATGGCGGGATTCTTTTCCTATTTGTAGCAATGAAATCTTATTTCATTTTTAAACCATTAATTGCTTTGCTATTTGTCGGATCTAAAGCAAGTATATTTTTCCATGCCGCATCCGCTTTTATTTTATCGCGATTCACGGTATAATAATACGCAATGTATTCGTTTGATTCAATCAGTTCGGCTTTATACTTTGCTCCGTTTGTTCCACACATTTCAATAACTTTTTCATAATACGGTTTTGCTAAACCGAGCTTGGTTTCAGGATCCTGCGCAGCTACTGCACGTGCACGCCATAAATAACCAATATAAACGTTAGGTTTTAATTCAACCAATCTCGCAAAACTTGAATCCGCCTTTGCATATTCTTTGTTATAAAAACATGCTTGTCCCAATTCAAAAAACACTTTCGGATCTTTCGTTGTAGGTGTTACCTGCTTACCCATATATTGAATAGCTTTTTCGTAATTACCTTTTGTATAGTAATACGCACCTATTTCACCATATAAATCCAAACGTGAAGGATCTCTCTCAACTGCTTGCTCCAATTGAACAACACCCAATGAATCTTCCCCTGTTTGCAGTAAAATCTTACCGAGATATTCATAATCAACAGAAGTGGTTTTGGTCACATTTACTTTTTTGTAATATGTTTCCATATCCTTTTTTGCAAGTTCGTATTTCTCTAATCCATAATAACATACAGCACGTCTGTTGTATAAATACGGACTATCATATTTTCTTAATTCAAGTGCATTGAATATATCAACTGCTTCAGCATAGTTCTGATTTTTCAATAAGAACAAACCGTATTGAAATTCTACATCATCGTTGCGGTCGATATACGTAAGGTATTTTTTATAATTCTGAATGGCAGGTTCATACTTTTTAAATCTATAATACAAATCACCCAATTCGCGGTAAATAGGACCGTAAGTAGAATCTACTACTATACCTTCGTTATAATATTTGATAGCCAATTCAAAATTGCGTGATGAAGTATATAATTTCCCGTATTTCATTTTCACTAAAGGAACGGAATGTACCAAGGTAGACGCTTTATTATATGCTTCTACTTGCTTAGAACCTTCAGCTTGTCTGCCATAGGCATCTCCTAATAATATCCATCCAGTTGCATTTTTGGAATCAACTTCGATTGATCTTTTAAGGTACTCAATCCCTTTAGGCAATTCAGCAGTTGTAGCAGTTAATACATAGTACTCTCCGATTGCATTCAATACCTGTACGTTTTTATTAGAAGTTAATTGCAATGCCTTATCAAAGCTACGCTGTCCTTCCGTAGGATTTTTAGCACGCATTGATATAATACCTATACCTACATAGTTTAATGCATATGTTTCATCTGCTTTAATACCTTCCATAAAGAAGTACTTAGCAGAATCATCTTTATCTTTTCTTAAACATATATCCCCTAAATAGAAATTGTATTCACTCGTTTTTTTTGCATTTGAGACAAGAAGTCTTTTATAAATTGCATTTGCCTTGGAATATTGTTCTTTCTCAACATACTTCTGCGCCTGTTCATCTTGAGCCCAAAGAGAGAATGAAATGAATAATGTAGAGATAAAGATAATTACGTGTTTCATATACATGAACGTTTAATTTATTGTAAACGAGTTATTGGTTTTTATTTAATTCAATTTCGCGAGCAGGCATTCTATAAGGCAATAAACCTTCTTTAAGAAAGAGACGCTGTCCGCGGTTATGTATAAAGAAGGAGGCAAAAGCCGTGCCTAAACCAGCATCTGCATCTTGGTTTAATACCCTCAGTACGCGTTTGAATGGATAAGTACCTAATGCTAAATCATTTTGAAAAGAAGAATATGCTTGACTTTGTGCTGTTGCACTGATCTTAATAATTTTTATCGATGATAGATAATCACGATGCGCCTTGTCTTCTAGATTAACCAGCCAGCTGGAAGAAATACATGCGAGCGCATTAGAGTGCGACTGTACCGATTTTATAATGGCAATATCGTCACCACCTGCATAAATATGTTTGGTTGATGGCGGTACTCCAAAATAGCTTGTTAAATAATTTGCAACAGAAGATCCTTTCCCGTTAAGTTGTATGGTATAAGATACGCCATCCAACACACCTGATTGAAATAATGCTTTTGTTTCAGCAACTGTAAGAGAATCTTTGGGGAACGATTTAGGTGCAATCCATGTAAGTCCATCGTAACAAAGACTATCATTTTTTATGCTCCAGCGTTTTTTAATCACATACTCTTTTTCTGAGGAAGATAGATCTCTGGAAACAAATATGGTTCGATAGCTACCATTCAACAAATCTGAAATGCAATCCGATTCGGGTTTCACCAGTAGCAATACTTTTCTATGTGGATTTAAACCTTCGTAGGTTTTAATAAATGTGCGGATGGAGTTCTCCCATGAAGGGTCGCACAATACAGTCACTGTATCAATAACGATAGTTTGTGGTGTATTGTCTTTGCTATCGGAACAGGAAAGCCCCAATAAGCAAACAAAAGAAAAGAGTACGTATTTGAAAACAGTAGTCACTATAAATTACATATTTCTTTCGATGAACCAGGCGCGATATCCTCTGAAAGCACCGAAAAGAATTAATAACACTCCCACAATCATTGTCATATCAGTGCTCAATAAACCCGTTAAGAAATTGGGATGGGTAATTAAATAAATGCCTATGGCCGTGTATATAACGGCCATAGTCATCTTAAATCCTAGAAGAAAATTTTTCACTTTTTAATCTGATAAATTAAAGCTAATCTTTGATATTTTTTTAAGTTTTCTTGGTTCTCCATTTTGACGCGGAGGAGAAAAGTCAGGCATCGATTTAATCACTCGGATTGCTTCGGCATCACAAGAAGGACTTAATTCTTTTCCTTTTACAACTTCAACATTCGTTACTTTGCCGACTTCTGAAATTATAAATTGAACATATACTGTCCCCTGAATTTTTTGTCTTTTTGCATCTTCCGGATAAATCGTTCTGGATTTAACAAACGCTGCAAAAGCTTTATCACTTTCAGCATCCGTTGATGTACCTTTGAAACGAGGCTGCTCCGATACGAAATTTACTACCTCTGGAGTTTTCTCTTCACCAGTACCACCTATTTGTCCACCTTCATCACCTTCATCAAAATCAAACTTCTTGATTTTATCACCTTCAACATCTTTATCTGAAATGTTGGTTGTTAGAAGTGAATCCAATTCTTTCAATTGTTCTTCCTTCACAACCTCTTTATCAGGCTTAATGACTGGCGGCAAGAATTTTACTTCCTCAATTTTAGGTTGTTCAACCTTTGGAGGCGGCGGTGGTAATTTTTTAATTTCCTCTTCTTTTAATGGCTCTTCTGTAAGATCCATTTTTATTTCAACTGGTACAAGTACCTCTTCGGCTTCTGCCGTATAGTTGTAATAAAAGCGGATACTTGCAGCAATAACCACAAAAGCTGTACATGTAAATATTACTGCCTTGGTTACATTTTTTTCGTACCAAACACGAAGAAAATAACCACCATAGGCTTTATTTCTATCTTCAAAAACGATCTCGTCTAAGGTAGCCGTATATAAGTCTAGTTCCTTTTCCATAGATTAATTAACTGAAGCGTTATTTGCCTGAACAAGCTTAACGTCATCGGGTGTAGCTTCTACTAACGCTTTTTTACCGATGCCAAGAATTGCAAGTTCATCTATAATGTCTATTAAATTTTTATATTTTGAATCTTTCATAGGCTTGATAACAACGTTTAAGTCATTACCTACAGTTTTCTTACGCTCAATAAGTGTTGCGCGGATTCCATCTTCAGAAAAATCTGTTTCATGAAAATCTGTAGACCCATCCTGATTCATCACATACCAATACACTGCATCGTCTTTACCCAATATAAGTGTAATCGCATTACTTGCTTTTAATTCCGGTTGATCTGTAGGATTTTTCACATCCGGTGGAACACCAAAATCAAACTTCTGTTGCTTTGTTAAGGTAGTAGCCAACATAAAGAAGGTAATTAAAAGAAAGGCCAAATCCACCATCGGTGTCATATCTACTTTCGTAGACATTTTTTTAGACCTTGTTTTACCGCCTTTACCGCCGCCTCCACCTGTATTAATTTCAGCCATGATATCTTATAAGTTTGAAGGTTTAGATTCAAGTGATGTCACAAGACTAAACGCATAAATTCTTCTTTTTTTAAGGGTAGCGATTACTTCTCCAAACTTGCTGTAGTTTGCATCTTTATCGCCTTTAATTGCTATCGTCAACTCCGGTCTTACACCAGTTGCTGTAGCAATCCACTCTTCCAATTCATTGTTCGTAGAATCGGCAGGGATACCTGATTGAGGAAATTTCTTTCTCACGTCATCTGACTGCGCCAAATACGAAATCAAATCTGTTTTCTGCATGCCAAATGTTTCCGTTAATTCGAAATTCATTTTTTGTGCTTCGGTCAAATTCACTTTGAATGTATTTGAGTACGCATCAATCATTTCTCTTCTGAGTGTTTGATCCGGAACTGTTAAGAAAATACGATCGTCGCTGCTGATCGAAATTCGGATCAGATCTTTTTCTTCGTATTTCTGTGTAGATACAGACGACGGCACATCAAACTGAGCAGGCTCAGGTACTTTCATTTTAGCCGTAAGGATAAAGAAAGTTAGTAACAGGAATGCCATATCACACATGGCAGTCATGTCAAGAGAAATGCTGTGTCTTTTTGCTTTTACTTGGGACATGGCCTAATAAATTAGTATTATTAAATTAAGCCAATACAGCTGATTCTTTTTCTTTGTGGTTTGCAGCAAAGTTTTGGTTGATGCTAAATCCTACTTCATCAATACTGTATGTTAATGTATCGATCTTGCTTGTAAATAAGTTATAGAATACAATTGCAAATGCGGATGAAGCAATACCAAGAGCAGTGTTGATCAAGGCTTCAGAGATACCTGATGCTAATGCTTCTGCATTTGGTGTACCTGAACTAGCAAGTGCAGCGAAGGCTTTGATCATACCAATTACAGTACCCAACAAACCTACAAGTGTTGCTACAGATGCAAGTGTTGCAAGAATTGTTAAGTTCTTTTCTAAGATTGGCAATTCCAATGCAGTTGCTTCTTCCAATTCTTTTTGAATGGCAACTTGTTTTTGGTCTTTGCTCATTGATTTATCAGCACCAACTGATTTATATTTTTTCAATACAGCTAATGTTACATTACCTAAAGAACCTTTTTGTTCTTCACAAACCTGAATCGCTGAAGAAACATCATTTGAAGATAAAAATGATTTTACTTTACGAACAAAGCTATCTAATGAACCTGAACCGTATGCTTGTTGAATTGTAATGAAACGTTCAACAGAAAATGTAATAACCATTAAAAAGAATGATAACAAAATAGGTACAATTACACCACCCTCATGAACTATACCTAAGTAATTACCTGGTACAGGTTTACCATCTGCTTGAAAATTGCTTGCAGCACCAAATACAAAGATGTAAACGAGTATTGATACAGCTAAGCAAATTGGGATAACTAGTAATGCGAACGTAGAGCTAAATTTAGACTTTTGTGGGATTGTTTGATTTTCCATATTCATTTTTAACTTAAAGAGACTATTCAGTTTTTATTATCGGTTGCAAATTTCGGGAATGCTTTGTTAAGGCAATGTTAATTCTAATTGAATCCTTTATCAATTTAATAACATTAGATTTAAATTTCTGATTTGTAACGATTTATTTTTATTAATGTATTTCTATTTTTTTCAACATGAAACTTTTATAGATTCGTAACAAATAGCATTTACCAATACTCTACCGATTTAGTATACAATATTACTATTGCTTTCGAATAAGTGCAAGAAAAAACAAAATTAAATTTCTTCCGTACCTAAATTTTAGTATCTATTCAAAATTATATTATGGAAAATAACAATAAACAGATATTAATAATTGGATCAGGCACTATGGGCAGTGGAATTGCACACACTTTTGCTCAATATCATTTTCCTGTCTTTTTATACGACTCAAATGCACATGCATTGGAGAATGCTATGCAGAAGATTAGAACAAATATAGAACGACAAATTGTAAAAGGTATTATATCACCTACCAATAAAGAGACAATTTTAGGGAATATTACCCCTACTACGGATATAAAATCTGCTACTCAATATTCTTCGCTTGTTGTTGAAGCAGTACCCGAAAATCTTGAGATCAAACAAAGCATTTTCAAATTGATTGATGAACTTTGTCCGCAAGAAACCATTCTTGCCAGCAATACGTCATCTATCTCAATCACTCAACTGGCAAGCTTTACAGGCAGACCAGATAAAGTGATCGGTATGCATTTTATGAATCCAGTACCCATCATGCCCTTGGTAGAAATCATCACCGGACTACAGACAAGTAAAACAACAACAGATTTTATTGTAGAAATAAGCAAAGCAATTGGTAAAACACCTGTGTGCACCGCTGATTCGCCGGGCTTTGTTTCGAATAGAATACTAATGCCCATGATCAATGAAGCAATCTATACCTTACAGGAAGGTGTAGCCGGAATAGCTGAAATTGATCAGATCATGAAGCTGGGAATGGCGCATCCCATGGGACCATTACAGCTTGCCGATTATATTGGGCTCGATGTTTGTTTACACATTATGGAAGTATTATATGCAGGTTTCGGAAATGTTAAGTACGCACCTTGTCCATTATTGGTCAAAATGGTACATGCCGGTTTCTTAGGAAACAAAACAAAAAAAGGATTTTATGACTGGTCAGACCCTAAAAATCTAGCTATTAATGACATAATCCGATAAAATGTTTCGTTATATTACTTTTGTTTTATAAATTAGGCAAATCATTATAATACCATAACTACATATGTTACGAATTTACGTACTAAGTCTTTTTATATTTTTCTCACAAATAAATAGTTATGCCCAAACTATTGGAGGCAAAACCCTCTCAAAAGATTGGAAAAAGATAGAATATGGCTACAATCCGGATACGATTCAAATAGACAACCTGTTTTACATTCCAGGTGACGGTATGTTTATGTGCTCCAACAGAGGTTTATATCAATATGTAGATTCTATATTCAGATTCAAACGTGTTGATGTATCTCCCAACCTTAAATATGCCCGTGTAAGCATGGTAATGAAACATTTGGGATATTATTATGTAGGCTTTAGAGATGGGTATGGATTATTCAGAAGTCCAGATTTGAAGAAGTGGGAACCCCTTGGTAGTGGTAAGCTTGGTACCAGTAAGATCTTTTATTTGTATAGTATGGACTCCATGCTATTTGTATGCAACTGGCAAAAAACAATTTACCTTTCTCATAACCTTGGAAAAAGCTTTAGAGCCATCAGTATTGGCTTCACTCCTTCAGGCAAAAGTTATATAAACAATATTGAGCACTCTGAAGAATATATGTTTTGCAGCATCAACGGCGATGGAGTATACTCGTTAAATATCAAAAAGGGAACTACTTGGGAACGCAGCGATAAAGGATTACCTGAAAGTAAAAATATCGGTGAACTGGCCGATATAGGAAAACTCTTGTTTTTAGCAACCGAAAATGGTGTTTACAAATCTGATAACAAGGGTAGTTCTTGGAAAGCTGCAAACAAGGGGATCGAGGGCAAATTTATAACACGTTTGAAGTCAGAAGGCAGTGTTTTATATGCTGGAACAAATAAAGGAGAACTTTACTTTTCGGAGGATTATGCTGTAACCTGGACTCGAATACCTATTGATTTTATGGATTCCCCTATTTCAGGAGTCTGCGTAACAGATAAATCTGTATTTGTTGCCGTAAATGGTGTAGGTGACAAACCATCTTATGTATACTATTTACCCTTCCTTAAAAAAGGGAAATAATATCTTCGCAATTAGATATAATAAAAAAGGTCCCGCTCATTAGCGGGACCTTTTTTATTATAGAGGGCCATTATACTACTTGCCCAGATACGCACGGTACATCCATACCAATTTCTCCTGCTCACGGATATAATCACTCATTAGGGCATTGGTACCTTCATCATTCGCTGTTGCAGACAACTCAAGTAAATACCGTTGCTTGGTAATAATAATGGCAAACGAATCCAATATATGCTGAATGGCTACTTTCCCTTCTGAAACGTTCTTTACAGAACGGATCTCAGACGCAGCGATATAATCGGTATATGCATGCATGGGTGTATGTGCCAGCGTTAATACACGCTCTGCTACTTCATCAATTTTAAGTACCAGATTGTTGTATAACTCTTCAAATTTCAAGTGCAATTCAAAAAATTTATCTCCGGAAATGTTCCAGTGAAAACCTCTCGTATTCATGTAAAAGATCGAATAATTTGCGAGTAAATCATTCAACTTCTCTGCTAAATCTTTAGCCAATTGTTCGTCCAACCCGATGGAATTTAACTTGC
>Ga0065715_10089464_pt1 | contig 10050 bp, 5 predicted proteins | sample MisBulReplicate1_FD_59102 | JGI IMG/M metagenome (GOLD analysis project Ga0065715, IMG submission 59102) | Miscanthus rhizosphere microbial communities from Kellogg Biological Station, MSU, sample Bulk Soil Replicate 1 : eDNA_1 v2 (version 2) | ecosystem: Host-associated > Plants > Roots >... | reverse complement strand
AGTGATAACGATTCCGTTTTTGTAAGTGTTCCGGAGCATTCAGGTGATGTGAATGAAGTTACCGTTATGTATCAAGGTAGTGAATACAAGTTCACGGTGAAGCCTGGTAAAACGATTTTACAAAGTGCCTTAGATGAAGACATCGATTTACCTTACTCTTGCATGAGCGGCTTGTGTACAGCTTGTATGGGCAAATGTTTATCCGGTAAAGTTGAGATGGGCGATCAGGATGGCTTATCTGAGAAAGAAGTGAAAAATGGCTATGTATTGACTTGTGTGGGACGTCCTGCAATGGCGGGTACTGTAATTGAAATTGACTAAGAAAACGAATCTATGAAAAGAACATATTTGCCAGGTGATTTTACTGTTACTACGTGGGATGCACTTAAACCATATTTTGAAGAATTGCTTTCCAGAAAGATTTCCTCTTCAAAGGAATTATATACATGGTATTTAGACCGAAGCGAATTTGAATCTGCTATTTCAGAAGATTTGGGTTGGAGATATATCAAAATGACTTGTGATACTACCAACGAAGAAATTAAAAACCGCTTCAATTATTTTGTATCTGAATTGCAGCCTGCCATGGCTCCGTATTCAAATCAATTAGATACAAAGGCTCTGGAAGATCCATTTTTAAAGGACTTGAAAGATAAAGAAGGCTTTGATATCGTTATTAAATTATTAGAAAAAGATAAGTCGATTTATAGAGACGAAAACATTCCGATCTTCTCTGAAATAGAACAAACAGCACATCAGTTTGGTACTATATCCGGTGCGATGACTGTTACTGTTGACGATAAAGAAATTACGATGCAACAGGCATCTGATTATTTGCTTCAAACAGATCGTTCAAAAAGGGAAGAAGTATGGAAGAAAATCAATGAGCGTAGATTCCAGGAAAAAGAAACACTGGATAATCTATATACAACATTGATTGGTCTTCGTCATCAGGCAGCATTGAATGCTGGATACAAGAACTTCCGTGATTATATGTTTACAGCAATGGGAAGGTTTGATTATACTCCTGCCGATTGTTATGCCTTCCATGAAGCAATAAAAACAGAGGTTGTTCCAATTCTGAACACACTTGCTGAAGATAGAAAAAAAGCGCTTAAGCTAGATGCATTAAAACCTTGGGATTTGTCGGTAAATTATTTTGGTGATACTCCATTAAAGCCATTTAAGGATGCCGATGATCTGACAGAAAAAACAATTCAATGCTTCGCAAAGCTTGATAGTTATACAGCACAATGTATTGCTACCATGAAAAAGATGGGGCATTTAGATTTGATGTCCCGCAAAGGCAAAGCACCGGGCGGGTATAACTACCCATTGGACGAAACAGGCGTTCCATTTATATTCATGAACGCAACCCAATCCTTACGTGATCTAGTAACGATGGTGCACGAAGGCGGACATGCATTACATTCATTTTTAGATGCAGATTTGGAATTGAATGTATTCAAACATCCAACGTCTGAAGTTGCGGAGCTGGCTTCCATGTCAATGGAATTAATGTCTATGGAACATTGGGATATTTTCTTCTCGGATCCAAAAGATCTTGCGCGTGCAAAAAGAGAACATTTAGAAAGCGTATTGCAAACGATGCCATGGGTTGCAACCATTGATTTGTTCCAACACAGCATCTATCAAAAGCCTACGCATACATTGGCGGAAAGAGAAGAAATCTGGAAAGAATCATTCTATCCATTCTCAAACAATACTACTGACTGGTCTGGCTTCGAAAAGTACCGTGTAAATGCATGGCAAAAACAATTACATTTATTTGAAGTACCATTCTATTATATTGAATATGGTATGGCGCAACTAGGTGCAATTGCTGTTTGGCGTAATTATAAAAAGGATCCTGCAAAAGGATACGAATTGTATAAAAAAGCCTTGTCATTGGGCTATAAAAAATCAATCCCGGAAGTCTATAAGGCTGCCGGGATTAAGTTTGATTTTAGTAAAGAATACATCAAAGAATTGATGGATTTTGTAAAAGCCGAATTAGCTAATCTGAGCCTTTAAGCCGGCACAGAAAACAAACGTTTCTTAACACCAATAGCTTCTTTGTTTAACTCAAGGAAGCTATTGTATTTTATAGCCGCCTGATCATAATTACCTCTGTAGGTTACTAACAATCCATCGGCTTCTGTAATTTCATTTTCTAATTGATCCGCCAACGGATGCTGCGTAATTTCAGCAGTATTGCTTTTCAAATTGCGCACAAAACGAATCAATTCATCGGTTTTAGTATCATATACTGTAATCGTTGAATCGGATAAATTCTCTTGCGTATATTGAAATGTATAGATCTCAGATGTTAGTTTCAAGGCTTTCGCAACACCTTTTTCATCGTATTTTTTACAGTAGGAAATCTCTTCAACCAATCGTTTGATATTGGCAAACTTTTGGCTGTCTAATTGAATAATTGCATGCCAGGCAGTGTTTGCAGAATCATTTAAAATTAAAACTTGCTCGGAAACGGTAGGAGCCTTTGCAACCTCAATGGTTTGTTGGGTAGTTTCTGTTGGTTTCTTGTCTGAACATGCAACAGAAAATGCTGAAATCGTTGCTACAAGAGCAATAAATTGAATTGCTTTCATGGTTTAATAAATTGTTTATGGAAACTAATATATAAAAGTAAAAATATATAGTTGAATGTTTACTTTTTTCGTAATATCGTATAAATAAACAAAATAATACGACGATAATAAGCGTTAAGGCAGTATGCTAACTAAAAATAAGACGGTTTTATTCCTTTTTTTATTCCTTTTTCAAGTATCTGCTTCTTTTTCGCAATTGTATACTCCTAAATATAGTAATGAATTTCTTGCGATTGGTATAGGTGCTCGGGCTTTTGGGATGTCTAACGTACAATCTGCAGCCGTAAACGATGTAACATCCGCTTACTGGAATCCTGCAGGTTTGCAACGTATTACAACGAAGTACGATGTAGGCTTAATGCATGCCGAATATTTTGCAGGAATTGCAAAATACGATTATGCAGGCTTCGCAACGCGCTTAGATTCTCAAAGCGTTATTGCTGCTTCTATTATCCGTTTCGGTATAGATGATATTCCGGATACGCGATATTTGTTTGATGGGAGTGGGAATGCGAATGGACAGATCAATTATAATAACATTAAATTTTTCTCTGCTTCAGACTATGCTTTTTTGGTTTCATACGCCCGAAAAAGTAAACTTATCGAAGGCTTAAGTTTAGGTGTTAATCTAAAAATTATAAACAGAACTGTCGGTTCATTTGCTACTGCCTGGGGCTTTGGTTTTGATGTTGGTGCACAATACAAAGCAGGTAAGTGGGAATTAGGTCTTGTTGCAAGAGATATTACAGGCACGTTCAATGCATGGTCATACAATACAGCTCTTTTAAAAGATGTCTATGCACAAACAAATAATGAATTACCGAAAAATTCCATTGAAGTTACATTGCCTCGTTTAATACCAGGCGTTGCCCGCAATTTCAAACTGACAAAAAAAATTGGATTATTGGCAGCTACGGATCTTATAATTACGTTTGATGGTAAGAGAAACACAGCTATACGGACTGGGGTATTTTCAATAGATCCGGCACTGGGTGTAGAATTTGATTATATGAAAATAGTTTTCTTACGATTTGGTATGGGAAATGTACAACGCATAAAAACATTTGAAGGAAGTTACACTACAAATATTCAGCCCAACTTTGGACTAGGTGTTAAGATTAGTAAATTCACAATTGATTACGCCTTAACCGACTTAGGTGATTTTTCTGAATCCTTATATTCAAATGTATTCTCATTAAAATTCTCATTTGATAAGATCAAATAATTTATGACTTTACTCAAAGCCATAAAGAAACTAATTTTATTGAGTGTGTTTTTAGTGCATGGGCTAAACGTCTATTCACAGAATGGTTCAGAGTGGATTGTGCCCAATCAATCTTATTTTAAAGTAAAGACATTTCAGGAAGGTATGTATGCAATACCGTATACACAACTCCAATCATCCGGAATAAGTACCAGCGATTTAACCAATCTGCAGATGTGGTTTCGCGGTAAAGAGCAAGCAATTTATTTAAACAATGACAGCTTGTTTTTTTACGGAAAAAGAAATGATGGAACATTAGATTCATTGTTATATCCAGCAAACTTTCAAGCCAATAAATATTTAAATTTACTATCCGACACCTGTGCCTATTTTTTCACAATCGGTGCGCAGGCAGGCAAGAGGATTGTATTTACTACTTCACCCGTAACAAGTAATACAGATACATGGTATTACGAAGAATCTTTCACGCTATTTGCAGAACAATACCTGAGAGGTGAAGAATATTCCGGCGATACGCATAAAAGCTCTTATGATATGAGCGAAGGATGGTTTGGAAGCAGGATTGGTTTGAATGGAGTCAGAAAGGTAGACATACCCATTACAAACGCTTTTGTATCGCCTTCTCCTTCTTCATTGATTACTATAGAAGTACAAGTGGCGGGCATGTATGAGAATTCAACACATCAAATTGCACTCTTAGTAGGAGCAGATCAAAATGCTCCCGACTACACGTATTTTTCTTCCGGTTTCACAAATCACGAATTTAAAACGCTTTCAGTTACAATACCCAATACTTATTTAAATGGAAAGTCCACCTTAACCTGTTATATAAAAGTAACAGGAGGTGTTGCAAACTTTGTTGCACCAGCATATGTAAAAGTGAATTATCCTCGAACGTATGTAAATGTTCCTTCTCAAAATAAAATACTTCGACTGTCTGATAATGGAAATCAGGATCGTTCAATTGTATTGAATAGTTCTGATCGCCCAAAAATGTTATTAGATGTTTCCGATTTATACAACCAAACCTTAATTGACTATTCATATACCAATCCCAATTGTTCGTTTACATTAGCGTCGAACATTCGTACTGTTTTTGTTTTAAATCAGGCATACAAAACAATTTCTTCCATTCAATCCGTAGATTTAACAATGCCAACATTGTCTGATAATTATTATATCGTCTATCCGGACATTTTTGAATTATCTGCAGAGAATTATCGGCAATATCGATCGTCAACAAGCGGTGGTAGTTATGATGCCGATAAATATTCATTTGAAAAACTCTGCAACATCTATAGCTATGGTGAATTTTCACCTGTATCTATAAAACGTTTTTGTACAGAGCTTAGTAATACAAATGCTTCAGAAAAATACCTGTTGATATTGGGCAAAGGAGTTACAGCATCTACGGTCAATTTTTTTTCAATTGGTAATGTATATTATAGATTTAATCCTGCATACTATTGGACAAATGCAGATTATAAAAATCATTTTACAAGCTTAGTGCCAACTTACGGTGAGCCAGGTTCGGATCTGATGTATAGCATTGATAATAATTTTGTAGCACAAATATATACTGGTAGGGTGCCGGCAAGAACGAATGATGAAGTAAATGCCTATCTGGATAAAGTAAGAGCACATGAATCGTTGGACTCTACAACAATCTGGAGAAAGCATTTGGTGCACTTAAGCGGTGGGAAGACAGCATCTGAAATCTCTCTTTATAAAAAATATGTAGACACCTATAAATTCTATGCAGAGAGTCCGCATTTTGGCGGAAAGGTTGTAAATAGTTTTGTGAAAAATCTGCAAAATGGATCTGTCGATAATCAGCTTATTACCAATGTTGCTATAGATGTAAACAACGGTATATCATTGATGACATTTTTTGGACATTCATCTGCTGAAATAAATGATATCGACATTGGCTTTGTATCAAATCCAATATATGGCTATAAAAATACAGGCAAGTATCCAATGCTTTTAGTTAATGGCTGTACCTCTGCAAATATTTACACAAATTATTCTTTTGCTGAAGACTGGATCAATACACCAAACTTAGGAGCCATAAATGTATTGGGGCATACAGATGTTGGATATGCAAATAATTTAAATCAATACTCAACGTATTTTTATGAATTTCAATTTAATGATGAACGCTACAGAAATAGATCTGTAGGTTTTATTATGAGAAGAGTTATTGATTCAATTGTGTCTGTAAATTCTGCAATGGATGCTGTTTCTCAGGCGCAATGTACCCAAATGAATTTGTCTGGTGATCCTGCAATAAAATTGTATAGTCCGAGTAAACCCGATTATGCAATATATGGCGACAATCAAACAGCGGAACGCAAGTGTGCGTTAGCTTCATTAAATGGATTAAACGTAACAGCTAAAGATCCATTTGAAATCATTATTCCGGTAGATAATTATGGCAGTACTCCGTCAAAAACTGTTGATATTATTGTTAGCCGATATGTAAATAATGTTTTTGTGAAAAACTATCAGATTTCACTTTCTCCATTGTTTTATCGTGATACAACATCTATAGAAATATCAAATAGCGATGGAAATTATGTTGGAGAAAATAAGTTTGTTATTGTAGTAGATCCTCTTGATTCATTACAGGAAATTCAAAAAGGAAACAATGTCGCATACTTGAATTATTATATGCCATTGAGTTCTGTAAAATGTATTTCTCCGTTGAATTATAGTGTGGTTTCCAGCCAGCCTGTAGCATTAGTTGCTCAGCCAACAAATTTATTAATTAATGCAACTGAGTATTATTTTGAAATAGATACAACTAAATTTTTTAATAGTCCATTTAAACAAACTGCTGTAGTGAGTAGTGGTTCACTACCAACCTGGACTCCCCAATTGGTTTCCGATATATCGCCTTCGGATAGTATTGTTTATTTCTGGCGTACACGCTTCAAAACAATACAGGCGCTTGAAGATACCATTTGGGATAACAGTTCATTTATATATATAAAAAATAGCAATCCGGGTTGGTCGCAAACAAATGTAGAACAAGTGTTAGAAAACAACTTGGTTGGTTTGTCGTATGTTCATTCGACAAAAAAATGGTTGTATCCTACAACCTCTGCAGAACTAAGGGTTAAAGCTCCGGGCGGTATAGGCTTTGGCGGAGATAAAAATAATACATTATTAAGTATTGATAATCTTCCAATCTTACAGAATACTGCATATTACAATTGTATTGGTGCAGGTGGTTTAGCACTTTTTATATTAGACCGCTCGTCGTTAACGCCAGTTACGTACAAGCCAAATAATGATGGCTGGTATTATTGCGGACAGAATTTTGACACAAAACTGGTGCAAGAAGTTAGTTATCCAAACAATACGAATACTCCTCCTAGTATTAGTTTTATATATGGAAGAGATGCAGATGGATTTATACGTGCAGTTCAAAACACAAATAAAAATGACTTGCTGGTTGTATTTAATACTGGAAGCAGCTATAAAGAATCTTGGCCAGCGAATCTTCAAACATACTTCAGAGATTCATTGCATGCAAGCCAAATAGCAAATCTAACCAGTGGGAAACAAGCATTTTTATTAATTACAAAACGCAGTGAATCAACACCCATATCTGAAAAGGTAAACTTAAGTATGGATCTGGGTACCTCTGTTACGATCGATACTACTTTTACAAGTTATTACGATAGGGGGACTATTACAACGAATTTAATTGGACCGTCGAGTAGTTGGGGTAAGATGTACTTTGCAATTGATACATCTGCAAACGATATCACTATACTCAAATTGATACGCTATAACATCTCTGGTCTCGCAATGGATACAATAACGTTGCCTAAAAAGGATTCGCTGGATATGAACGGTGTTTACCTAATTGATGGCGTACATGTATATTGTAAGTTATTTTTAGATATACAAGATAATGCTACATTAACTCCACCGGTATTAAAGAAATGGCAGATTATTTATAATGGTGTACCAGAAGGTTCACTCAATCCATTTGCTGTAGGTTTAGATAAGTATGTCCCACAAATCCGTGCCGAAGGCGATACAATAAGATATACCTATCGTTTTGATAATATTTCGGATGTGGATTTTAGTCAGCCGATCAAAGTGGTTTATACCATTCGGAATGAATCAGGTTATATAAGAGTAGATACAGTTACATACAGTGCATTAACGGCACATCAAAATTTTTCTTTTGAGTATAAAGTTGCAACAAAAGGATTGGTTGGTAAAAACTTTATTCAAGTATATGTGAATCCTCAGTTTCAGGCAGAGCAGTATTATTCAAATAACATTATTGAAACGTCTTTTGTTGTTGAAGCAGATAAAACACAGCCTGTATTAGAAGTTGCGTTTGATGGGATTCGGATTTTTGATGGCGACCTGGTTTCTGCCAGTCCATTGATAAATATTTCGCTGCGCGATAATAATAGATATTTATTAATGTCGGACCCGAATAGCATTGAATTGTTTTTGCAATATCCCGGACAATCAACGCCTGTACAAATAACATCTACCAATCCCATGGTGAAAATCTGGAGTTTGGAAAATGCACGTTCCAATACCTTTGTAGCAGAGATACAACCTATAGGTTTGGCAGATGGTACATATACTATTATTGTTCAAGGAACCGATGCCTCAGGTAATAAATCAGGAAGCAATCAATACCGCATTACATTTAAGGTAGAGAACAAACCGTCCATTTCCTATTTCTATCCGTATCCAAATCCATTCTCAACACATTGTCGTTTTGTATTTACATTGAGTGGAACAACTCCTCCAAACAATTTAAAAATTCAAATCATGACGGTGTCTGGTAAAATTGTAAAAGAGATTTTCAAAGAAGAACTAGGACCGATACATATTGGAAATAATATATCCGAATATGCATGGGATGGGACAGATGAGTTTGGTGACCGCTTAGCTAACGGCGTGTATTTATACAGAGTAATCATTAAAGATGAAAGTCAGTTTTTTGAACACCGCGAGAACGCAGGTGATAAATCTTTCAAGCACGATTGGGGTAAGTTGTATATATTGAGATAGCTTGTCTGAATTAGGATTTATTGGATTGCATGTTTAGCCAGATACAGATGGATTTTGTAATAACATTGAATGAACATGAAATTTGATAAAATGTATCAAGGAAGTATTGAACAAGCAAAAATAGTAGCTAAAGCGATAATATTAATCCTAATGATAATAGGGTTAGGCTTAGGGGTAGTTTCTATTTTTGAAACTATTGCATTTAAAAAATATCAAAAAAAAGGTATTGTCACAAAAGGCGAAATAATTAATATATCACTTGATTCAAATGAGTCAAGTGATCTTGTTTTGATTGAAATAAAATATATTTCTAAGGCGGGAGAGGAGTTCTTTATAAAAGTCAATAGAAATAATGATAATTATCTTATTGGAGATAGTATAAAAATAATTTATTTAGATGATGTTCCTGAAAAAGCAAAGGTATACCCTAATTCAATTAGTAATATCGCGTGCCCCTTTTTGTTAATGTGTGCTTGTTTTAGTATTGCAACACTATTAGTTTTTAATTTTAATAAAACCGTTATTATACTACATAAGTACTTTGGTGCACCAGTTTGAATAACCATTATCATTATCCTCTGCCTTTATTGACAAGTCGTCTCTCGCCGTGGTTCTGTCTTTTTACTCCATGTTGGCGTTCACCTCTTTTACCTAACCACTACTCAACTCGTTGTTGTGCCTTTTCTGGCCAACAACCCAGTGCAGCAAAGATGTTAAGATGTTTGATGGTTAAATTGTCTTGAAGAAAAACTGAATAGCAAAACCTACTTTATATACGTCACAAACGAATACGTATACGCATTTTTTTCATCCGGTTGATGGGTAATGTGTTCGATCTCTTTCCAGTTCGAAGATAATGGTTCTAAAAACGTATCTCCTTTGAAATCCTGATGAATGTTTGTTAGATAAAGTTTATCGCAAACATCAATTGCTTGTTTGATCAGATCTGCACCGCCAATAACAAATGCTTCTTCATCGTTATTGTTTTGAGCAATCTCAAATGCTTCTTTTAAGGAATGCGCCATCACACAGCCTTCAAACACCAAGTCTTTATTGCGAGTAATTACAATGCTTGTACGACCAGGTAAGGGTTTGCCTATAGACTCATAGGTTTTTCTGCCCATGATCATGTGGTGCCCCATTGTAATCGCTTTGAAG
>Ga0065715_10001837_pt1 | contig 10075 bp, 6 predicted proteins | sample MisBulReplicate1_FD_59102 | JGI IMG/M metagenome (GOLD analysis project Ga0065715, IMG submission 59102) | Miscanthus rhizosphere microbial communities from Kellogg Biological Station, MSU, sample Bulk Soil Replicate 1 : eDNA_1 v2 (version 2) | ecosystem: Host-associated > Plants > Roots >... | reverse complement strand
TTCTGGAAAGGCGAGCGGGGAGGCAACGACCGCCTCCCGTCCTTGGGGTGGGAATTTGCCGCCTCACGTGAATTGGAGGCGAGCGATGTTGTTTCTCTCTACAGCAAGCGGCGTGCCGCTGTAAAAGTCATCAAAACTGCATTGTTCTAATACGTGGAGCGCAGAGACAGGAGTAGAAGCCGCAGTCAGTGGGTCAAGTGTCAGTGTCCGAAGTGCGGATCGACGACATGTATCAACACGTTCACCTATTTCGATTCCATTTCCTTTTATTGCCCCGTTTGTTCGTATGCGTGGTCTGTTCGGTCCAATCATCGGCCAGCTCCGGCCGACAACCCGTTCCATTAGCAGGTTGGGATCGCGTCAGTGCAACGTCGTAAGCCGGCGATCGATCCGCGCCAGCTTGTCCGGGTTCCGGACAACCCTGATTGCTGAAATGGCATCTTCGTCGATTGAGAACACGAAGATCGACTCGAGCCGCTGCCGCACACGGAGAATCAGCGCCGGCTCCGAATTCACATCTTCGATCCTCAGCGACACGTCGCGCGTCAGGCCGGCCGTCTCTGCGGCGCGATGCAGGCCGACAAGGAAATTGAGCACCTGATCGCGGCCGATCAGCGGGCGCCGCGCCGCCGAGGCCTTGCCGCCGCCGTCACTCCACATACCGACGTCTTTCGCCAACAGCGCCGTCAACTCGCCGCCGTCGCCAGACGAGAACGCACGGGCGAAGCGTTCCGCGAGCGCGCGCCTCGATTGCGCCGTTCCGGTGAGCCGAGGCCGCGCCTCCGCGATCCGCACCTTGGCGCGATGCAGCAACTGACGCGAGTTGTCCACCGTCGTATCGAGCATCTCGGCGATCTCTGAATGGTCGTACTCGAAAACATCCTTGAGCAGGAACACCGCCCGTTCTTCAGGCGAGAGCTTTTCGAGCAGGACAAGGAACGCGAGCGTTACCGACTCCGCACGCTGTAAGACGGCGTCGGGAGTCTCAACCTCGGAAGTCAACACAGGTTCTGGCAACCACGGTCCGATGTACTCTTCGCGCGCTGTCCGCACGGACTTCAACCGATCCAGACAGAGACGCGTCACGATAGTCGTCGCGAATGCCTTCGGCGAGCGAATGGTCGACTGGTCGACGCGGCGGTAGCGGAGCCAGGCGTCCTGCAGGATGTCCTCCGCATCCGATGCGCTGCCGAGCATGCGGTAGGCGATCGAGAAGAGCAACGGGCGATCGGTCGTGAAAACGTCCTGATCCATTGTCAAGCGCCGGTCAGGCCGCACGTTGAAACATCTGCGCGAGGCCGTCGCGCATCGTGGGATATTTGGGACGCCAGCCAAGCTCCATCTTCGCCTTTGCGTTGGAAAGCGGCATTTGCATCGAGGTCACACGCGCCAGGTAGGGGGCGACCAACCGCGGCAGCCACCCGGGCACTCTGAGCGGCGGGGCCGATCCAGTGTATTCCGCAATCGCCTCCACGATCTCCGTCATGCTCACGGCGCGATCGTCCACGATGTCGTACGTGCCGCCAGCAGGGGCGAACTCGAGCGCCCGCAGTGTGGCGCTTACGGCGTCGGCGACGTGGATCAAAGGCAACTGCCCCTTGTCGCCACGAACGACCGGCAGCCGGCGTTTTCGGATCATATCGATCATCGCAACTGTGGAGGGCGTCTCGAGACCGTAAAACAAGCCATACCGCACGACGACTCCCTCAATTGAGCCGCGTTCCGACGCTTCGAGAACCTGACGTTCCATCGATCGGACGGCTGCGGCGGCGTCATCGTCAGCCGCTGTGGCGCCAGGCCCTCGACCCGAAAGCATGGCAAACGAGCCGACCAGGAATCGCCTGGCGCCAATATGAATCGCCGCATCCAGGAGATTGCGTGTGCCGTCGATGCGCAGCCGGTTCGTCGCGTCGAGATCGCCCGCGCGGCGCGCGCCGTCCTTTGGGAGCGCCGTTAGTTGATGAACGACATGTGTCGGATGCGCGGCCTCGACTGTCGCTATCAATGCTTCGCGATTCAGCGCGTCGGCAACAGCCACTGAAGCCCCTAATGCGCGCAGATCGTTCTGTTTGCTTGCGAACCGCGTCAACGCGGTCACCTGATGTCCGGCGGCGAGGAGCGCCTGCACGAGGGGAATACCGATGGTTCCCGACCCACCCGCCACAAAGACGTTCATGACACGTTCTTCCTTTCTCCGGCAAGACGGATAGCCAGGCCCGAGCCGAGAGCTTCGGTGATGGCCAGTAAAACCGCGGTCGTCGTGAATAGTGNTCGCCACTGAAGGGCGACATGGGNCACATGATCCGGACTTGCCAGCACAAAGTGATTNACAAGACCGAATACGAGCGATGCGGCCATCGTGATCGCGATNGTCCAGCTACCGATTCGCTCCGCTCGCCATGTCAATGCGAGGCCGACCACCGGCCCGGCAAGAATGACGATGAAGACGAACAGATTGGCTGCAGTTGAGAGCGGGACGTGTGCGTTGGCGTGCGCCGTGCCGTGCACGATTGAGACGGCCAGATGCGCCAGAACCGCTGCCGTTAGCCAGGGTCGAGTATTTCTGCCCATGCCCAATTGACGATTGAGCAAGGCCAAACGTGACAAGGCCGAAGAAAGGACGAAATCAGCGTCGGTTCGTCGTCCCCATCTTTGCGCTCGGGGTCGTATCGGCCTCCAGATCTCCCAGCACGAACTGAATGCCCCTGAAGAAGAAGTCGCTGAGATTCGGGTCCGAAAAAAACGCGGGCGTGTGACCCAACGCCGTGAAAAACACCCGGCCTTTGCCGTACGTGTGGATCCAGCTGAGAGCGTAGTCGGCGTCGGGCCGCACGCACGGACGGCCGCAACCCCGGCCCTGATTCAAATCGGTCTTCTCGATGTCCATGCTCATCAGGACACGCACTTTGTCGCGCGACAGCGGCCCTTCGACGAAGCGGTAGAACTCGTCCTGATGCACGAAAGACTTGCCACCGAACGCCGCAACAATCGGGCTTGTGGGGTCATCGATCTTGACCGTAGCCATCTCGGTCGGTTCGCGGTGACTGCCCTCCACAGCGCCGAGGATCTCGCCGAACTCCGGCCAGTCCATCGACGCGTGGCTCGTTCCGTGATAGCCCGCCAGCCCGCCGCCTTCACGCACGAAACGGCTCAAGCCGGCGCGAATCTCCGGATCGACGAAGATCTGCCCGACCGTGTTGTTCAGGAAGACCGCGTTGAACTTTCGAAGATTGTCGTACTTGAAATTCTCGAGATCGTTGCTGAACACCGCCTCGTACGCGCCGGTTTTTGCGAACAGCTCGATGGCCATATTCGCCGCCGGAATCGAGCGATGCCCGCCATTCGCGCCGCCGTAACCGATGTTCGCGTCGTAGATCAGCAGCCGTCTCGAGGCCTTCGGCGCAGCCGCGGATTTCTGTGGCGTCGCCGCGATGATCTTTTCCCGTTCCTCGGGGGTCAACCGATCCGGTCCTTTGATGGGGATGCCATGGGACAGCTGCGCCACCCGCTCGGCGACCACTGGCTGCGCGGCTTTTTCGAAGGCTTCCAACGACCGGGATAAATCCGCCACGATATCCGATCCGCCGCTGGCATCCACGATCATGAGCGACGGCTTCAACTCGCGCCGGTACATTTCATTCAAGAGTGGCGTCATCTTGCCCAGAGCGCTTCGGTCGCCCAGCTTGAGAACCAGCAACCTCTCTTTGAGCTGCGCAACCCCATCAAGAGGCGCAACTCCGTCCTGTATCCACTTGCCGAGATCGGCGTATGCCCCGATTCGCCGGCCGCGTCCTTGAAGCGAGTCGAGCACCGTCTTGAGGCTGCCGCTGAGCGCGACGTTGACGCCGAATTCATCGGCAAGTGTTTCGATCGCCGGCAACCCCTTCGGCGTTCGCTCGACGACCAGCGTCTCAATGCCCAGGCCCTTCGCGAACTCGAACTGTTTTCGAGCGATCTGCCCATCCTCGCTGATCTCAGCCGTGAAATACGCCGGCATCCGCACATTCAGCGTCGTCATCCGCTCCCGGACAGCGTCTAGTTCGCCCGGCGCCAATCGGTAGTCCAGGTTTTTTGGAATCTGGACGCTGATCTTCTGCGTGCTCTCGCCCGCGACAACCCCCAAGTCCAGGGCTTCGGCCTTCCGGGCCGCCTCGAGAAATGTGTCCTGTCGGAAGGCCCCGAGCGACACACCGACCTGCCAGCCGAGAAGCGACCCTACCGCAGTACGCAGTTGCCGCCACGCCGGCACACGAACCGATGCGGAGCCGCGCGCCGGTACATTCGCGGCCGGTGTCTGAGCTGAACCACCTCTGCCACCGCGGCCACCGCCAGGATTCCCGGGGGGCGCCTGCGCGAAGCCAATTGAAGCGGCAACGAGAGCGGCGGCAACGATAAGACCAGTACGCATCAGAATGTCACCTTTAATGCAATCTGCATGTTTCGAGGCGAGTTGGACTGGCTGGTGATTCTGCCGAACGTTTCCGGGTTCCCGATGTTGCTCGCCGGACTTCCGAATACCACACGATTCAGCGCGTTGAACATCTCCACGCGAATCTGAAGTGTCGAGCGGCCCTGCATATTAATGGTCTTCGAGAGGGCGATGTCCTCGTTCAACGAGGCAAACCCGCGCAACCCGTCGATCGTGGGCATCGATGAGCCGAACGCTCCCGTCGGCTGGGCGAATGCCGCGATGTTCAGGTAGCGATCCGTTCGCGGATCGAAATCGCTGGTGTCCAGCTTCATCGGCGCCCCAGCAACGATATCCGCGGTTTGCGGAATGGCAGTACTGCCGCCGATTCCCTCGGCGGTCGCTCCTCCACGGTACACCGGGTTCGCCTGCGTGGCGCTCACTCCCAGCGTCGGCCCGCTCGTGTAACGCAGAATTCCGCTCAACTGCCAGCCGCCGATAATCCTCGCCAGCGCACTGGAGTTATCGAGGAACTTCTTTCCAGTACCAACAGGCAGTTCGTAAAGGAACCCGATGGCGCCGATATGCGGCCGATAGGTCGATGGACGGGCCTGGCTCATCTCGAGATCGTACGCATTCCTGTGCATGGGAGCGTTGTTGACGAAGTTGTTCGGAGCGTTTGTCAGGGTGTCCGACCAGGTGTACGCCACGGTGGCATACAGTCCGTTGGAATAACGCTTATCGAACTTCGCCTGCAGTGCGTCATAGGTTGAAGTGCCCCTGGTATCCGAATTTCTCCCACCGGGGAACATGTTCGGAAACTGCGGGAACGGCCGAAGCGCCTGCGCCAACGATCCGTTGAATCCCGCATAGGGCGGTGTGTAGCCGGCAGCGACCACCAGTGGATCGCGGATGTTCCTGGTCAAGAGCGCTCCAAGACTCAGGTACTTCGGATCGAGCTGATTGATATCCACGCGCACCGGCAGATGATCCCCTCTGGATCCCACATACGCGACGTCGATGCTCATGCTCCTGCCGAGCGCTCTCTGTATCCCCACACTGAAGTTCTGCGATCGTCCCGCCCGGCCGGCTGTCGGATGCCAGTAGTTGACGAACCCGGTTCCGACCCCGAGCGCCGGCGTAATCAGCGGCGGAATCACCAGATCCCGCGCGGGGAAACCTTGTGCGAAGTTGTACGCACCAGTCAGGTCGTCTGGTGAAGCTGTTGTGGATGTCGGCCAATAGGCGTCGTTCTGATTGACGTTGTTGCCACCGCCGTAGGCACCGGTCTGGAAATAGCTGATGCCGTAGGCGCCGCGAAGAACAGTCTTTTCGTTGAGCGAGTACGCCAGACCCAGCCGCGGGCCGAGATTGTTTGAATTCTTGTCGGCCGGCGCGATTCGACTGCCAACACCGTCGTGTCCTGCGAAGACGTAGACGCCGGGAAGGTTACCGGCGGCAGGGTTCGGCTTGGTCGTATCGACCATCGAATAGTAATCATTGGCCTCCACAAGCGGCGTCAGGATGTCGAACCGCAGGCCGTAGTTGAGCGTCAGGCGGGTCGTGATCTTGAAGTCGTCCTGTGCGTAGAATCCAAACTGCCACGTGCTTTGTCGCGGCTCGAACGGACCATAAATACTCAAGCCCGCCGAGTCCACGTAGCCGAGCAGGAAACTCGCGAAGTCGAGCCCGGTCGTGGCGATGGCGGTCGGCAGCGCGGTCTGATTGCGAGCGAAATTCATGTTCGCCTGGTTCTGGAGAAACTTGAACGTCTCTTGCCTCCGAATTTCGCCGCCAAACTTGAAGCTGTGGGCGCCCTTCGTCCACAACAACCCGTCGCTGGCGGTGTAGGTTGTCGCAAATCGATCGTTGTATCCCAGCGCAGTCGACGTACCGGTGAAGCTCCAGGCGATGCGCGGAAAATGTCCTGTTGCTAACTCCATTCCACGCAGCCCGAGCTGCGTCGGCCATCCCGGCTCATCGAACCTGCTGGGTTGATCCTGCAGCTGAGTCTGCCTGTTGTAGCCGATACGAAACTGATTCACGAGGTTGGTGCTCATCACCCAGTCGTGGGTGCCGCGCGGAAACCAGTAGCCGAAATCCCTGATCTGCTGACCGCCGGCTGGATGCGGTACTCCACTTGGGGTAAATCCCGGGTCGTCTGTCCCGACAAGGCTGACGCTCATCCGCTGACGAGCGTTGAATTGATGGTCTCCCTTTACGGCGAACGTCGTTCGCTCGTTATTCCTCTTAGGAATCGTAGCGGTGAAATTCGAGTAATTTCCCGGCATGTTCGGCAGAGGCAAGTACTCGAGGATCTTTTTGGCCGTCGGATCGATGCGGTTTGGCGGAATGATGTTGCCCGGAAACGGATCGCGTATGAACTGGGCCGGGTTCGCGGGATTCGGCCGCGTGGTCGCCGGATCGTAAATCTGTTGCGGCCAGGCCGAGAAGTCGCCGTTGCGGAACGCCTGAGTCGGCATCGACAAAATACTGTTCGAACCGGCGTCCTTGAAGGTGTACCTGTTGAACGAAAAGAAGAAGAAGGATTTGTTCTTGGCGAAAGGACCACCGAAGGTGCCGCCCCACTCGTGCTCGCGATGGACAGGCACAACGGAGTCGAAGAAGCCGGCCGCGTCGAACGCTTCGTTGCGAAGGTACTCGTAGAGGCTGCCGCGCCACAGGTTCGTACCCGACTTCAGCACGTAGCGCTCCACGCCGCCGCCGGTATTTCCGTATTCGGCGGAATAGCCGGCCGTCGCTACCGACACCTCCTCCACCGCGTCGGGCGGGAACGTGACATTGCGGCCATCACCACTGATTTCCTGGGTGACCATCGACGCGCCTTCCAACTGAATCTCTTTCGTGCTGGCCTGCCCGCCGGCAATGCTGTCGGTGAAGCCAGTGGGGTCTCCGGCGGTCCCCGGGACGAGCAGCATGAAACGATTGGGACGCCGGCTGCCGCCGGACGTGAGCGGCAGATCGGCGTACGCTTTCGTGTCCAACGACGCGCCGGTCGAGCTTGTGTCGGCTTGCAGCAACGTGTCAGCCGTTACCGAGATCGTCTCCTGCGTCGTCCCGACCTGGAGAATGAAGTTGAGGCTCGTTACGTTCGCCGCCGTCACGCGAACGTTCTCGCGGATCTCGGTTCTCATACCAGGATGGACGACTTCGACACGGTAGGTGCCGCCGGGCAATGCCGCGATGTTGTAGATTCCTTCTCCGGTGGTGTCGGCCGTACGCACAACGCCGGTGTCGACATTGGTCGCAATCACGGCGACGCCTGGAATCACCGCCTGGGTTGTATCGACCACGGTGCCTCGGATNCCCCCNCGTTCGGTCTGTGCCCAGGCAGGTGTGGCGAAGAGGAAAAGGAAGATGAGCAATGTCACGACGCACTTGCTGACCATAACAGGCTCCTCTCTATCCGATGTCTACGGCTCTATTGGATGGCGGACGGGCTGAACGCCAGCAACACGTTTCCTGGACGGCCATTCTGAAAACCGGTGTACCCGGACGTGACGTACACCATGCCATTCACGATGGTCGCGCCAGCGGAGCCGATCGATCCGCCACGAGCTTTGACGCCATTGACCGTGTCGAAATCTTTTGCCGTGTTGTATTGCCAGATCGGTCTGCCATCGAAGCTCGAGAACGCGCGAAGCGTTCCATCCAGCCCGGCGCTGAACACCACTCCCGGCATCACACTCACGGCCGCGCTGATCCCCGTATGCTGCGCCATCGATTCATGGGGCGGTATGTCCGCGTACCATCTCTCCAAGCCGTCCTTCAACCGGATCGCGACCAACCCTCCGTAGGCACCTCTCATCCCGAAATACGCTTGCTCGTCATCGGCTGCGCCACCGAAGAGAATCTGTCCTCTGCTGATATCCGAGTACCAAACCACCTTGCCTTTGTTGTCTGGATCGAGCGCCCACACGCCGCCGGATTTCTGCCCGGCCAGAACGAGCGATCGGCCGTTGGGCTGATCGACGAGGATCGTTCCGGCGGAGAAATCCCAGTCGGGATTTTCTGTTTCATCCGGACAGTAATAGTCGGCTGGACGGCCCCGTCCTCCTCCTCCTCCTCCTCCCGCTCGCGCCGGCGGCGGAGGGCCAGGACGCCGATGCGCGCTCCTTGGCGGGTGTCCTACGGACGAAGGTCCCTGCGGGCACCCCGTATGCCACACGTCGCCGTGCATCGCCTGCGTGACCCACAGAACCTTTCCCGTGTTGATGTCCATGGCCATCACCGCATTGGCTCGTCCGAGGTCCGGTGCCGAAAATGCGTTGCCGGTAGAAACGTAGACAACCTGCCGCTTCGGATCGATCGTGACCGGCCCCCAGATGCCCGCGCCTGATGGTCCAAGAAACTTGATTCCGGCGTCGGTCTTCCGCTCCGACGGTTCTTCGGGAATCGTGTACGTTTTCCAGATCTGCTTTCCCGTTGCCGCATCGAGCACGGCAACCATGCCGCGGACAGTGCAGCAAACGTGATTGAAGCTCGCCGACTCTGGTTCTTCGAGCGAGGCCAGTGGTACGAAGACACGTCCCTCATAGACTGTGACGCCCGCGGTGATGCGCGAAAGCGGATGCGGATCGACTCGAATTTTCCAGAGGAGCTTGCCGGTCGTCGCATCAACCGAGTATGCGTTGCCGCGAATATCGCCGAAGAATGCCGCCAGCTGCGGTGCTCCTCGCTTGACGGGACCGATCATTGGTGTGCTGCGCAAACCGGCCTGGGCCTGGAACGACCAGTGGACACAGCCGGTCTCCGCATCCAGCGAGTAGAGATACCCCGAGTCGGAACCGATGAAAATCCTGCCATCCACGACCGTCGGCTGCCCGTACGCTGAAGATGTCCACGGCAACCCGAAGGCCCACTTGAGCTCCAGCCTCGCTACCGCGGCCGGTGAAAATCCATGACGCCGCAACTCGTCAGTGGGTCCAGATTCTTTGGGTCCCAAACCTCCAGCGACCTTCGCTGGCTGGAAGCGATTGTTCCTCGTCATGTCCGGGCTCCATCCGTTCCACGACGGCGCGGACAACTGCGTCACCGGAGGATGAGTTGCACAGACATTCGACATGCTGCTGGCGTTTCCGCTTTCGGTGGAGCCCAATCGCCTTCCACTCACCCACTCGGCGATCGCCACCCGTTGCTCGTCCGTCAGCTTCGCGTCGTCGGCGTGAGTTTTCATGCTGCCGGTCGTCATCGCCGCATAGAGCTTTTCCGGCGNCAGTTGCTTGAGCATTTCGGGAGACATNGCTTCCTTCATGTCTTCCTTCCCATGACANCCCAGGCAGGTATTGCCGAAGATCGTNGCGCCCGCTCCCTCCGTCGCTCTATCCGCGAACTGGCGAGGTCCGGNCGTGGGCGGAGNCGGCTGTTGCGCGCGCGCGTATCCCGACTCTCCAAAGATGGCGAACATCGCCGTGGAAGAAACCACTGCCAGCACGAGTGCTCCAAGCGTCCTCATCGTCACTCCTTCGGCGCGTCGCTCCATTAAAGGCGAGCCGACGCACCTCGTTAATGCTCTTGCAATGCTGCCGGTTTAGCAGCAGAGGCACGAAGCTGTCAAGACTTCTTCGAACGCGTGTACGCTCGGAGTTTTGCTGATAGACAGTGCACCCCTTTGGTGCTAAAAGCTTCTTAAAATTACGACCGATT
>Ga0065715_10000704_pt1 | contig 10084 bp, 10 predicted proteins | sample MisBulReplicate1_FD_59102 | JGI IMG/M metagenome (GOLD analysis project Ga0065715, IMG submission 59102) | Miscanthus rhizosphere microbial communities from Kellogg Biological Station, MSU, sample Bulk Soil Replicate 1 : eDNA_1 v2 (version 2) | ecosystem: Host-associated > Plants > Roots >... | reverse complement strand
ACTCATGTCAATTCACGAACTTAGTTAACCTGCATGTCGTTGGGTTGAATCCCATAAAGTATTTCTGAATAAATTGTCAAACTCGCCGACTATCTAATCAGGATTTATCAAATTTGTCTTCATGTGCAGATGATAGAAAACTTACTCATATATAATCAACTTTCGAGCAATCTAAAGAAATTTGTTTAACTATTTCATGAGGATGTATCTTACTAATAGTGATTAATTTCTCGCCCATTTGTAGTCGTCGTGATTATTTTTAATCTTGTCCTGTTAATGTTTATACTAAGGTTGGCAAATCATTCTGTAAAAGCACTTGGGAGTCATCTGTGTACATCCCGGTCAGCGGTCAAAAAAGATAAACATTCAGGCCATGCTTAGACATTTGATATACAAAATGGATCCCCCCCAAAAAACTTGGACAGCACTATCGAACACTGCCCCATCGACGTGAAAGATTATTCCTAATATTAAATTGATCAATTATTTTGCCGACGAGGTGATCGACCATGTCTTGTAATGACGTAGGTTTGTGATAGAAACCTGGCATCGCTGGCAGGATCACAGCACCCGCTTCTGCAAGCTTAAGCATATTTTGTAAGTGAATTCTCGATAGAGGAGTCTCCCTAGGTACCACGACTAGGAGTCTTGATTCTTTTAAAGTCACTCCTGCTGCCCTAGAAATCAAAGTTTCGTCATATCCATTTGCAATGCTCGCAAGCGTCTTCATGCTACAGGGTACTATTACCATCCCACTATGAAGAAAAGATCCACTTGAAATTGGTGCCGCTAAGCTATCATTCCCGTATAATGCTGTGGCAAGAGAGCGTACGTATTCAATTGTTTTGTCAGTTTCAATTTCAATGTTCTTTTCTCCCCACTGACTTAGAACTACATGAGTTTCGATTTTCAATGAATGCAGAATTTCAAGAGTTCTCAATCCGTATATGACGCCCGACGCACCCGATATCCCTACAACAAGTCTCAAGTAACTTTTTTCATCTTCCATCAGCCAAACTCGAATAACAAGATCATCCTATTCTTATTTAAAGTGACACAAACCACATTCACAATTTCAAGGGTGAATAAGCAAACAAACTAGAAAGCTGACAATATGTCTAAACGTAGGATTTTGTGATACAAACAAGAGTTTATCACCCATCTTGAACTGGAATACCAATTTTTCACTGTTGTAAAAATTGAGTACAGATTCATACGGGTAAGTTCACTGATAGTCCGTTAACGTATTTCCCAGTTTCGTCGGGATTTTTACGATGCTGCTTCTCCAATGCATGGAAATACATATGATATGAAGCAGATGAATTCAACGCTTGCCAAAGATATATGAAGTTCATTAATATTTCCAATTGGTTACTTTTAAGTTCAAACATTAAAAATAGTATTGGCTAATCCAGTACCGTAACGAGTCTGCCTCCATTAAACGCATATTTAGGGCGCTTAGATTGGGACTCGAGATATTTATCAAATGGAATTCCCTCGTTCTAACAGAAATGGTGCTTTGACTGCTAATCTCATTCCTAGTAACAATGTCTTTTTACGGAACTCCTCATAAAATAACTACTAGCGATGAAATCCAGCTCTTCAACAATATTCTATGTTTCAGACTGAATGATTATCAATATTTATAATCAATCAATAATATCATGATTTAGCTGATGTTAACAGTATTTGGTACAATAGCACTTGACACAACTAGGACACCTGATGCTACCGTAGATAGAATCCTGGGTGGTGCAGCAACCTTTGCGGCATTATCAGCACGATATTACACATCTACTTCAATTGTAGGAATTGTTGGGGATGATTTTCCTCCAGAATATAGTGAGTTGCTTGACCAGAGAGTGGATACTCTTGGAATTGTCACTAAATCAGACGCTAGGTCTTTTCACTATGACTCTTCATTCGATCATGATCTCTCCCATAGAACAACTAACAAAACCGAGCTCAATGTGATATCCGGATACGAGCCACAAGTACCCGAGCAATACGTTGATTCGGATTATGTTTATCTTGCAAATAATGATCCTGCCCAAAATATAAAAATGATGGCTTTGTTTTCTGACCCAAAATTAACTGTATGCGACACAATTGATTTTTGGATACAGAATAAGAAGAATAGTGTTATAGAGATGATAAACAGGTCAGACGGGGTAATAATAAATGAACAAGAAGCAAGATTGCTTTGTAATGAAAATAATCTTTTAAAATGCGGAAGAAACCTACTTTCGATGGGACCCTTGTTTGCAGTGATTAAGAAGGGTGAAAATGGAGCTATTCTCTTTCACGAAAAAGAGATTTATCCTTTCCCAGCTTTTCCTACTGAATTGATAAGGGACCCTACCGGTGCAGGCGATTCTTTTGCTGGTGCATTTGTGGGTTACCTTGCAAAGAATAACAAAATGGGCATCAGGTCCTTGAAAAAAGCTGTACTCCACGGGAATGTGATGGGATCTTTTGCTATTGAAGATTTTGGAGTCACGAGACTTGTAAATATAAAAAGGAGAGAGATTCTTGGCAGATATTCGAGATATGCTGAACTGTTGAGGTTATAGATACCAGGGAAAAATTCATTTATGAATTTGGATGGTTGGCAAGCAAAGAGAAGACATAATTACATGCCCAGTATAATATTTAATTTAACCTCAGAATTTGGTGATTACCATTAAGGAGAACACTGAAAAAATCATTAAATCCCTCGTTTTGGAACTTGATCTCTCAGAAAATGAAGCATTGATTTTCTTGTACATAGCAGAGAGAGGTAAATCAACTATTGGAATAATTTCCACCGATCTTCACATAGACGAAGAGTGTGTAGTCTCATCGATTCGTACATTGGTAGAACATGGCATGATATTCAACGTGACCAGCTCTGAGTATGAAACCTTTCATCCTCGTTTCTCGATCGTTAATGGACATCGATTTAGATGTGACATGTTAGGTGTGCCATTCAAGAAAAATATCAAGATTGATTTACTGGGTGCTATGCTTGAAGCACGTTATGAAGATGCAAGAACTAAATATGGTGCTTGAAACATATAGACAATATTGACAGACCAGATTGATGATAAAATCGTTTACTTGGGAGTTATTAATATTAATGAGAATAGTAAAACAATAGGGGCGGTAGATATCTGGAGAAGTGTGTTAACGAAGGAAGTATTTTGCGAAGAGAAAAGGCTAGGTGTTCTCGAAATATCCGAAAACATTGGAATGCCTCGACTTGAACCAAATCAACAATGGGCAGTTGTAATAAACAGAAAAAGAAGTGGAAAAGACCGGTGGAAATTGATCAAGATTATCAAACAAGGAGATTTTACCTTCATTGATAACGATGATGAAACTAAGATCCCTGTCAAAGTCATGAATTACCAAGTAATAGATGAAGAATGGTGGAGTTTTTTGGTCTCGGATAAGGTTAACAGGACAGTCGACGTTATGTCAGAGGCAAGAAGTAGATGAAGAGGGAAGTTGACAATAGCAACCTGTCAAAAAAAATTGTAGTGTACGTTAGTAATTCGACTGGTGGGCAATTTGCTAGTAAGATAATTGGACATTTTGTAATAGATGATAAGAAATTTCGATTCATTGCATTGGCCTTTGGCAGGATAGGTGGGCACAATATTAACCTTCAATTACCTAAAACCTCTGTGAATAACCTCAAGAAAAATGGTTATGATCCAGAACTGGTTCAACTGGAAATACAGCAGAAGCTCCTCGATGGGGACATCATCATCTTGAGTGGGTCACGATCGCCGCCCTCAGTTAATTGATGTATCGCTTTGTCAACTAAAATTTTTGAAATGATGAGACTGGCATTGATTGATCCTATACGATTGCCCCTTCCAGTGCATTACCACATCCACAATTATTTCTCAAATTTGGAATGACAGGAATGATATCGGATATTAAATTAATAGTCCTTTCCACATTTTTTTTCAGTACCTCAATTATCTCTTTGGAACTTACAGGTATTTCTGACCAGACATCATAGTCAGTCACGGTGGAAATTGAAACATAACATATCTCAGCTTCCCTCGCAAGAACGCACTCGGGGATAACTGTCATACCGATTACGTCCGCATGTAGAATTTCTCTAAAATATACTGATTCTGCCTTTGTAGAAAAGCGTGGGCCTTCAATGCATACGTATGTCTTGTCTTTATGGACATCGTATCCTAGTTTTTTTGCCGAATCATACGCAAACTGACTAAGTTCCTTGCAGAAAGGATCTGCGACTGAAATATGACATACCAGTCCTCCATTGTAAAATGTATATTTCCTATTTTTTGTGAAATCAAGAAATTGATTAGGAATTACAATGTTTCCAGGTTTTAATGTCTGTTGTAAGCTTCCCACTGCTGAAGGAGCTATAATGCGGGAAACTCCAAGAGATTTAAAGGCCCAAATATTGGCCTGACTGTTAACCAAATGTGGAGGAATGGCATGGGATCGCCCGTGTCGTGGCAGGAATGCAACCGGTATGCCCATGCATTGCCCGATCGTAATTTCATCTGAAGTACTCCCAAAAGGCGTATGAATTTTTATTTTCTCTTGATTCTCAATTAGCCCGCTATCATACATACCCGTGCCTCCAATGATCCCTATATCTGCAGAATATTTCATCAAAAATTAATCATACTCCAACAAAGAATTTACCTTGAAACCTCTTTTAGCTAATTCAGCTGTTCCTCCTAAATTCTTAATATCAATTACAAAGACAAATCCGACTATAACACCACCGAGACGCTGAATAATATTTGCTGCTGCAATTGCCGTTCCTCCCGTCGCGATGAGGTCATCGGCTAATAGAATTCTCTGCCCCGCCTTGATTGCATCTATCTGGACTTCCAGGACAGCTGAACCGTATTCAATATTGTACGGTTCAGAGACGGTAGGCCCGGGAAGTTTTCCCGCCTTTCGCATGAGAATCAGACCCTTATTTAATTTCATGGCCAACAGAGATCCAATTATGAATCCACGAGATTCGATTGCAGCAACCATATCGATTTGATTCGGGACCAATTGCTGGCCGAGCTTTTCAGTGATATAATTTAGTGCCTCCTTGTTTCTTAGAACTGGATTAATATCCTTGAATAACACGCCATTCCTCGGAAAACCAGGCCATAACCCTACCAAGCTTTTGAATACATTATCTTGCATAATGTTTGCTTACTCTCAAGTGGACATATAATTAACGTTGCTAAGAACGTTTGAATTAGTTATAGAACGAGTACACTAAAGGAGTAATTGGTTGCATTTTGGCGCCAAGATTAGTTGATATATTTCCAGTACTTGCCTCTAGTTATAGAAAGGTAAAAATTTACCATTCTTGCACAAATAATGTATGCCTATTACAGATGCAACCAAGAAACAGATTGCACAGCAGCGTATGTTGTTTTTCAAAATTTGTTTTAACTGCGGAGGGAAGAACCCCATCCTTGCAACCAGATGTAGAAAGTGCCACGGAAAACACATGAGATTGAAAAATAGGACACTGGGTGCTAAAAAGTAAGGCCTATTTATTAGTAATAACTCAAATCTTTGAAGTTGTCTACCTTTAAAGATGGAAGATTACTATCACAATTAAGAGAATGGAAAGAGCGAGATTTTCAGGATTGTTTCAATCCAAATATTCTGTCAAAGTAATCTGATTGTTCCTGCTCACGGTGATTTGATTCTCCTTCGTCAACACCAGCCAAATCCTTTGCTAATTTCTTCTTGTATCCGAGCTGCATTTGTCGAGCGATTTGTATTCTTTGAGCTTGTGGCGAGCCGGCGCCGTGCATTGATTCGGTCAGATAGCCAACAGCATTTCTACCTAATGTCATATTTTCTATCAACCTCAGTATACGCATCCTATTTTCCGTTGAGACTCCTTTACGCCCTTTGAGGTATTTTTCGAGCAAGGGACCAGTGTAAGGACTTCTGAAGTCCTTCTCAGAAGGCATAGTTACCATCAGCCCCCCTGCTATGTCCTGTGCGAGTCTCCCTATTTCATATGGAAATCTAGTTACATTGTGTTTACATACGTTAGCCAACATGTCATCGTTTTGATAATTTCCTGCCGGCATTTTATGTGCTTGATGTGACGATGCAATACCAGCAGCAAAAATAGTTTCGTTAAGGTGGGTCATTTCCACCAATTTGTCTTTTATATGTGAAGCATTGGAAACGCCATTATAGTCAGCTACGGCAGCTGCTGCTCCTATGAGAACATCACCCAAGCCTGTTTTACACACATAACTTCTTCTATGATAACATGTAAACCGCTCAACTAGCATTGATGCAAATTCAACTTCACCGTCCATAAAAATCCGTTCATTTGGGATGAACACATTATCAAGAATCATCATTGCTTCTTGCCCAGAAAACTTTGCATTTCCTGAATCTATATCGCCCTCTTCAGTACTCCGAGTGTCGCAGGACTGTCTACCGTAGATGTAAGTAATGCCTTCAGCATCAGCCGGAACGGCTCCCACCAAGGCATAGTTTTTGTCCTCTTCCCTCAAACGCATAGTGGGCATGACTATAATCCAATGCGAATTTATACATCCAGTTTGATGAGCTTTTGCTCCGGATATATATACACCAGAGTTATCCCTTTTAGTAACATGTACAAACATATCTGGATCTTCCTGCTGAGAGGGTGTTAAACTACGGTCTCCTTTAACATCAGTCATTGCTCCCCCAATTACTAAGTTTTCTGATTGAACCATCTTGACAAATTCTTTGAATTTCTTGTGATAATCAGTACCATGCTTAAGATCAATCTCATAAGTAGTTGAATATATGGAGTTCAAGGCGTCCATTCCTACGCATCGCTGAAAACATGTCCCAGTAAGCTGACCTAGCTTCCTTTGCATCCTATTTTGGTTTACTAGATCATCTGCATTTTCAACTATGTGCAAAAATCTGTTAATGCTTTTCCCGGTCATTGGTGATAGTGTAGAGCCCAATTCTGGTTCTTGAATAGCCAACTCGTACGTTTCAGCAACAGCATTAATTGAAGGCCTTATCATTGGATGATCTACCGGTTCCTTAACTAGTTCACCAAAAAGATAGACTTTCAGATTTCTGCCCCTCAAACTGTCGATGTAGTCTGAACCGCTCTTGATCGGCATAACGATGTTATTGTCTTGTGCATGATATTTATATATTGTACTCTATTGCTGGGCGCAACAAATATTAAAAAATATCCTCATAAACGATAAAAGCGACTGAAATTGAGATTTTCTGATGCAAAAAGAGATCAGTATAGGATCCTTGCAAGAGAAAATGGATATAGAAGTCGGTCCGCATACAAACTTATCCAACTTAACTTGAAGTACAAGTTATTTAGAAAAGGGGATGTAGTCGTGGATATTGGGTGCTCCCCTGGGGGTTGGCTTCAGGTGTTATCTGAACAATTAGGAAGTACTGGAAAAATCATGGGTGTAGATCTTCACTCAACAGAATCGTTGAAAAATGTCATAGTATTGCAGAGAAGTGTAGAAGATACAAGTCTAGCTGGTGACCTTCTTGAGGCAACAAATCAATATTATGATGTATTTTTGTCAGACCTATCTCCTCGAGTGAGCGGAATATGGGATTATGATCATGTGAGACAAATATCTCTTTCATTGAATGCACTTCAATTAGCTCTCAAGATCCTTCGCAGCGGAGGTAGTGCCATCTTCAAAGTATTTGAAGGTGAAATGGCCAACGAATTCAAAGAAAAAATCTCAGACAATTTTGCAAATATAATGATTAGTAAGCCAAAGGCAAGCAGACAGAAAAGTAGTGAATTTTACATAGTCTGCAAAAATTACATTAGACAAGAGATAATGCATTCATTACCGGGACCTCGAATCTAATTGCTCATTACGTTTATTTGCAAAGAAACGACATTGTGACTTTAAAGCTATAGAAAATACGCTGACGATAAGATGGTTAGAGAGAATCTCCAAGGCCAGGTGTCTGTTTTTCGAGCTTGGCGATCTTCCTTGCTAAGTTTTCCATTGTACCCGGGATATGACATTTACAAAGACAGTCATTGCAATCAAGATGATTTTTGTTTTTACAATCGCTCGAAACTTCATGCTCATTCATATCAAAAATTTTGCTTATTTGATCCTTATTTTATTTTTGTTATTTGTCACCGTGTAATTAGTAAAACAAATGTAATTACTACTAAAATTCACCGACGTTATTACAAAAGAATATGATTGAAGAATAATATGTGACTTGATTCGTTATTGCTTAAATGCGATAGGTGTCCAATCTCATCTTGGTACTAATGAAGCAGGATGGATTGAGTTCGATATGGCTGTGCAAATTGTGTAAGGCTAATTTTCTCTTTCTCTCTGACGTAGAAGACCACACTAAAAGAAGTGGCCACACGCTAATTGACGAATATGACTTGTTATCCGGCAAGCTCTTGCATACCATCGACAGCTGAGATCGGCGTTCTTTAACGTATCAAGTACAGAGGCATTACGCTTTTGAAGGATTAATATAAAGTGGCAGGAAGATTGAATTCGAGCCGGGGTCGCCTAGCCTGGTAGGGCGCAAGCCTGGAATGAATGATTCTGATCAAGAAAGCTTGTGACCTGTGAAGGTCTCGAGGGTTCAAATCCCTCTCCCGGCGCTCAACTTAGTTTGAGCTGATAAGATCATTACAGCAAATGAAGTCGATAATAAATGGAACAATGAAATCGGTTAACTTCATGATCCTAATATCCAACAGCATGGGAATACTAACCTCAAGACAGATCGCTAGTCAACGCAAAAATGTGATATTTGAGTTGGAATCGGCAGGAGAATAATGTCAATGTACTGAACTAGGAACATTCATTTCCAACCTCGTGGATATGTGCCTGGTCTCATTATCAACCTTTTGGTGCTACAGGCAATTCCCTTAGTATTTTCTTTAATTACGTCCCCTTTCATCAAAGTCTGACCAAGCGCAATCAGTTCCCATTTTAATGTATAAATGCCCACCAATTCCTGCTCATCGAGACCTTTTTCAAATGCCACTATCCCTGGCACTGCCAGTTGTGCGCCATGACAGATGGCATCCACCGCTGAATCTTTGACCACAATTGCACTAATACCATTAAGACATTCCTCGACTGGGATTACTACCTTACGTAAGAGTTTGTCTTCACCTTTCTCTTTATACGTCTCAAAAGCATCTACAACATCATGTAATCTAACTAATCCGTTCGTTTCTTCGCGAAAGTTACTGACGCGGGTCCGACGAAGTTCGAACATGGTTGCGCCAGAGCCCAAGACTTCCCCGATGTCATAAATTAACTTCCGAACATATGTTCCGGCTTGGCATAGGATACGAAGTAGTAGATTATTATCTTTTTGCTCTACAAGATCCAATTTGTAAATAGTTCTGACGCGAGTGGACCTCTTCACAGAGGATCTCTGCGGGGGTCGTTGATAAATCTCCCCTACAAATTCGGCAAGAACATTAATAATATTTGTGTGGTCATCACTTGAATGAAGTCGCGCTATTGCGTAATATTCTTTGGGTCCTAAAAGTAATACACTAAGTGCCTTCGTGGCATCGCCTAACCCTATCGGCAACAATCCGGTCGCGCCAGGATCCAATGTCCCGCTATGTCCGGCTTTTTCTAACTCCAGAATTCTTTTTACCCATGCGACAACCTCATGGCTCGTAGGACCTCCTGGTTTATCCAATAATATGATACCATAATTTAACAATTCTTTAATAGGTCGGTCGTGGGGCAGGTATCCAAATTTTTTATTTGTCACCTCATCGGCTATTCTAATGAGATCACCAAGTCTGTTAGATGACATGTTCAATGCAAGGTCCTACTATACCACTCTCGTCCTTTTTACAATTTCTTTACAAATGTCTATAAGTGACTTTAGCGTGAAAAGTTCCGTATTTAGTACGAAATCAAATACTTCGAAATTTTTTCCGAATTCAGAGCCATAAATTTTCTTGTAAATTACCTTATTTTCCTCATCTCTTATTCTGATTACATCCAAAGCTTCTTGAACGGAGATGTTGTCACGCCTTGCCATTCTTTCTGATCTGCTTGTTTGT
>Ga0065715_10001502_pt1 | contig 10085 bp, 3 predicted proteins | sample MisBulReplicate1_FD_59102 | JGI IMG/M metagenome (GOLD analysis project Ga0065715, IMG submission 59102) | Miscanthus rhizosphere microbial communities from Kellogg Biological Station, MSU, sample Bulk Soil Replicate 1 : eDNA_1 v2 (version 2) | ecosystem: Host-associated > Plants > Roots >... | reverse complement strand
AAAATTATCGGTATCGACTTAGGAACAACAAACTCTTGCGTTGCAGTAATGGAAGGTAGTGAGGCTGTTGTAATTCCAAACAGCGAAGGTAAAAGAACAACGCCTTCAATAGTAGCGTTTCTTGAAAACGGCGAACGTAAAGTGGGTGATCCTGCTAAACGTCAGGCAATTACAAACCCAACGAACACAATCAGCTCGATTAAACGTTTCATGGGTAAAAAGTTCAGCGAATCTAAAGGTGAAACTGCGCGTGCAACATACAAATTAGAATCTGGCAGCAACGATACTCCTAGAGTTCGCATCGGCGACAGACAATATACACCTCAGGAGCTTTCTGCAATGATCCTTCAGAAAATGAAGTCTACAGCAGAAGAATACCTAGGTCACGAAGTAAAAGAAGCGGTTATTACAGTACCTGCTTACTTCAATGATGCAGAGCGTCAGGCTACTAAAGAAGCAGGTCAAATTGCTGGTTTAGAAGTAAAACGTATCATCAATGAGCCTACTGCTGCTGCTTTAGCTTACGGTATGGACAAAAAAGGCAAAGACATGACAGTTGCTGTATTCGATTTAGGTGGTGGTACGTTTGACGTGTCAGTACTTGAATTAGGCGACGGTGTATTTGAAGTAAAATCTACAAACGGTGATGTACACTTAGGTGGTGACAACTTTGATGAAGTTATCATTGACTGGTTGGCTAACGAATTCAAATCTGAAGAAGGTTTGGATCTTCGTCAGGATCCAATGGCATTACAACGTTTGAAAGAAGCTGCTGAAAAAGCTAAAATTGAATTGTCAAGCTCAGCTTCAACTGAAATCAACTTGCCATACATCATGCCTGTAAACGGTATGCCTAAGCACTTAGTTAAAACATTAACTAGAGCTAAATTTGAACAACTTGCAGATAGCTTAATTAAACGTACACTTGAGCCTTGTAAACAAGCATTGAAAGATGCAGGTTTATCAATCAGCCAAATTGACGAAGTAATCTTAGTTGGTGGTTCTACTCGTATTCCAAGAATCCAGGATGAAGTTGAAAAATTCTTCGGCAAAAAACCTTCTAAAGGTGTTAACCCGGATGAAGTAGTTGCTTTAGGTGCAGCAATCCAAGGTGGTGTATTAACAGGTGAAGTGAAAGATGTCTTGTTATTAGACGTTATTCCTTTGTCTCTTGGTATTGAAACAATGGGTGGTGTGTTCACGAAATTGATCGAAGCAAACACAACAATTCCTTCTAAAAAATCTGAAGTATTCTCTACTGCATCTGATAACCAACCATCGGTTGAAATTCATGTATTGCAAGGTGAGCGTGCATTAGCTAAGGACAACAGATCTATCGGTCGTTTCCACTTAGGTGATATTCCACCAGCTCCAAGAGGTGTTCCTCAAGTTGAAGTAACATTTGATATTGATGCAAATGGTATCTTGAACGTATCTGCTAAAGATAAAGGAACTGGCAAAGAGCAAAAAATCCGTATCGAAGCATCTTCAGGTTTATCTGCTGATGAAATCGAACGTATGAAAAACGAAGCGAAAGCGAACGAAGGAAAAGATAAAGAAGAAAGAGAAAAGATTGAAAAAATCAATCAAGCTGATTCAATGATTTTCCAAACAGAAAAACAATTGAAAGAGTTTGGTGACAAACTTTCTGCTGGAAACAAATCTGCAATCGAAGGTGCTTTAACGGAGTTGAAAACTGCATTCGACGCAAAAGATATCTCTGCAATTGATGTAGCAATGGCTGCTATCAACACTGCATGGCAAGCAGCTTCTCAGGAAATGTACAGCGCTGAACAAGGTGCTGGTCAACCGGGAGCAGGTGCTCAGTCTGGCCCTTCTGACAGCGTTACTGACGTTGAATTTGAAGAAGTAGACGGAGATAAGAAGTAATCTAATCTCAATAGAATAAGTAAAAAAAGAGTAGTGCCGGTGGCGCTACTCTTTTTTTTGTTTAAGCCTTTTGGGAGATAACCTTTCCGTATGATTGAGCGTATATCTTATGTTATTTGATTATTGGTTGTATTATACAGCACTATAATTAGTGATAGTGTTGTAATTCATTGATTTATACATACAATAACTCTTCGAAAACCCACTTGGGTTATTTTTCTGCAAGCGTAAGTTAATCTTTGTTGTAAAATAATTTTAAGAGGGATATATTTGATCAATATTAGATATACAGCGCTGTAGGCAATAAATATCCTCGAAAATAAAAGTTGCTTTTTTTAAGCATCAGTCTTTTAAGCGTAAGATTTCAAGTTGAATTTGGTTTATGTTTAAACAGACTTAAATTCTTATTAATTTATAAATTTCAGTTTGTTAAAAGTGTTTTTAAGTTTTACTCACTCCTAATTTTATGAAAAGTACTTTTCTTTTATGCATCGCATTTGTGATGTCTATTTCAACAATGTTTGCCCAAACCGTAGATGAAAAAAACTTACTGATCAATTCAGGTGAGTTATTAGAAAAAGGCGTGGCAGCATATGAAGATGGTGAATACAAAGAAGCCATCAAATACTACAGCCAAATTACCCGCAACGATACCAATTATGTTGTAGCCTTAATAGAGTTATCGAATGCATTTGCGTTGGATTCTCAATTCACTGAATCCATCAGAGTATGTTTAGAAGCATTGAAAGATCCTCGGGGAGAAGAATACAATATATATAGCAATTTAGGAACGGCATACGATGGCGCCGGTCAGTATGACTTGTCTATTGCTGCATACAGAAAGGGACTTACATATGCTCCGTATGATTATTCTTTATGGTATAACATGGGGATTGTTTATGAAAATATGAAAGATCCTGAGATGGCTTTTCAATCGTATAAAAAAGCATTGCAATACAATCCGTTTCATCCAGGTTCATTAAATAGATTGGGACAATTAGAATTGGATAAGGGACATACAGTAACTGCCATGCTCTCATTTTACATGAGTTTGGTATGCGCTCCTAATAGTCGTTATATGACTTCCAATGTGATGCATTTAGATGAAATCTGTTCAGTAAAACTTAAAGTCAGTAATGGTTCTTCTTCCCGCAAGTCAGATAATTTTTATGATTTAGAATTATTGATTGCATCTAAAATTGCATTGTCTGTTAAATTTAAAAATGAAGCTAAAATTCAGGATGGAATTATAAACCAGACTCAAATGGTGTTTGATAAACTGGAATATAATCCGAAGGATACTGGTTTCTTCATGCAAAACTATGTGCCATTTTTTATAGCAATGAGAGAAAAGAAATATTTTACGCCATTTATCTGTCAGGCATTTCACGGTAACAGCAGCAGCGCGTTGCAAAGTGCTTATAAGAAAAATGAAAAAACAGTAACTGTATTTAAGACATGGGTGTATGAGTATTGGCATAAAAGAAGACAAACTCAGTCTATTGTAGTGAATGGTAAATCTCAGCCAGCAACGTTTTATTACTTTACTTCAGATCGTGTAAAATATATAGGTGAATATAAAAATCCAAACACAGAGGACGCTACACGTTTCGGCAGTTGGGTGTATTTTTATGATAATGGCTATAAACAAGCAGAAGGTTTATATAATGCAGAAGGCTTAAAAGAAGGTGAGTGGAGATATTATTATTATACAGGTGAATTAAATGAAATAACAAACTATAAAAATGGTGAGTATAATGGTTTGTATGAAACATACAGTACAAATGGTCAGGTAACATCCAGAATTTTCTTAGTTGATAGTAAAATTCAAGGTTCGGTTGAATCGTTTAATGAAGTTGGAAATCTATTGTACGAAAAAAATGTAGTTGATAACAAGCAAGATGGTTTAACAAAAACATATAACCTAGATGGTAGTTTGGATACAAAACTTCAATACAAAGCAGGGAACTTAGAAGGCGAGCAAATTCTGTATTATTCAACAGGAGCTGTAATGAAGAAATTATTCTATAAGGACAATCAGTTGGAAGGGGCGTTTACAATATATCATGAAAATGGCAAAATCAAAAAGACGGGTAAGTATAGTTTAGGGAATGCTGTTGGTGTATGGATCGAGTATTACGATAACGGTCAAGTATTAGATTCAGGCGCGTATAATAGTCAAGGTGCTTTGGCTGGCAAATGGGTAATCTATCACAAGAATGGTAAGTTGAAACAAATATCAACGTATGATGTGAAGGGTAAAAAACTTGGCGATCAAAAAGAATATGATGTTGATGGAATACTTCATGGCAGTTATGTTTATTCGGACAACAAATTGACGTCGTACACAATGTATGATAAAAAGGGTGCTGTTGTTTCATCTGGTAAAGAAAAAGGCGGAGTGCTTATATACAAAGCATATTATCCCGATGGTAAAACACTGAGTTCAGAAGGAACCTTTAAAGATGGTTTGCAAGAAGGAGAGTGGAAATTCTATCACGCAAATAATTATTTAGAAAGTAAGAACCAATATTTAAAAGGTGAGTTGCATGGATTGAGTGTTCATTATTATTCAACGGGTGCAGTTGAATTTGAAAAGAATTATAAAAACGGTTATGCTGATGGCTTGTATAAAGGCTATTATAGAAATAAGCAATTAGAGAAAATCGGCTATTTTGTTGAAGATCAAAAACAAGGTTATTGGATTGGGTATTATCCAAATGGCAAATTAGAGTCAGAGTATTATTATGTGAATGATGTAAAAGATCGTTACATGGTAGAGTATTCTGTTTCTGGATTAAAGAAAATGGAAGAGTATTATGAATATGGATTTTTGAAATTCATTAACCATTTTGATACTTTAGGTAAAGTTGCAAATGTGAATACGTTCAACCGTGGTACAGGTGAGTATAAAACAGTTTATTCGAATGGAAAAACGAGAACTCAATACCAAATGAAAAATGGTTTGATTGAAGGGGCGATAACATTTAAACATTTCAATGGCAAGATAGAAGAGACCTTGATGTATACGAAGGGCAATAGAAACGGGGAAGTTAAAAATTTTGATGATGATGGTAAATTAGTTGCTGTTGGATCTTATAAAAACGATGAACGTACGGGGCTTTGGAAGTATTATTATCCAAATCAGAAGATTGAAAGTATGGGTGTATATAAGAACAATCAACGTGATAGTCTTTGGATAGACTATGCCGAGAATGGAAATAAGGATTCTGAAGTGAATTGGGAAATGGGTAATTACCATGGTTTAGTTACGTACTACTCTCCGGATCTTGTAAACACACCAATTTTTGTTAGAACGTATGAAGATGATTATGTGAAAAATTATACATACCCTGGCACGGATGGTAAACTTATTCCTGTAATTCCGGTATTCAATGAAACAGTAGACTACAAAGCTAAGTATGCATCAGGAGCAAAGGCTGTTGAATTTTCAGTGAAAAATGGTGATAGAACCGGAACATATAGAGAATATTATTCTACAGGTGCAGTATATATAGAGACTATATATGTAGCAGGATTTAAAGAAGGAAAGTCTACTACATATTTTGCAAATGGTAAAATATCAAAAGACGAAAATTACTTCTACGGAGAAAAAGATGGAGTGTGTAAAGAGTATTATGCAAACGGAACACTTAAATCGATAGAGGTATATGTGTTCGGAGAATTAAATGGTACTTGTATCTACTACGATCAAACAGGCAAGGTGACTAAAAAAGTGTTTTATCGTGATGGTGTTATTTATCAATAAAAAAATATGAGTCGTTCTATAATAGTACATCTGTTGCTGTTTGTTCTTGTTCCATGTTCGGTTTTTGGACAAGCAATGTCAACAAAAGATTATCAAACAAAGTATCCTGGAGAGAATGCAGTATATGTTGTGAAGCGCCAAACGTATAAGATGGATCTGATAAAGGATACATTGAGTTTGATAGGAGACCATTACGATGAATGTTTTTATCTGAATGAGAATGCTAAAAATCAGTCTGAAGATAAAATNTATTCAGGTTCATTAAATCCGGTATCGAANATAAAAGCAGAAACAAAAACACCTGTTGAAAATGGGAAATATAAATCGTANCANGTAAAGCAGTTTAATTTGTCCGCATCTTTTAGTTCGGGCGTATTTTATGATGACTTACAAGAATATGCATTTGTATATCCTCAATTGCAAGCAGGTTCTATTACGACACTTTCATACTCTATTAATTATTTGTTGCCGCAATTAATATCGCCATATAATTTTGCTGCAGAATATCCCTGCGATCTTTCAGAGTTAGTGCTTGTATGTAACAATGCAATTGTTTTTGATACATTGTTATTTAATGTTTCTCCAAAGCAAATTGAATATACCCAGATCAAGAAGGGGAGCTATACTACGCATACATGGCGCATGAAGAATATACCTGCAATGGTGTTTGAAGGTAAATCGTTTAATGTTGGATATTATTCTCCGCAGATTTATATAAAGGTTAATAAAATTAATACTTCTAAAGGGAATAAAATATATTTTGAAAATCAACAAGGCTTATATGATTGGCTATATACGTTTGTTGACAAAGTTCAAAATGAAAAAGACCCATCCATTCAAAAATTGTCTGATTCATTAAAACGTGTTTCTAAAACAGATTATGAATTGTCTAAAAATATTTTCTACTGGGTACAAGACAATATCAATTATGTAGCTTTTGAAAATGGATATGGTGGATTCATTCCAAGATATGCTTCAGATGTTTATAATAAGCGTTATGGCGATTGTAAAGATATGGCAAATTTGATTTCTCAGATACATAAGTCGGCGGGCTTGGATGCACACATTGCTTGGATAGGAACACGTGATATTGCATATAAAATTACAACGATGCCATCGCCTTGTAATTTCAATCACATGATCGCAGAAATTAATCTGAATGATTCAACCTATTTCCTGGATGCTACAGGTAAATATCAACCGTATGGTTTTCCTACAGATCATATTCAAGGGAAGCAAGCATTGATTTCTTTGTCTGAAAAGAAATTTAAAATTGTTGAAGTGCCTACGCTGCCAATGGATCGAAATTTGGTTTATGATAGTGTGTATTGCAAACTTGTGAATTTGCGTCTGCAAGGAATTGGCTTACGGACGGTTGACGGATATCCTAAAATTAATTTTACGCATAGATATGTGAATGCGCATAAAGAGGAAAAGATTCAGTATCTAAACAATTACCTGAAGTTTGGCAATAATAAGTGCAGTATTACAGACCCAAAAGTTGCGAATGTAGAAGATAGAGATGCAAAACTGAAGTTTAAGTATGCATATGATTTGCCGGATTATGTAGTTGCGTATGATGATGAAATATTTGTCAATCTGCATTTGTTTAAAATTTATAGCACAGATATTGTTGATACGTTAAATCGCAAGTTGGATTTTATTAGAGATAATACATCTCTTTTAAAAGAAACAATTGTATTTGAAATTCCTGCTGGTTATTCCTTGAAAAACATGCCTCAGAGCAAGTCATATAAGTATGATAAAGCAGGCTTTGAGTTTACGTACGAAAAGAAAGGGAATACCGTAATTTTAAAGAAAACAATCTATATTAATTCACTGGCTTTGGAAAAGAAATATTTCAAAGAGTGGAATAAGATGGTTGCAGAAATGAATAAATCATATAAAGAAAATATAACACTGGGTAAAAAATAAATAATAGCTAAATGAAAAAGTATTTTGTAATTATCTCGTTCTTTTTTATTTCACTTTTATCATTTGGTAATTTTGAAAATGAAGACTATTCCTGGGAAGGAAAACCTGTAAGACATACATTAAGTGCTGCAGAAGAATTGGAGAATACTGTCCGTATAAAGGATGTACGTATTTTAGAATATGCATATAATGATGCTGGTGCGTTGGAAATGTTATCCGTTAATCATAAAATCATTCGGGTTAATAACGATGCCGCTGTGAACGATAATAATAAAGTATACATTTCTATGTATGGTGTTATTGATGTTGTAAAGTTGCAGGTTCGTTCTATTAACAAGGCTGGTAAAATAACAGAGCTGAATGAAAACAACATTAAAGAAATTGACAATGTTGAGAAAAATCATGGATATAAAATATTTGCTATTGAAGGTGTTGAAGTAGGTTCTGAGATCGAATATATATACATACTAAAGTCTCAGCCTGAACTTTATGGTAGAGAATATTTTCAATTCGAAAATCTTAACAAAGATGTGACATTCAAAATAATCTGTCCTGATAATTTAGTATTTGAAACGAAATCGTTTAATGGATTTCCTGCATTGAAAGATACGACATACAATGAAAGGAATTATTTGACAGTTAGTAATGTATTTGTTCCGGTATTGCTGGAAGAGTTGTTTGCAAACTATGCAAGAAATAGAATGCGTGTTGAATATAGATTGTCTTACAATAAATATAGTAATGATGGCAAGTCGAGATTGTTCTCGTATGCTGAAGTTGCTAAAAACATTTATGCAAATACACATCCTGTCGACACAAAGTCAGATAAAGCAGTTTTGAAATTGATAGGTACGATGGGATTAGCTTCATTGACGAGCCCTGAAGCAAAAATCAAAGAAGTTGAAAAGTACGTTAAAAATCATTTTGTACTTGTTGAAACAAGCGCACCTCAGTACGGAACCTTGTCTACTGTGTTAAAAGGGAAACAAGCGAGCGAAAAAGGTCTTGTGATTTTATACAATAAGATTTTTGAACTAGCTAAAATAAAATATGAATTGGTAGTTACATCCGATAGAATGAAGTTGCCATTTGATCAAGCGTTTGATTCTTGGGATTACTTATCAAACTATGTTTATTATTTCCCGGATACAGAAAAGTTTTTAGCTCCTGGTGAAGTGGGAATGAGATATCCTATGATTCCTGCTGCATGGACGGATAATTATGGTTTGTTTATTAAGCCGGTTGTTATTGGTGAAATCAGATCAGGTGTTTCGGAAGTAAAATACATTCCTGAAAATTCTTATAAAGAAACGTACGACAATTTAGACATTAAACTTACCTTCAAAATGGATGAAGATAATGTATTGATTGATTTATCACGTTCATTGGGCGGATATTCTGGTAATGAAATTGTGGAGTTTTATGATCTGATCAGTGATGAAGATAAAAATAAAGTATTGAAGCAATTGGCTGAAAGCACAATTGAAGATGCACAGATGATCAGCGGGGAGGCTAAAAATACAAATAGAGATAATTGTACATTTTATATTCCAGTAGTGTTGGATTTTAAAATGGAATCCTCTTCTTTATTGGAAAGTGCAGGCAACAAATTTATTTTCAACGTTGGTAAAGTGATTGGCGAACAATCTCAACTGTATCAGGAAAAAGAAAGAAAGCAACCTGTGGAATGTGATTACAATCGTGCATATGCGCGTAAAATTGTAATCAATATTCCGGATGGATATACCTTTGCCAATTTAGACAAATTGAAAATTTCGGAGGAAATGAAAGGCGCAAACGGTGTTGTGACGTGCAAGTTTCATTCTGAGTATAAAATTGAAGGAAATCAAATCATCGTTACAATTGAAGAATTCTATTCTCAAGTGCACTACCCACTTTCTGATTTTGAAAAGTATAGAAGTGTTGTGAATGCAGCTGCAGATTTTAATAAAGTTACCATTCTACTTCAGAAGAAATAAGCATGAACCAAGTTGTATTAGTTACGGGAGGAAGTTCGGGTATTGGTAAATCCATATGTTTGTATCTCCATGAAAAGGGATATACGGTTTATGGTACAAGCAGAAATCCCGATCGGTATAAAAAAGATCTTCCGTTTAAGTTGGTTGCATTAGATGTATTAGATGAATCAACAATAACACCTGCGCTTAAAAGCATCATCGATGCAGAAGGTAAGCTGGATGTGTTGATCAACAATGCTGGTATAGGCATGTTGGGTTCAATTGAAGATAGTACAGCTGAGGAAGTAAAAGAAGTATTTGAAACCAATGTTTACGGTATTTTGCGTACCTGTCAGGCTGTTTTGCCCCACATGCGTGAACGTAAAACAGGCTTGATTATTAATGTCAGTTCTATTGCAGGTTACATGGGACTGCCATATAGGGGTATTTACAGCGCAACCAAGGCATCTGTACATATGATTACAGAAGCAATGCGTATGGAATTGAAACCGTATGGTGTGCATGCTTGTGTT
>Ga0065715_10089454_pt1 | contig 10088 bp, 15 predicted proteins | sample MisBulReplicate1_FD_59102 | JGI IMG/M metagenome (GOLD analysis project Ga0065715, IMG submission 59102) | Miscanthus rhizosphere microbial communities from Kellogg Biological Station, MSU, sample Bulk Soil Replicate 1 : eDNA_1 v2 (version 2) | ecosystem: Host-associated > Plants > Roots >... | reverse complement strand
GCCACTGGTGGAGATATCGTACACTTTGACGGCTATGTCCATGGCGAGGCCGTGTCTGGAAACACGATCTGGTTTGTCTACATCGGCAAGGTTTCCGGTCTGCGAAAGTACGTGCATTCCATTGCCACCACAAACCGCTCCATTTCCGGTATGCGCAACCTGACCGAGCCTGTCTCCAAGCTTGCACGGCGAAAGGCTGCGGGTGACTATTTGGACCCGGATGAAGTGAGGGAGCTTGAGCGTGAGGCTGCTATCGTCAAGAACTATCAGGAGGACCGAAAGAAGTACGACCCCACTCCGAAGACCGAAATACCTTCCAGCCTCACCAAGGTCTGGTACTAATTGGAATTACGCCGAGGTTATGGTACACTTATGAAAAGCAACTAACGTAGAAGGATACATGAAGGAAAACAGAGTAGCAAAGGCGTACACCGCCGCATGGAAGTGGCCTGAAGTCTATACAACGTCGCCGTCCTTGATCTGGACGAGCCGTGCCATTGCGGTGCTTGTCCCGTTGTCCTTGGTAGGGCTGGTCGTCGTCACTGGCCTGCCCTTGTTCGGCCTAGCCGCCACAGGTGTCAGTGCTGCAATGCTGGTCCTCATCATCATCCTGATGACCGTGCACATTTTCTACCAAGAGTACGAAACTGTAGAGGATTTCCAATCCCGCGAACTCAGGATCAAGGAGTTCTTCCATGGCTTCCCGTCCATCACCGATGTCCCGCTCATTGAGCATGAGAAAGGTGAGTGGATCGCCTACGGCCACATCCCTCCCGAGCAATTCCTTGACGCTATTGAAGATGTCATTCACGAGGTTACCGGCTCGCTGGAAGGCTATGGGCCGTATCTCAGGCTTGAGGAATCCGTGGGACATCTCTATGCAACGTTCAAGAACCCCGACGAAGACCACTGGGGAGAGGGAATCAACCTCTGCAAGAACACCGCAGAGAACTGTTTCCCGATCACCCGACTGGAACTCTAGTTGACATTCCCCTCCGTCATTGGTATGCTGTAATTACCAACAACGCGAGGGGATTTCAATGTTCAAGAACAACCACAAACCACGTACGGCAACCAAGGTCCAAGTCGAGGCTCTTGCCAAGAAGCTCAACGTCACTGTCGATGACGAGACGGATGACCGCTATGTCCAGATCTTCCTCTACACGCCCAAGGGCATGCGCTTCAAATCCACGAACTGTCACACGGCAGCTACGTCCTTCACGTATGCTCAGCCCGGTGAACCGGCTGACCAGTGGGCAGGCAAGAAGCCTCATGGCTGGGGCTGCTGCATGGACGATCTGGAATTCGGCGTGGAAGAATGCGACAACCCCAACTGCGGCTACTGCGAACGTGGCCTGATGAATGAATAGGAATACATGAAAAACTGGAAATTCAAACTGACCACCGAGTGTGGCTTCCGCTGGGACTGGGAGCATGTACGCTACTGGCGTCACGGATGGGGTCCGCGTCTCCTGAATAAGGAGTGGCGGAACGGTGTCCGCGTCACGGTACCGGCAACGGGTGTGGCCTTTGGCCCCGTCATGTTCTTCTGGCGGTGGGAGTAATGTGGTACGAAGAACCTCTCTACGACGAAAAAGTTGTAGAGTACGCTGAAACCCATGGCATCGATGTCAAGAAACTTGACTGGCATCTTGAGGCCGATCATGGGTGGGAGCGCCACGATCAAGGCTACGCGGAAGCCATTCCCGGAGCAGCAGCGTGTGTCATTGCCAATGAGTGTGACGGAGATCCACTTGACTTCCATTTCGAAAAGGACTAGACTACAAGCATAATGATTACCTTCAAAGCAAAAGACGCGTCCGGCGAGATTATCAATTCCGCCCTTCACGAGTTCACCTTCCCCGCTGGTGAGAAGCACATCAAGCAGACTGAGGGCCGAGACCTTCAGCCTGTCGAGATCGCCATCTTCCAGCCGTCCCCGTCGTCCATGCACGATGACCTGTTCGCCCTCGCCATGTGGGCGGATTACCTGCTCGCCACAAAGTCCAAGGCAGTCCTCATTGCCCCGTACGTTCCGGGTGCACGTGCCGACCGTGGCAAGCCTTTCGGGGCACGGCGCTACGCCCAGTTCATCGGTGAGACGTGGGTAGATCAGGTCATCATCTTTGACCCGCACTCTCCCGTCATCGTGGAAGAGTTGAAGCTGTGGGTGAAGGACGACACAGAGGTCACGGTGGTCCACTCTTATGAACTGTTCAATCAGAAGCACATGCGGGCCGTCCTGAACCAGTACGACGGCATCATTGCTCCCGACAAGGGCGCAGCGCTCCGTGCGCAGTCTGTGGCCGACCTTTCGGAACTGCCGGTCTTCACGGCCACCAAGAACCGCGACGAAGAGACGGGTAAGTTGTCCAACTTCTCCATCGACGGCCTTGACCCGGACGGCACGTACCTCATCATCGATGACATCTGTGACGGCGGCGGAACCTTCCTTGGCCTCAAGGACGCCTCTGGTATGGGCTTTGGCCAGATTGACTTGTACGTCTCCCATGGTGTATTCTCCAAGGATGCGCTGCACAACCTGTCGGAGAATTTCGAGTACATCTACACGACGAACTCCTACGATCCGGCAAGGGTTCTGAAGCCAGCCCTCTATGAGGAAGATGGCACCTATGACGCATTCCGCCGTTTCGACGTGATCCGCCTGCTTCAGAGTAAGATCGTGTTCTGATGGCATGGTGGGTTGGCCTTGACATCGGCCTGTACGTCGCCGCTATCGTCACCTTCTTCATGGGGTACGGATGGGCAGCACTGATTTGCATCATCCTTGCAGTTTTGCTAACATTTATCCTGATGTCCTATGCCGGTGGCGGAAGCTCCGGTGGCAGTACCTTCATCTGGATAGATGACTTCAACATTTTCGACTAACGAAAGGCTAAAACAATTTCTCTCTTCATCAACCCGCTTCTGGACACCGACAGCTACAAGCTTTCCCACAAGGACATGTACCCGGAGGGTCTGGAACACGTAGAGTCAAACTACACCAACCGCAAGTCCCGCGTCGATGGTATCGGCCACGTCGTCAACTTCGGCCTTCAGGCTTGGCTCATGGAGCGTCAGGAAGCGTGGGACGACTTCTTCCACACGGACAAGGACATTGTGCTCGATGAGTATAAGCAGAACACGTCCACCTTCGTCTCTCCCGGCTTCTCCTACAAGGAACTCGAAGACCTTCACGATCTGGGCTACCTGCCGCTGGAGTTCTCTCAGGTTCCGGAAGGCACGCTTGTTCCCATCGGTGTCCCGTCCATTCTGATCAAGTCCACGCACGAGGACTTCGCATGGCTGGTCAACTACATCGAGTCGGACCTGTCCGCTGGCATCTGGCACCCGTCTACGGTCGCTACCCTTGCGTGGAAGCTGCGCCGTACTTTCGAAGAGGCCGCTCGTGAGACCGGTGGGGCATCCGAGGCCGTCGATTTCCAGTGCCACGACTTCTCCTACCGTGGACAGGTCAACCGTAACGCTGCTCGCGCTGCTGGTGCGGCCCACTTGCTCTCCTTCAAGGGTTCTGACGGCGTTCCGTCCGTGCCGTGGGTGAACCACTTCTACCCCGGAGACAACGGCCTCATTGCGGCTTCTGTGCCCGCTACGGAGCACTCTGTGATGTGTGCCGGTGGTGAGGACGACGAACTCGAAACCTTCCGCCGCCTGCTCAAGCAGTACCCGACCGGCATCCTGTCCGTCGTCTCGGACACGTGGGACTTCTTCAAGGTTCTCACCGAATACCTGCCCGCTCTGAAGGACGAGATCATGGCGCGTGACGGCAAGCTCGTCATCCGTCCGGACTCCGGTGATCCGGCTGACATCATTACAGGCACCGTCCGACACACAACGGTCGGAGAAGTGGAGGACCGCGAGTTTACCCCTGAAGAGAAGGGTGCCATCCAGATTCTCTGGGAGACCTTCGGCGGCACCACCAATGAGGCAGGCTTCCTCGAACTGAACGAACACATCGGTCTGATCTACGGTGACGGCATGTTTGAGGCCCGTATCCGTGACATCAACGCACGTCTCAAGGCCAAGGGCTTCGCATCCACGGTCTGGGTTGCCGGTATCGGGTCCTACTCCTACCAGATGGTGACCCGCGACACGTTCGGCTCCGCTGTCAAGGCAACCTTCGTCATCGTCAAGGGTGTCGGCAAGAACATCCAGAAGAACCCGAAGACTGACGACGGCACCAAGAAGTCCGCTACAGGGCGTCTGGCGGTCGCTCACAGGGCCAACGGCAACCTCTACCTGATTCAGGGTGCCACGGACGATCAGATCGCCAACAGCGTCATCCAGCCGGTCTTCCGTGACGGTGAGTTCCTGCCTCTGAAACTGCAATCCTTCGCGGACATCCGTGCCAACCTCACGCGCAACACCGCCATTCTGGAACGGAACGGTGCCATCTCTTGAATTTCCAAGACTGGTTGGATATTGTCTGGGGACTGATGCTGATTATTGTGGCGATCAAGTTCCTCCCGGTCATCGGGATCTTCGCTACCCTTACGTTCGCTCTGGCCGGTGTCAGAATCGCAACCCTGCCTGTTGACAGGCGGGTCAATGCCTGACGAGACCGCACCACTGATCCCATGGATGCCACAGTCATACGCGAACGACAATGCAGGGACGGACGACCTCTGGCTGCTCACTGTAGCTGAACTAGAGGTCGTCCCTCCGGGGACCGTCCTCACGTCCATCCTGAATGATAAGGTTGTCGTGGGGCAGGACTACATCGACACCGACACACGCTACGGGTACGTAGCCTACGGCCTGTACTCGACTCAATTCAAACACTAAGGAAGTTATGACAGCAGTAGAGAAATACAAGCGTGGCGATAGGGTTACGATCAATCCGGCTGCGGTGGAGGGCCTTGAGCACCTGTTCCCTGAAGGGTTCTTGACGTTCAATGGCACTGTTATCGGCTCCCGGTTCAGCTTCAGCTACGACCCGTACCCGAATATGGCAAACGAGCACTACGTCTACACTGTGGCTCTGGATCAGGACAGTACCGTCCGCAACCTCCAGTTTGTTGAAGCTGACATGACCCTTCTCCTGTCTGCGGATGTCGTGGCGCTGGATAAGGTCATTGCGCAGTTGGAAAGCAATCTTGAGGCGCTGAAGATCATCCGGAACAATCAGGCAGCATACCGGGGAAAGAGCTAAAGTGTTTAGAGAACCAAAGACCGACATTCTGGTAGTTGGTGACGTGCACGGTAGCTGGCAGCAGATGGAAAAGGCCATCCGTCATGCCAAGGAACTGGAACTCGACACCATCTTTCAGGTCGGGGACTACGGGATCTGGCACAACGACAAGCCCTTCCTGAACCAGCAGCAGGCCCTCCTTGAAGAGTGGGACATGCAGCTTCTCTGGATCGACGGAAACCATGAGGACTTCCCGAGGCTCTACGAGAAGAAGATGCTGGACGATGGTACGCGGTACGTGCGTGACAACATCACTCACGTGCCGCGTGGCTACCGCTGGGAGTGGCATGGGCTGACCTTCCTCGCCCTAGGCGGGGCAGCGTCCATCGACAAGCGTCACCGCGTGGCAGGCCGCTCGTGGTGGCCTGAGGAACTGATCACCGTGGAGGATATTCTCACGGCCCAGTCCGGTGGTCCGGTGGATGTCATGTTCACGCACGACTCACCGTCCACAGCCCCCAACTCTGTTACGGATGATTTTCGTGGACAGATGGAGGCCATGGAGTACTTCGGGATCAATGAACTGGCCTACTGCACGGACCACCGTGAGCGGCTGGCTGAGGTCACCAACGTTACAACGCCTAGGCTCCTGATTCATGGACATTATCACCAGTCCATGTACGGGACCTATATCCACCGTGACGAGAACAACACCGTGGGAGATGTCCGTGGGCTGGCTGAAGGCCGTGCTTCATTGAACAACTACACCATGCGGTTCAACTTCGATGAGGTCAAAAAGCGCATCGAGGAACTTGACACGATCAAGAAATAAGTGGTATACTGGGACAAAAGGAGTTTATATGTCAACTGATAATAATCTTCCTTCGCTGTCCCCGGAAACCATCGAGCAGTTGGTGGCCCTCAGGGATACAGAGAAGGAGAAATTCTACGCGCTGGTTATGGCGCTACGAACCAGAAACTGGCCCCTGAGGGCCATAGCCGAAGCACTCGGGGTATCCCGGACAGCAGTACAGGGCTGGGAGAGGAAGTGTCCTCCCGGAACTCCCCTCCCAGACGCAGAATGGTTGCCCACACCGCCTCCCAAAGAGCGAACGAGTGGCACAAAGAAAAAAGAACTCACCGATGAAGAGTGTCGAACCCTCAGAGAACTGGCAGATGATGCCTCCACAGTAAGAAGATACACGGACGAGAACGCACCGGCAAGGCGTTCGGCGGATCTTCTCGAATCAAAACTGTACACATATCGCGTCAAGGGAGTCTCCCTGACCCAGCTTGCCGAAGCTTGCGGAGTATCCCGCTCAGCCATAGCACAACGACTCAGGAAGTTCCAGTAATGGCCTTTACCCTCGACGTAGAACCTGCCGCATTCATTCATCTGGACCTGTTTCCAGCCAAGTTCTCCGTGCACCCGGAATACGAGTTCCAGCCTAAGCATGAAGAGTACCGGATCATCGTCACGGACAACCGTCTCTATATCATCGATGACTTCCCTGAAGGTCCCGCAGTCGCACACACCCTGCCGCTGACCGCGTTTGAAGGAAGCAACAAGACAGGATATACTGTCACAACCCCAGAAGTCGTGTTCCACGTGGAACGCGCCCTCAACTGTGGCTGCGGCTCCCGGCTACGAGGTCTTCACCCGTTTATGGGCGTACCATTTGTATCACAACTAGGAAAGTAAAGGAACACTATGGGTTTTGCAACACCTAAGGCCCCCAATTTTGGAATCATCGGCGGAAGTATCAGCACGGACACACCCGTCCAGTTTGGCTGCGTCTACTGTCTGCACGAGAATCTGGAAGCCCCAGCAGAGAACCACGTCGTCTACATGTGGAGTGGCACTTCCATGTGCGCGTCCCACGTGTCCTCCAAGGTCTTCAACCCTGCACAGGCGCAAGGGGTAGCCACGTGAGCGCCCTTGCACTGGCCACCGACATCATTGCAACGTACCGCTTGACAAAGCTGGTGATGGAAGATAAGATTGCAGAAGACTTCAGGGACTACATCTACGAGAAGTTCCCGAGGGATTCCAAGATCTCTTACTTCATTGGCTGTCCGTGGTGTGTATCCATCTGGGCAGCAGCGGTCATCTTCGCTATCCGGAGGATTGATCCCAAGGTGGCAGATGTTGTCTCGGGAATCCTGACGGCATCGGCCCTGACTGGAGTAGCATACACTAGAGGTCTATGATGTCATGGTAGAATTGGTGTAAAGTATTCCAATTCTCCCGGAGATGCCATGTCAATTTTTGATAGAAGAACCTCTCAGCCTTCAGACGATGGCAATCCTGTTCCTCTTCCGTTCAACGCACCACGCCCGCTCACGGCTTCTGCTGCGCGTCTGGACATGAAGAACAAAAAGGAAGTTGATGCAATCAACAAGCGTCGTCAGGCTGACAAATGGCAGCAAGAGGCGTGGGAGTACTATGATCTTATCGGTGAGATCAAGTACACCGCGAACCTTGTTGCCTCTGTCATGTCCCGAGTCAACCTGTATGTAGGTTACGTGGACAAGAGCGCCAACGTCCCTTCCGAGATCGGCTCCATCGAGAAGCTTGATCCGGAGTTCGTACAGCAGGCAGAGGACATCCTGTACCTGCTTGAGTCAGGCAACGGCGGAACTTCCGGCCTGCTCCGTAACGCAGCACTGAACATGTTTGTTACCGGAGAGTGCTGGCTGGTCCACGAACCTGCCCGTTTCTCCACCAACGAACCTGCAAAATACCAGATCCGTAGCGTCGAAGAAATCACCGCAACTACCGGACGCAACTCTCAGGTTGTCATCAAGCCGCGCCGTGACGCCAAGCCGTCTGAGTACCTGCCGCTCCCGCAGAAGGGCTTCATCACCCGTATCTGGCGAAACCACCCGCGATACTCCGACGAAGCGGATTCCTCCCTTCGTGGTGTGCTGGACATCTGCGACCAGCTTCTCCTTGTAGACCGTACCGCATCCGCCACAGCCAAGTCAAGGCTCAACGGTGGTCTTCTGTTCGTTCCTGACGGCCTCTCCAACATCTCCCAGAATGACGGGGACATGGAGGAACCCGGAGCAATGTCCGGTGGCTCTGATGACGAGCAGGACTCCTTTGAGGAAGAGCTTATCGCGGCCATGGTCACCCCGATTGAGGATGTCGGCTCCGCTTCCGCTGTTGTGCCTCTCGTTGTCCGTGGTCCTGAGGATCTGGGCGAGAAGATTGTCCACATCAAGTTTGAGCGTTCCTTTGACCCCCAGCTTGCCGCACGTGCCGAGCGTCTGCTTGAGCGCATCCTTGGCGGACTTGACATCCCCAAGGACGTAGCAGCCGGTATGTCCTCCGTCAAATACTCAAACGCTATCATCATTGAAGAGCAGCTTTACAAGGCCCACATCGAGCCGCTGATCCTCATGATCGTTGACTGCCTCACCATCGGCTTCCTTCGCCCCGCACTTCGTGCACAGGGCTGGGAAGAGGATGTGGTGAACCGAGCAGTTGTGTGGTATGATCCTTCAGCGATCACAGCCAAGCCGTCCAAGGCCGAAGCTGCGGTAACCCTCTACGGTATGAAGGCAATCTCCCAGACTGCCCTACGCCGCGCCAACGGCTTCACAGACTCCGATGCTCCTTCCGAGCTAGAGCGTGCACAGCGTATGGCTGAAGAGCGTGCAATGATTTCTGACGCTATGTCTGAAACCCTCATGAACTCCATTATTCCGGAGGAACTGAAAACCGAAGCGAGGGAACAAGCCCTTGCACTGTCCGATCCCGAAAGTGCCAATGCGCTGCAAACCGCCCTAGGTGGTGAACCAGCAACTGCGGCTCCAGAGGGTTCTGATACAATAGAACAAACACCAAGTAATGAGCAAGCCCCTCCTACACTGATGGAGCCGTAATAAATGGCATGGAAGATGAGCGCGGCCAAGCGTCGCGCACTCGTAAAGCTTCAGCTACGAGATAAAAATGGTCGATGGATCGAAATGGGCAGGGGAGTTAAGTGGTACTCTTCCAAGCGCAAGAAGGAAATCGGCGGTACGGTTGTAGGCTCACAGGGCGAGTACGCTCTTGTGCGCCTGAATAAGGAAAACCCAACCCACGAGCCTGCCCTTGTCAAGGTCCCTGCACGCAATATTGAAGTTGTGTCCAGCAAGGCTACCCTATCAGACCCCAAGGCACCGAAGTCCAACCTTGAGACACCCGAGTTCGAGCAGCCTGAGGCAGTAGCCAAGGTTTCGAAGGCAACTTCCCGTCCGGGATACGTCAAACCGTCCGATGCCCCTGAAGATTACGCCATCTCGGAGACCTCTGACGGTCACACGTACATCTCCCGTCATGATGGGGAGCAGCTTTATTTCCCTGCCCGTAGTCTCGATGTCGGGGATGTGGTCATTGCCCCTGACGGTGGTGACGAGTCCAAGCCGTTCTCCATGGGTAAGGCTTGGGCTAAGTCTAAGGCAGAGCGTCTAAACACTAAGGGTCCTAAGACTGGTAAGGTGATCTCCATTGAAGGGGACCGCTATGCCATTGTCCAGCTTCCCGAGGGCCACACTGTCGATGACAAGAAGAACCCCGGAGAGCAGACGGATAAGGTCACCATTGGTCTTTCCAACTCCGTGATCAAGCTCACTCCGGGTCTTCAGGCTGCGCTCGGTGACAAGCTGGACGAGGACTTCCGCGACGGCTCACAGGATGACGGCAGTGAGGAAGAGATTGATCCGGCCTCTCCGGACGCACAGTCCGACCACATCGGGCGTGAGGTACCAGAGGACCAGCTTCTGGACGAGGAAAACGACCTTGACCCTGAGGCTGACCCGGAGGAAGACCCTTCTCCTGAAGAAGAGAAGCCAACCAAATCCGTAGCAACGCTGCGCGGCAAGGCTCTTGACGAGCTTCAGTTCGGCATCGAAACCATGGAATCTGACGGTGTTGATCCGGGTCTCC
>Ga0065715_10089456_pt1 | contig 10096 bp, 10 predicted proteins | sample MisBulReplicate1_FD_59102 | JGI IMG/M metagenome (GOLD analysis project Ga0065715, IMG submission 59102) | Miscanthus rhizosphere microbial communities from Kellogg Biological Station, MSU, sample Bulk Soil Replicate 1 : eDNA_1 v2 (version 2) | ecosystem: Host-associated > Plants > Roots >... | reverse complement strand
CCAGTATATTGCTATATGTGTGATGACTACTTTTGTTCTGATCAATGTCATATGAATCATCACAACAAACAATGGCAGAGTTTTTAGTAATTCTATCAAGCAAGATAGGTTTGAGCCATTATTTTGAAAGGCAGCTTATCACACTATTATCGAATGTATTGTTCGGCTTTTCCGTAAGGATTTAGATATCATTTAATTCCAATATTGAAAACGATAATAATGACATCCGAAAAAATCCCTGGCTCATAGATCATCCATTATGAATGTATGGTAACACATATTGCATTTGAATTTTTCTTGTCCCGGCTTACCTGATATAACTTCAAGCTGACTTTTAGTCTTGCATTTTGGGCATTTGCCGTAAATTGTCTTTCTGGGCATGTTATATTGTTTCATCAAGTTATTATTTATACTAATGCCATTACTTAAGGAACAGTAAAAGCACAAATTGGTAACTGTGAGAATCTAGCTAGGCATAATAAATGAATTATAATGAAATGTTACCCTGATTCAATATTCGATTTTAAGGAGGTACAACAGCAGCGGGGTATATGTTGCATTTGGGCAGATAATAGAATACCGTTCTCTCCATTTGGAAGTTTATACTCTAGTCCTGGACTATTCGTTGTAGTTTTTAGTTAGCTAGTTGTCGTTTGGATCGTGCTGTTGCTGGTATTTCCATAAATTGTTGCCACTGCATTCTTGAGAATATCAAAGTACTTGGTGGGTACTAAGGTCCCGTTATTATTTAGGACTAGGTTAAAACTTGCCGTGTCTGCGCTATTATAGTCCCATTTCCAGAACGCTGTAGCCCAAACATCAGCCTTCTTGAAAGCAGCAAGAATCTTATCTGCATTGTCTTCGGTTAACTGGCTTAGCCCTGGATTAAGTTTGAATACGCCTCCTTCACCTGGAGTCCTTACAACGTTATTCCATTCACCGATGTAAAGAGGAATGCCAGTTAGATCTCGTGTTTTCAAAAATATATCGAACCTTTGCTTTTGGTAGGCATCTCTATCAGGTACTCCGTAGACACTTATTTTGAATACAACATTCTGTTTATCTGAAGGAGCCATCTTCGCCAAATTCTGAGGAGTAATATTAATTGGGCTTTTCAGATCTACAGGTACATTCATACTATAGGCAATTGTCTTTTTGGTCACATTCCTTAACTCTCCCGTAATGAAGCTATTGTACTTGCCTACTTTGGACCATTGATCGACGCTATCCACATGAGGTTCACTTAGTATTTCGTACCCTAGTGTGCTAGTATGATTATCCACATCGCTAACAATTTTCTTAAGGAACTCGGCCATCAAGGTCCATCCATCTTTTCCTTGACTATCTTTTACTGCTCTATTCCACCAATCGCTCCAAAACGCTCTTGCCGCAGGATCTGGAGAATTGCCTCCGCCACCTTTAACATACTTTGTATTATTTTGGAAAAGCGAGGAAGGAAATCCTGTACCCTTTCTTTCAAGCCATGAAGAAGTATGCCATTGATGATTATCATAAATTACTTTCACGCCATATTTGTCTGCCGCATTGGCCACAGATTGTAATTCTTTCATGAAAGCTTCAGGATTCTTCTCATAGGCTTCCCAATAGAACAAAAATCTCACATGATCCAATCCAGCTTGAGAAATCATCTTAAAACTGTCCTCTATGTAGTTGGGAGGTGCCGAAGGTATCTCATAATTATTCTGTTTAACGTTTACATACGCTCCTTTCATGACCACACCATTTAAGGGCTCTTTAGTCGTAAGCTGAGGTACCTGTGCGTGGGAAATTACTGAAGTATTCGCGCCCAAAATGGCAGCTAAGAGAGTTATAATTAGTACTTTACAAATTAAGCTTATCAATACTTTAAAGCTGTTTAAGGCATTTAATAAACTTACAAGTTCTAATTTGTAATTCTGATTAGAGTATCGTTCTACTTATAGAACATACAACTAGAATAAAAATTCACGTGTGGATGAGTGGTAGGATTTAAGTAAGCTTCATCTAGAATTCTTTGCGGCACGGATATTGTGATAAATTCATTTGCTAGGTAACAAAAAAACAGGTACAACAGGCAACATAGGTAGCAGGATATTTTTATAAACTATCGGCACATTATAACAAGAATGCCCCAAGTTCGAATTAAACTGGAATTTTTATGTATGATTCCATTGTTAGCGGCTTTAAATACAATTGTGTCGCAAACCAATTTACAACCCGATTCTAAAGACGCAGAAATTGCGTATTTTATTTTTTTAGGAGATAGGAGACAAGAATCACAGAGCTTACCATCTGGGCAACGATGTAGGAATTGTTCGTCAGAAAGCTTTATGCTCCAAGAAACGCTACAGGATAATATTACCTACGATAGGCCTGTAGTATGTGAAAAATATGTGTGCGACAATTGTGGTAGAGAGACAGAGTTCTGGAAGTATTTTGACTTGGACGAATCTCCTTAACTTTATTCCTGCGATGAATATCCTCAATTGTATTTCAAGTCCCTGACATTGAACTTGAGAATATTGAACTTCTAATTTTCTAAAATCGATCTTGTTTGGAAGAAAAAGGAATATGCAATTATGGAAGGTAGAGTTTTATGATTCAGTCTACAAAATATATGATAGGAATAATAATTTAACAGGATACTTTTTTCCACATTATCCAAAATCGTCGGAAATAAATGAAGATACTGTGATAATGAATTTACACAATTCTCACAGCGTTGTAAACGGTGCAAGTCTGATGTTACCCATGATTAAATTGGACTTATTAGATATTGAAGAAGGTCAAAGTTTAGACACTGTATTAAAACATCTTACAGATAACATTGAGAAAGCGAAGGAATGGAGAGGATGGTACCTCTCTAATAAAGACAAGTACAATGTGCTAGAATGCATGGTCTATACTGCAAGAGAGGATAGACAGATGCTCAGTATAGTATTGGATCTACGTTCAGAGTTTACTTTGGGCACAAAAGAAGTTACAAACTTCATAGCGCCAATTTTAGACAATTTGTCAGGACAAGGTATGATTTGATTTGACATTTTCAAAACTGTATCTCTTTCCATCTATTGGTAACAATATTATGATAGGATATCAGGAGGGCCAAAAAATAGTTTGATAATCAGTATAATCGAAAAAAAGAAATGACTTCCTAATCAATCCTATCCTTGTTTTTCGAATTTTACTATCCAATGTCCGGATTTTTTTCCCAATATTAAGGTACCAATATAATTTCCCTTCCGATATACCTTAGCATATTCTTTACTACTACCAATTAAGGAAAGTAAGATATTATCCTTTTGATGGTAACCCCCCTCTATTACTTTCATGCTTAATTTATGGCTGGCTTTCACTATAATTCGTCGGGCATCCGACCATTCACCTTTCCAAGATAAAACTTCAAAATTTCCGAAATGAAGTGTGGAAATAGAATACCCTTCTAGCTTACACTCATAGCTTTTACCATTTTTCTTTGAAAAAGTATTCATCCAGTTTGCTGCCTTTTCTCCCATTCCTTCCTCTACACCAAAATTATCAGCACTTGCCAAGTTAACAAATGCATCAGCCTATTATTTTAAGGAATTTATCCATGAGAAATTCAGAGATATATCAGATTGGATATCTACCTTAAATCAGTGATAATCTAAACTCTTTTTATACTAATACTTCTATGAAGTGTTTCTAATATGCCGTATTATCATATTTTCTCCAAATATAGCAGAGTTATTCCTACCGAGGTAAACTTCATCCTGCTGATTTGACTGGTACAGCTTACGAACCAATCCTGATTAGTTCTAACAATATTAATATAAAGCAAGACTATGGGTATCCATGAGTAAAGTAAACCAGAGCTCGATGCGAGATGGAGAAAATAGATAAGACAAATGGCGGGCATGAACGGATAACCAATAAGAGCTTAACCTGGATTGACATACAGAAACCAACACGTCAAAAATTGAAAATGCTTGAACCGTATTATTCATTCCATGAGTTAAGTATTGAAGACTGTCTTTCAAAAATTCAAATTCCGAAAGTAGATCGTTACGAGGATCATTTGTTCATAATACTTCATTTTCCTACAATTGACAAAGAACAAAGTATCCCGCGCTCTGCTCAATTATCGATATTTACTGGCTCGAACTATTTAGTTACAGTTCAACAAGGAGAATTACAAGCATTAATAGAAATGTTCCAAATATGTAAAACGGATCCAAAGCAGCGAGAATCATTTATGGGAAATTCCCCGGGCTATTTGCTTCATAGTATCATAGATTTGCTCGTGGATGATCTACTTCACATATTAATGAAGGTAGAAGGTAATCTTGATGACATAGAAGACCTTGTATTTGATGAAAAAACGGCAGTAGCAACAGAAATTTCAATGCTTCGGAGGGAAATAACAACCCTGAAAAGAATAGTATATCCACTAAAGCGTACCATATTGGAAATCAGTAGGGAAATACAAAGATTCTCAGAAGAGGATCTTACACCTTATTTCGATGATGTTAGAGATCACATTGATAAGGTCATAGAGGCATTAGACGAATCCAAAGAAACTATAGAGATATTCAAAGATACCGATTTTATGCTTAGCACCGAAAAATCGAACAAAATTCTTGCTATCTTGACAATTTTATTCACTTTGTCGATCCCAGCATCAGTCATAGCCGCTTATTATGGGATGAATGTTAATTTACCTGGTGGTATTGAAACTGGCTCAGCTATATTTCTGGGAAAATATACTTCATTCATAATGCTGATTATAGCCGCCCTACTTCCTGCAGGTATTATGATTTACTATTTTAGGAGACAAGGGTGGCTCAGATTTTGAGGCACCAAAATGAGCCACAACTTTTAACTTGGAGTTTCCCTGGGACATGCTTAATCAAGAAGCACTATCACCAACAAAGGTACGTAATTTCTGATTTAGACAAATTCTGCCCCGCCATTAAAAATCAAAATATTACTGATAATCATGCAACTTTCTGTCCTTATGAAATTCAATTTTTTTCTCGATGTCTTTATCATGTATTTTAGAGCCATGATCTGTAGCGCACTGATTGTGCATTATACCAATTTCACAAAATTCGCACGATGTTACAAATTCTCGATCTTTGAAGGCAACATCACAGAATTTACAAGTACTACTTTCAACATCGTCACTTGACAAGGGTTTTAACCAAGGTTCACGCCAGAGTAGTACTACCATGTAAACCTTATGTGAAACACCCTTAGTTATTACCATTACGACTAGAGCTTCATTGGAAAACGAACTGTCATATTCAAATGGAGTGTACGCTAGACTTCATTCGCATCTAAATTACGTCCTTCCTTACCTTCTCTAGGTTTTAGGATCGTTATCAATAGATAGTGATAGGTCAGTCGATCATGACTGATATGCCTTACTGTCTGTTAGACGTAGAATATCTTCCGACAATTTTGATGAGTTCTAGTTTTAATTACTCACGGAATGTGATTGTGACTGTGACTGGAGTTATGAATTCAAGTCACACAAAGATTTTCTCAATGAAAAAAATAACTTGGTAAGTATTTCGATACTGAATAGGATTTGACTTACTTTTTAATTTATATTTGGCTTTATGATTCAAATATAAAGGAGAGGGAAATAATAAAAGCAGAAGTACCGAGGTCTACAGTGGAACATGATGAAGGAGTAATAGGTGTAAACAGCACTGAAGCAAACGGACACGAGCTAAATGACGATGAGTTGAATTTTCTTAAGAATGCAGATAGTGGAGGAGAAAAGGCTGTACAAATCCTAATTCCAAAACATCCTAACTTTATAAGGTCGTTAATTTCAACTGAGGATCTTCATACTAATGATAAAAAAATTCTTTCCTTACTAAGTTTAGATGAAACCTCTCAATATTCGTTCACTGGTATTAAGAGAAAATTGAATGTACATCAGCAAAGTCTGACTAGAGCTCTCACCCGGCTTGAAGATTTGGGTTTTATTGAGAAATCCTTGGCGGGATACAAGTTAAAAAATAGCGAAGATACATCCCAGATATATGACGCAAATGCTAGGCACATATCTTCTGTAATTAAAAATGATGGAATGGTCTTCCAACTTCTTCATGCACGTATTCCGGTGCTAGTTGACATAGAAAAAATTTTCCAAGGACTCAGGGGGAAGTGGTTTGATAAAAATCGGTTTATAGGCTCAACAAAAATAGACAATGGATACGTACTCAAATGGCTAAATGAAAAGGGCCCGTTCGAGCTTATCGTAACTTTAATAGGAAATTATTGTCTAGTCGATACTAATGCTGATTCAGAGGATTTTAAGCTCGAAGCAATGTTTGGTGCCACTAGAATAATTAAAGAGATCACAAAAATAGTTAAAGTAAGATTAGGAGAGTTCAAAATAAATTCCCTAACCGAAAATGATTTGGGTATGACTGAACAGATGAATTAGGAAACATAGAAGTATATCTCAGTTGAATTCGGTAACTAAAGTGTGTGACGGACTTCTTAGAACGTAGTCAATTTATCGGGTTAGTTCGTATATAGTGATGAAAACTAATGACTACAATAGTTGGTATTAAGACAAAAGAAGGTGTAGTATTAGGTTCGGATAGGAGAGCTAGCAAAGGATTCTTCATCGGATCTAAAATAACACAAAAAATAGCAAAAGTGGATGATACTCTTGCAGTAGCGATAGCCGGGCAGTTATCAGATGCAGAATACTTGATCCGGGTTGCAAAGGCCGAACGGAAACTTTTGGAGTTACGTCGAGGTTTTCCACTAAGTGTTAAAGAATCTTCAAGGCTAATTGCAAATATTGCTTACTCTGGTCTTAAGAGCTATCAGCCTTATTTTGTAGAATTGCTGGTAGCTGGTGTGGATGATGAAGGGGGGCACATATTTGCGGCAGACATGAGTGGAGCAATAACAAATGAAGTATTTGCCTCTTCTGGATCTGGGTCGCCAATTGCTTATGGAGTACTCGAAAGTGCGTATCATACAGATATAACAAATGAGCAGGCTAAAGAGATTGCTACAAAGTCTGTAGCTGCAGCTATGGAACGTGATCCTGGTTCGGGTAATGGAATAGATATATTGATAATTCCAAATCTTCCAACATTAACGGTGAAAACAGGGTGAGAGATTAGTGTCAGATAATAGCTACACAAACATTGGTATGTCAGGTGGTAACCGATATCCTTCGTACTATGGATCTGGAGGAAGATTAGTATTCGTAGACAGTGCCCTAGAGGCGGTAAACAAAGGCTCCACAACAATAGGAATTAAGACGCCCGACTTTGCAATACTATCCAGTCAGATCAAGCCCACAAGACCCCTTGTAGAACCATCTGAAAAGATATTTACCATAGATGATAATGTAGGGGCGACCGGATCTGGCTATATTGGAGATATACTACAACTCGTTGATGAGATAAGACTGCATGCTCAGAAGCATAGAGTTAGCTTCGAGACTCCAATAGAAATAGGATCTCTCGCAAGGCATATCAGCTCATATTTACACTCGTTTACAATTTATTCGGTGAGACCTCAGGCTGCGTCTATACTAATAGCTGGCAGAGATCAAACTGGAATACAACTTTACCAGATAGATCCAAGTGGAACTTATTTCAGAGGATCCGCTTTCGCGATAGGACAATCTTCAGAAATTGCTCTAGAGGTAATACAGCAAGGATACAAAGAAAATATGGATATTGAGCAAGCAATTCAACTGAGCAATAACGCTATCGAAAAGGCGCTCGCCGAAAAACCACTGATTGCAACTGGGGTAATCCTAAAAGAGGGTACATTCAAAAAATTATTGATCAACTAAGAAAACACCCCCCATACTTGTTGGAATCATATTGGCTCCAAGTAAATGGCAAAAGCCATCTCAAGCGGGGTGACAAATTAACACTTGCCCGAAGTTACAACTTTTTTCTTTAATCCAAAATAACTTAACTCCTATTATGAAGAATGCCGATCTGATGATTCGCTCTAGATAAAATTTAGTAACTTACTAGAAAAATATAAACCACGTAGATGGATTTCAAATTTTGAGACGTACTCACAAGCTTCATCTCTAGGTAAAAGAGAAATCTGTACTCGCGAGTAATATGGATGGTCCCGTATTGAAATAACATCGTTGAGGCAAATTTTTTATTTCAATGTATATTCTCATTTTTCTAATGAATGACTTCATGATCACAAGGGAGTTCAACCATGAATCTATTTTGGTTGCTACCTTGGGTGCCTTCTTATCATTAATTGGTTTTTCTATGCTATTTCCTTTGGGGATTTCTAAAATAACTGTTGAAGCGAAAGGATCGTTCGAGCTCCCGTTAGTCCGTCCGGCTGACCTGATCAAGAGTAAAATTGTCCCTGAACACGAAAATGATGATAATTGGACTCAAATTAATCACGATATCTATGGTACTAGAAGTAGTAATCAGACGACTATATCAAAAGACAATGTTGGTAAATTACAAATCAAGTGGGTGCTTTACAATCAATATGAAATCCAGGATCCACCTATTATTGTGGGGCAGAGAGGTTATGTGCAGGACTATGTAGGAAATATAATAGCATTTGATACCTCAAATGGTACCAAGTTATGGAATACACGCCCAGGAAATGGACCTACAATGGGATTAATATTTGATAAAGGTATTATTTTTGCAAGTACTGCCTCAGACTCTAAGATCGTGGCTATAAATGCAACAGACGGAAAGCTGATATGGAAATCGCGAATTTTGGGCGATCCACTTTTAGGATATAGCATCGATGCTGCACCTATGGTGTGGAAGGATTTTGTGATTGCTGGTTCAGGTGGTAGTGGTCTTCCACCTGGTTTGGGAATGGTAAAAGGAAACATTACGGCTCTTAATCGGACAGATGGGAAGATAATATGGAATATCGACACCACTACAGGCGATTGGGTATCGCCTGAAAAAACTCCACCAAATGGCGGGGCGACAGCATGGTCTGGGGGCTCGCTTGATCCACAATCAGATATTTTGTATGTTCCTCTTGGCAGTGCTTCACCAAATTTTAATGCGAGTACGAGGCTAACTCCAAACCTATATTCAAACCAAGTTATGGCAGTAAACGGTACAAATGGTAAAATAATATGGACTACCCCATTCATAGCCCATGGCACAGTTCTAAATGTGAGTGTACCAGATACCCATGATTGGGATACTTCGTGGGGAACTAGTGTCAGTCAAATTACCACCGATAGTAACCAACAAAGAAAGTTTGTAATAGGTCATGACAAGATGGGAAATGTGATCGCAATGGATGCATCGACTGGAAAAGAAATATGGTGGAAAGAGTTGGGTATACGCTATAATGCTAGTTCAATACCTGCGCCCAATGGTAGCGGCACAATATGGGCATATGGTGTCTATAATTATCATGCAGTTGACAATGACACGGTTTACATACCTGCTACAAATAATTTCTTTACAGATGGAATAAGCGGTCACAAGGTAGCCCCCCCTCATACTATTGAACAAGGATTACGGAATGGAACGATATTTGCATTAGAACTTGCGACAGGTAACGTTAAATGGAAATTTGAAATTAAATTCCCTCCAAGGGTTTCTCCAATAGTCACAGACTCGATATTATTTTGTGGCTATATCCCGTTCACAGATAAGGCCAAGTCCGGTGTGATCTTAGCGTTGGATAAGGAATCTGGAAGGAAGTTGTGGGAATATAATACAAACGCTCCCATAGGTCCTGTTGGTCCATCAATTGGGAATGGCATGCTTTTTGTCCCTACTGGCAAAGTTCAGGGAATGTCGAATGAAGTTAAACACGGTGGCTCTATAATTGCTTTGGGACTACCTTGACTAGATAGCTATGGTATAATATGGTATTGTCAGTAAAAATTCAGATATTTTATAGACTCTATTAACACCATGTGCCGTAAGCATAACTAGTGGTTATGCTATGCTCACACTAGTTACATTCACGATTCGATGAACTATACGATAATATTAGTAACAGTCGTTTTTGGCTAAAATCTGTCACTGGCATTTTCTAGAATACTTTATCTTTCCTCTTCCTCTTTAACCAGTCTTTGCATTACTACCTTGAATAT
>Ga0065715_10000714_pt1 | contig 10112 bp, 13 predicted proteins | sample MisBulReplicate1_FD_59102 | JGI IMG/M metagenome (GOLD analysis project Ga0065715, IMG submission 59102) | Miscanthus rhizosphere microbial communities from Kellogg Biological Station, MSU, sample Bulk Soil Replicate 1 : eDNA_1 v2 (version 2) | ecosystem: Host-associated > Plants > Roots >... | reverse complement strand
AATGGGTTGGTTTGTGCAGACCTACAACGGAGAGACGATCGTCTGGCAGTTTGGCGTCAGCGCCGGCGCCGGCTCGTCGCTGATGGTCACATTGCCGTCGAAGGGGCTCACGCTCATCCTTATGGCGAACAGCGATCGGCTTGTGCGGCCGCTGCCGCTGTCGGATGGCGACGTCACCGTGTCGCCATTTGCGCGGGTGTTCTTCAATCTGTTCTCGAAGCTGGGCACCGGTAGGTGAGCCGGTGGGGGCCAGCTATCTGTTTTTTGCTCCTTGCGACGCCTGCGGCGGCCGAGTGGCAGATCAAGCCGTTTGCGGGTATTGCCTTCGGGGGCAGCACGTCGTTTGTTGATCCGGAAGTGGCCGCGGGACAGGCCCACCGGCTATTGGGTGTGAACGCTGCGCTGTTAGGAGAGGTTCTGGGGCTGGAAGGCGACGTGGCTCGCGTGCCTGGTTTTTTTCAGTCGGGTGATGGGCAGTTTGTCCTCTCGAGTAGCGTGGTGACGCTGACTGGGAACCTCGTCGTCGCGATGCCGAAGCGGGTATTTCAGTACACGCTCCGACCGTACTTCGTCGCCGGGGCAGGAATTTTACGTGTGCACACCGAACCAAATCTTGGTACCCTGCCTCTGGCGAGCACACGGCCTGCCGTGGACATCGGCGGCGGGGCGACGGGATTTCTGAGCGACAGGTTCGGCATCAGTTGGGAGCTTCGGTACTTCCGGAGCATTGGCAGAGGCGGGACAAGCGGAGCCAGCTTCACTCCGGAACAATTGGCGTTCTGGCGCGCCACGATGGCGATGGCCATCCGATACTAACGCACGAAACTTTTGAGATGGTGATGCGAAGAACAACTTTCTGGTGTGCGGTCATTTTCCTGGCTGCTGTCGCCCTGACCAGCGCCGCGACGACGATGCGCATCGTGCCGATCGTGCGGGATCAGTCGGTCGTCGTCACCGTCGAGCTCACCGACGGCTACACACAGGAAATTCGCGACGCGATCGCCAGTGGATTGCGAACCACAGTCACCTACGACGTTGAAGTTCGAATGATCGTCCCAGCCTGGGTCGATCGCACCGTGGCAACCACGGTGATCGGTCTCAGCGATCACTACGACACGCTGACGCGCCGTCACAGCCTGTCGCGCATGATCGACGGCCGAGTCGAAGAGGCTCAAGTGACCGACAGCGAAGCGGTCGTAAAGAAGTGGCTGACGTCGTTGAACGGGCTGGCGGTATGCCCGACGTCGAAGCTGGATCCGAATCGCGACTATTACGTTCGCATCAGTGCGAGTGTGCGTCCGCCAGGGGCCTCGCTGCTTGGGTGGGCGAACGCGATTACCAACCAGACCAAGTTCACCTTCATTCCTTGATCCGGTTGCGCCAGTAGTTTTCTTCGATTTCTTCGATTTCCTCTTCGCTCATCCCGAAGTAATGCCCGAACTCGTGGATGACCGTCTCGGCGACGCACACCCGCACTTCCTCATCGTTGGCGCAGGATTCCTCGATGGGAATCTGGTAGATCGAGATGCGGTCCGGGAGGGTGTTGCCATAGCTCGCCCCGCGCTCGGGAAGCGGTGTGCCTTCGTACAGGCCGAACAACTCATCGTCTTCGTCCATGTCCATGTCCTCGAGCACGTGGGGCGGCGGCTCGTCCTCGACGATCACCGCCACGTTCGCCATGGCGTCGCGGAAGCGCTTGGGAATGTCCCGCAGCGCTTCCTCCACGAGACGCTCAAACCGCGCGCGCGTCATGCCGCCCTGCCAGTTCGAGAGTGCTCGGTCCGGTGCGCCGAGAAATCGATGGCCGTCTTCACCAGGACGAGCACGACCAGCGCCGGAACAGGGCTCTTCAACAACAGAATGATCCACCCGCCGACAATCAGCGCCAGCTGCATCACGACGATTCGACTATACGGAGCGGCCATCAGCGCGGCCATTGTGGTTCCGGCGTATTCACGGCGGCCGATGAAGTTCGTGACGAACGAGATGCCATGGCTGATGAAGAGCGCCGCGATCGGTAACCAGAGCGGAGTGAAGATGACTCGCAACGTTTCGCGTACGGCGGGTTCCGGAGCCGCGCCGGTTCCGCGTATGAACAACATGTAGATGAGCAGGAAGTGCGCGGCCATGAAGCCGCCGAAATGTCCCACGAAAAACGGCACGGCAAACACTGCCGCGACGCTTCCCACGTAGGCTATCTTCAGCGCCGTGTAGAACGCAATCACGGCGCTCTCGGCCCAGAACAGGACCATCACACTCGAGAGGTCCCACCCCAAAAACAGCACGCCAACGAGCGGCACCATGTTGGCGGCAATCAGCGCCAGGCCGGACGGTGATGCGATTTTCAGTGGTACTGGACTTCGGACTCCAGACTCCGGGCTTCTGTCCGGGAGCCCGAAGCCCGGCGCTTGAAGTCTTCGGTCAGGCTCCGCGAAGCTGGACGCTGTCTGCTCGGCGCGCCTGATGATGTCGAGCAACCGCTGACCCTCGTGTCGCGGCATGGCGTCTCCAAGGCTCGTCACGCCGTCGCCATAGTCGAACCGCAGACGCACGCTGTCGTTGCTGCCGGCGTTTTCGAGGCGGAGGTTGCGGACCTGCGCGAGGTCGTAGTCGAGCAGCACCTTGAACGGACCAAGTCGTGGAATGTGAACGAGCTGGTTGGCGTGGAGCCTGGCTGATTCGCTGTAGAAGAACAGCAGTACCGCGAGCGCCCCGAGTATGACGACCCCGACCGACCAGCCCAGGACCCAGAAGCTCTCGAACAGGAAGAACGTCAGATCAAAGAGGTCGGTGATCGAATACCTGGACATTCTGAGGATCGTTGCCCATTCGACGCCCGCAAAAATCGCGAACATCGCCGCGACGGCGAGGCCGAAGGGCCACATGGGGCGCGCCGGCAGGTCCAGTGCGATGGCGCCTGGCTCGGCGACATCGGAAAGACGAAACCGGATTCTTTGCGGACGAGCTTTTCCTGCAGCGTTCTGCGTCACCGCGGCCATTGTGCCAGCCTCGTCTCAGAATTGCGCAGTCAATTACGAATTTGCCGTCTACACGACCGGCGGCTCGGGCCGATAAATAGTTTTGATGATGTTTGTCGCGACAACCGTGCTACTGGCGATGGCCGTCGCCCTTGCCCTCGTAATCGCCCGCGCCACGCTCAACCTGCTGTTCATAATCCTCGGGCTCACACAACCGCTGCTTATCCGGTGGCATTTGGTCGCCTTTGGAGCCATGCTGTTCTGGAGCTGGTACCTCGCGCCGACGCTGTCGGCGATGTGAAGCTTAGCGGTTCAACCTCGCCAGATTCCTTCATAGACAACACAACTGATCCGCCGCTCGCGCTGGAAGCGCCGGCGTGGGCTAAATAGCTACGCCAATGCTTCCGCGCTCATCGTCTGAGTAAGAACGTTGCCGGGATAGAAGAGCGAGGAGGGCAAACGGCGATACGCGAAACGCGGCGCGGCGTGCCACTGCGGATCTAGGTCTTCGGGAAGGCCGTCTCGACTCTGCCGTTGAAATTGGCGCCATCGTTAATCGCGATGCTCGGCGCCGAAATTTTCCCGCTCACCGATGCGGTGTTCTGAAGCGTGATGTTCAGGCCGGCGACGATGTCTCCGAGAACGTCGCCTTGAACAACCACCGACTTGGCCAGGACGCCAGCCGTGAGCTTTGCCGTTGGCTGAACTGTGAGGACATGTTCGTTCAGTTGAATGTCGCCTTCGAGGCGGCCGGCGATTTGGATGTCTTCCGACGCGCTGAGTTGCCCTTTGACGAAAATGGTCTGGCCGATGTGGGTTGACATTCTAGTCTCCTGATTCTTGTGCCGCAGTGCGTCCATGCTTTCTGCAATACCGACGCCGACATTGTGTCGCGTCGGATTCCCGTAAGTCGCTGTGACATCGAGGTCGGTGGCTTTCAAGTCCGATACCAGACTTACAAATCTGCAGAGCCCGGCACTGATTGGTTCTATCGGCTTGTTGGGATCGCGACAATACACTTGCGTGGCACAATCTGCCGGTGCGAATCGTCATTTTTGGAGCCGGAAGCGTCGGGGGCGTCGTGGGTGCCCGGCTTGCCGAACATGGGCACGATGTGGCCTTCATCGCCCGCGGCACGCACTACCGAGCCATTCTCGAAAATGGTCTCCGGATGGAGACGCCGGACGGGGAGTTGCGGATTGATGTCCCTGTCGTCGACGCGCCCTCCCGAATCGCGTGGACCGAGGACGACATCGTGGTCCTCGCCACGAAGACGCAAGATACAGTTGGCGCGCTGACCGCTCTTGCCGCTGCCGCACCCTCGACGGTGCCGATCTTCTGCATGCAGAACGGCGTGGCCAACGAGCGGATGGCCCTACGCCGTTTTCCAAACGTGTATGGCGTGTACGTCTGGTGCGTTTCGAGTCATCTCGAGGCTGGTGTGGTGGAGGCGTGGTGCGCGCCAATGACTGGTGTCCTTGATGTTGGCCGTTATCCGTCGGGTGTAGATACCCTGGCCACGACTGTTGCGGAGGCATTCCGATCCTCGACATTTTTTTCGTCCGCGAGAACTGACGTGATGCGCTGGAAGTACCGGAAGTTGTTGAGCAACCTGGGCAACGCTGTCGAGGCGCTCTGTGGATCGGCGCCGAGGAGCAGTGTGGTTGTGACGGAGGCGAGGCGCGAAGGCGTTGCGTGTCTGACGGCTGCTCGAATCCCGGTTGCCGCTGAGGATGAAGAAGTCGCCGAGCGGGAGAAGCTCCTGAAAGTCCGGTCAATCGGTGGCCGCTCGCGCGGCGGCGGTTCGTCGTGGCAGAGCCTGGCGCGCGGAAGCGGCAGCATTGAGTGCGATTACCTCAATGGTGAGATCGTGCTGCTCGGGCGCCTTTTTGGTGTACCAACACCTGTGAATGAATTGCTCGAGCGACTCGCCCGCCAGGCTGCCGTTGAAGGAAAGCCGCCTGGAAGCATGAGCGTGTCCGAGCTCGAGCAACGAATTAAGTAAGCCCTTACGCCCCTCGTAAAGATCCTCCCGGGCACATTTTTTGTGCAACGCAATTTGCTTTGGATTCCTTGAACTTCTCACAAGCGCGTATCATGGCACCGACGTTGCTCTAGCCCTGCACCTTACTCACACGGGAGGACCATGACACGTCGAATTTTACTCGCTTGCCTTTTGTCCGTTGCGGCCGTTGGATGCGACGAGAAGCTCAGCAGCGTCACCGGCCCGACGCCACAGCTCGAGCCGACGTTGACTAGTATCCAGCGCGACATCTTTGGTGCCCGGGATCTTGCCGGCCGGCAAGCGTGCACCGACTGCCATTCCGATGTGGGACGCAATCCGTCGGGAGGATTAGTTCTCCTGGGGGGTCGCGCGCACGAGCAGCTCGTGGGACGCGCGAGTAGTGGGAAACCGGGCGCCATCCGCGTCATTCCCGGTGATCCCGACAATAGTTACATCATCAGGAAACTCGAAGGCGCGCCCGACATTGTCGGCGTGCGAATGCCCCGCGGGAATGGACCGTTCCTGACCGACGGGCAGATTCTCGTCATCCGGCGCTGGATTCAACTGGGCGCTCCCAACAACTGAGAGGACTCGTGAGATACATTTTCCGCTGCACGATTCTGACCGTCATCGTGTCGCTCGGCGCGAGCGTTCCGAGTCAGGGTCAAACCGTCCCGAACGACGACCCTGATTTGGCATTACAGCTCGCTCAGCCGGACTTCACGCTCGTGGCACTTCCAACGACGTTGCGCGTACCGCGGCACAAGGGTGCGTTTCGCGTGACGCACCGATTCACCCGCGAGCTCGGCAACGGCGACTTCGGCGATCTCGCCTCCGACCTGTTCGGCTTGGACAACGGCGCGCAGATCGGGCTGGAGTACCGGTTCGGCCTTTTCAAGGGTACCCAGATCGGGTTTCATCGCACATCCGATCGAACGACGGAGTTTTTCGCGCAGCACGAGGTGAAGGCGCAGAGCGAGTCGTTTCCGTTCACGATCTCGGCCTTCGCCAGCATCGATGGGACCAACAACTTCCGCGACAGCTACTCGCCCGCCTTGGGCGCCGTCGTGTCGCGGACGATCGCGGAGCACGTGGCGTTCTATCTGGAGCCGATCTGGGTCAACAACAGTAACATTCTTCCGTCGGCGCTGGTCGATAACAACGATGCGATGCTGCTGGGACTTGGGACGCGCCTCCGGGTGCGGCCGACGGTGTACATCGTCATCGAGGGAACGCCTCGAATTGCCGGCGACAAACCCAATGTCACTCAGATTGGCGTCGGGCTGGAAAAGAGGGCCGGCGGTCACACGTTTCAGCTGAACTTCTCGAACGGGTTCGGTACCACGCTCGGCCAGGTTGCGCGCGGCGGCACTGGCCGCAGCGACTGGTATATGGGCTTCAACATCTCCAGAAAATTCTTCTAATCCAGAAAATTCTTCCAAGTCCGAGTATCTATTTGCCTGGGAGGGGGGCGGCTGTAACCTACGCATGGCGCTCCCTTACCTGGGCATGATGCTCCCCGACCTCCGCACGACGCGTCTGCTGCTTCGCCCTTGGCGGAGCGAAGACAGAGACGCGCTCGCCGCGATGAACGCCGATCCCCGCGTGATGGAGTATTTTCCGAAAACGATGACGCTCGAAGAGAGTCAGGCGATGTTCGACAGATTTCACGCGCATGTTGACGAACATGGCTTCGGGATTTGGGCGGTGGAAATTCCCGGGGTCGCGGCGTGCGCGGGCTTTCTGGGGCTTTGGCGGCCGAAGTTCGTCACGCGTTTTACGCCGTGCGTGGAGATGGGTTGGCGGCTCGCCGCCGCCCACTGGAACCGCGGCTACGCTACCGAAGGGGCGAAAGCGGCGATGACGTACGGCTTCGAATCCCTGGGTCTCGACGAGCTCGTCGCGTTTACGGCGGTTGAAAACGTGCGGTCCCGGCGCGTCATGGAGAAACTGGGGATGACCTGGAATCCGGCGGACGATTTCGATCACCCGAACATGCCCGAAGGGCATCCAGTGCGGCGGCAGGTGCTTTACCGGAAGAAGGCCGCAGAGGCCAGGGGCGGTTAGCTGACGGTACTATGCTCCTACGCCACGCCGAAGCCTGGCCAGTACGTGGCGAGCAGATATCCAAGTACGGCGATAACGACCCAGAGCAGCGCGCTCAGCCAGAGGCCTTTCGAAAACATCGTCTTCAAATTGACACCGTAGCCGGCGGCTACTGCGGGGCCGCCGGCGGAAGACGGCAGCATGAATCCACAATTGCCCGCAACGGCGACGATGTAGACGAACGGTATCGGATTGACGCCCACACTCTGAAAAGTACTGATCGTAATCGGAACCATGATCGCAATCGCAGCCGTGTTGTTGGTTATCTGCGTGATCATCATCGTCATCAGGGAAAATACGAGCACCGCACGAAGGCCACCGCCGCCCGCAAACGGAACCAGGCCGTCCGCGATGAATTTTGCGGCGCCGGTCTGACTGAGGATCTCGCCGAGCGCCGTGCCGCCCGCGAACAGGTAAAACAACCCCCAGGCCATATGGGTTTGGGCGAAGTCCCACTTCAGTAACGGCTCTCCCTTGTGGCGGATCACGAAACACAGCAACGCAAACGTGAGGAATGCATACGCGGGATTCAGGCCAGGCAATAGAGACGAGTAGAACTGGCGCGTGAAAGCCATGATCGTCGCCGCCAGAAAGAACAGCAAACCCCACTTTTCCGGCACCGTCAGCTTTCCAAGCGCCCGGAGCTCCCCAGCGAAGTAGTCGCGTGTTCCCTCGACGTGCTCCAGTTCCGGCGTGAAGGCGACTTTCATGAAGATGAAGGACACAACGGCGATCGCGATGGTGAACGGCAGCAGTCGTGTCACCCACGTCATGAAAAGAAACTCGTGCGAGATCACTGTCTGCTGCAGCAGCTTGATCGTGAGCAGATTGGGCGCACCGCCAAGCGGCGTCCAGAACCCGCCCACACTCGTTCCCCAAGCGATCGCGATCAGCAGCGCGGAGCCGAAAGCGCTTTTCCCGATGTCCTGAATCCCGATGAAGCGCAACATCGCCAGCACGATCGGGATCATCGCCGCCGCGACAACGGTGTTAGGAAGGAACGCACTCAATAACGTCGCAATACCAAACCACGCGATGATCTGGCGCCGGGTGCCGGTTCCCATTCCGATCAGCGAGACCAGTGCAATGCGGCGATCCAATCCCCACCGGAGCCAAGCAGTGGACAGGATGTTGGCGCCGAGCAACAGGAAGATCAGCTCCTCGGAATAGGAGGGCAGGATTCTGCCGACTGGGAGGAAATTGAAGATTGCGAGCACGACGACCGGGAGAAATCCGGTGACAGCGAGATTGACCGGCTCGAAGATCCACCACCACGACATCCACAGAAGCAAGCCGAGGCTGGCGCGTATGGGGTAGGGGATCGACGCCGCCGGAACCACGAGCAACAGCAGAAAAACGAGCGGTCCACCCAGAATGTGGAGCGTTCTCCAGTCGCGTGTCACGTCTGACTTTCGAGCGCGGTCTGCCAGGCCTCGAGGTATTTATAGCCGCTGCCGGTGTTGAACAACACGACGGTTTCGTCGCGCTGAATCTTCTTCTGCTTNACGAGCTTTGCCGCGGCGACCAAACCNGCNCCGCCTTCGGGCGCCGCGAAAATGCCTTCGAGCGCGGCCATNTCGCGGCAAGCAGCCAGCATCTCATCGTCNGTCGCGGGAACCGCTTCGCCATGGCTCTCATAAAGATCGGCCAGAATGAGAAAGTCGCCGAGAGGTTTCGGCACGCGCAGACCTGAAGCGACCGTGGCCGCGTTCTTCCAGAAGTCGGAGGATGCGCCATGCTCTTCGAATGCCCTGACGATGGGCGCGCACCCAGCCGCCTGCGCGGCGATCATTCGCGGGCGCTCGCGGCCGATGAAGCCCATGGTTTCGAGCTCTTCGAACGCCTTCCACATCCCAATCAGGCCGACGCCGCCACCGGTGGGATAGATGATCACATCCGGCAACTTGCCGCCGAATTCTTCCCACAGTTCATAACCCATCGTTTTCTTACCTTCGATGCGGTAAGGCTCTTTCAATGTCGACACTTCGAACCAGCCCTCTCTTGCCTGGTTCTCGGCGATGAACTTCCCGCAGTCGGAGATCAAGCCATCAATCAAGCGCACGTCTGCGCCGAACGCGCGCGATTCGACGATGTTTGCGGTCGGCGTATCCGCGGGCATGGCGATCACGCATCGCAAATCTGCCTTGGCCGCGTAAGCGGCGGCCGCCCCTCCCGCATTGCCCGCGGTCGGCAACGCCACAGTCGTCGCGCCGAGGGCTTTCGCCATCGTGATAGCCGCCGAGAGGCCTCGCGCCTTGAACGAGGCTGTGGGGTTGAGCCCTTCATCCTTTATATAGAGGCGCCCGAGGCCCACGCGCTCGCCCAGGCGGTTGGCGTGAATCAGCGGCGTCATCCCTTCGCCAAGTGTGATTGGAGACGATCCCGGCAGCACTTCTTCGTATCGCCACATCGAGTGCGCGCGTGTGCGCAGCGCTTCGAGGCTCAGCGTTTGTTTAGCGAGCGACAGGTCGTATTTTGCAAGCAACGGCGAATTGCAAACCGTGCAGAGATTCTGCAGCGACGTATGCGGTGCGACTTTGCCGCATCCCGGCCGCGAACACTGTAGATGAGTGATCGTCGAAGGCATAAGCCGGCGAGTCTACCATGTGAAATGTGCCTCTTTCGTGTACACGTCGGCGCCGAAAAAAGGCACCGAAAATACGAAAGTGCCGCCTAAGTCGCTGGAAACAGCATGTGGCGAGTAGTTTGCTTTAGCAGATGTTGGAGGAAACGATGCTTTTTACAATTGCGGCTATTCTGCTCGTCGCGTGGCTGCTTGGGTTTGTCGGGATTTACACGGTCGGCTCGGTCATCCACGTGTTGCTGGTGATTGCCATCGTGCTGTTCCTGGTGGGCCTTCTCTCGGGCCGCCGAACAGTCGTCTAGAAAATCTGGGAACGGGTGTCCGTTCATCGGACGCCCGTTCCACACAGCCGCCCCAGCAATTTCTTCAGCGTGCTTTCAGAAACACGTTCGTTCCGGTCGACATGTTCGGAGGATTCTTCGCTCCGAGATTGCTGGCG
>Ga0065715_10000590_pt1 | contig 10117 bp, 10 predicted proteins | sample MisBulReplicate1_FD_59102 | JGI IMG/M metagenome (GOLD analysis project Ga0065715, IMG submission 59102) | Miscanthus rhizosphere microbial communities from Kellogg Biological Station, MSU, sample Bulk Soil Replicate 1 : eDNA_1 v2 (version 2) | ecosystem: Host-associated > Plants > Roots >... | reverse complement strand
CACGCCGCTCGCTGCGCGATGTCGAAAATTGGATCGAAATCCGCCGCGCGCGCGCGAACAATTTGAAAGACATCGATGTACGTTTCCCGATTGGTCGGCTTTCGGTGATCACCGGAATTTCGGGCAGCGGCAAATCCACGTTAATGCACGAAATATTATTGCCGGCGGTCAAAGCGAGTCTGGGGAGCGCACGCTTGCAGCGTGCTGGTGAAGGCATTCTGCCTTCACGAACTTCCCAATTACGCCTCTGGCCCAACAGTCCGCGCAAGGAGAAAAGTTCGTTGCCGCAACATGCGGCAAGCAGCACGCTACGAGCGTGCGCTCCCCGGACTGCAAACGGCATCGAGGCGGTGTACGAAGTCGATCAGTCGCCGATCGGGAAAACCTCGCGCTCGACGCCGGGCACGTACGTGAAAGTTTTCGACGAGATCCGGAATCTTTACGCGCAATTGCCGGTGTCACGTATGCGTGGCTATTCGGCGAGCCGATTCTCGTTTAACGCTGAAGGCGGCCGTTGTGAGACGTGCAAGGGCCAGGGCGTGATCAAGCTCGAGATGAATTTCCTGCCCAGCAGTTATGTCTCGTGTGAAGATTGCCACGGCCGGCGGTACAACGCGCAGACGCTGGAGATTCTCTACAATGAGAAATCGATCGGCGACGTAATGGAAATGACCATTGAAGAAGCTGCGCAATTCTTTTCAGCGCATCCGAAAATCGCCCGACCACTTTCGCTCCTCGTCGATACCGGCCTTGGATATCTGAAGCTCGGGCAACCGAGTCCCACTCTCAGCGGCGGCGAAGCGCAGCGCCTCAAGCTGGTGACGCAATTGAAACGCGGAGTGAGTCGCGCGGCCAATGAGCGGATTCGAAAAATGCGCAAGCCTGGATCGACATTGTATTTGCTCGAGGAACCGACCATCGGGCTCCACATGGCCGACATTGAATTGCTCCTCAACGTGCTGCACCGGCTCGTTGATGAAGGAAACACCGTCATTGTCATCGAACACAATCTCAGTGTGATCGCCGAAGCCGATTACATCGTAGATCTCGGGCCGGAAGCGGGCGCCAACGGCGGCGAAGTAGTCGCTTTCGGAACGCCGGAACAAGTGGCGAAACACCGCGTTAGCCGCACCGCACCGTTTTTGCGAAAGGTTTTGAACAAACCGCATCCAAAAGCCGCGCTATCATCCTGAGCAGAGCGAAAGCGGAGTCGAAGGATCCGGCGGTATAGCCGTACGTTTCGCAACGGGATTCCTCGACTTCGCTCGGAATGACAGCCAGAATTCCGGCGCAAATGCTTGCATATTATCTGCACAATCTCGATCCGATCATTTTCCGGATCTACGACAATGTCGGCCCACGCTGGTATGGGCTCGCTTATGTGGCTGCATTTGTATCGAGCTATTTTCTTTTCCTTTGGCTGTCCAAACGCGGATATGCCGATCTGCCGCCGCAACGCGTAAGCGATTTTATCACCGGCTGCGCGTTATTCGGCGTGATCGTTGGCGGACGTCTCGGCTACGTTTTCTTCTACAAGCCGGAAATGTTGCGCGAGCCGTTGTCGATTTTGCGCGTCTGGGAAGGCGGGATGTCGAGTCACGGCGGGATGGTTGGCTTATTGCTATTCACGCTTTACTACGCGCGACGTCACAAAATTTCATGGCTAAATCTCGGCGACAATCTCGTCGTAACCGCGCCGCTTGGATTGTTCTTCGGACGATGCGCGAACTTCATAAATGGCGAGTTGTACGGGCGGATCGCAAATGTTCCGTGGGCGATGCAATTCCCGAAGGAACTGCTCGATCATCCTCAGGAAGCGGACCGTGCAGTGGCAGCATGCGCGCAGATCGATCCATCATTGACCACACCAGATGCAATCATTGGCGCGGTACGCGGTCAGCCAGGGGTTGTGAATGCGTTGCGTCAAATTTTGTCGCCGCGGCATCCGTCGCAACTTTATGAGGCCTTTTTCGAGGGCATCGCGCTGTTCGCGATTTTGTGGTTTGTGCGAACGCGGATGCGCCAGCCAAACGGGGTTTTGACCGGATTGTTTTTCATTTGTTACGCCATTTTTCGAATCGTGATCGAAAATTTCCGCGAGCCGGATGCCGAATTGATCGGGTCGTTCACGCGCGGCCAATTCTTTTCGTTTTTCCTGATTGTGATTGGTGCCGGGTTTATCGTGGCGGCGAAGAGACACCCGACGTTTCCGAGCAGAAAATAGTCATTCCAAGCAAAGTCGAGGCTGCAACGCAGCGGACAAGTCTACGAGGCCAGGCCTCCAATCGCGTAGTGGAGCCTACAGCTAATTTCGCGGGATCCTTCGACTCCGCTTCGCTGCGCTCAGGATGACAGTGCGTTTTGGGTGGCGTTTCCGCAAAACGGCGTTATTACTACTGCCGGTGACTCGGGAATGCTCGTTCCGGATATTGTAGCGGCCGGCGGTCTGCTGTTTGCATTCGATCACGCGACAATCGCGGGCAAAATCGTTCTCACTCTTCTGGCCGTTGTATCGATCTTCAGTTGGTCGATCATGATCACGAAATTGCGCGTGATCCGTTTCGCGCGGAGACAGAACGCTCGTTTCCTCGCTGCTTTTCACAAAGACCGACAACCACTTCGTCTTTTTGAGAAAAATGCGCACTTTCCCGGCGCGCCCGTTTTCAATGTGTACCGCGCGGGATGTCAGGAAATGACATTCCATCTGCTCGGATCATCCGAAGTGGATGACACGTTTCGCGCCCGACTCGAGATCGCGGACAAGATTTCACCGGCGCAAATGGGTGCGGTCAACGCGGCTATGGAGCGCGCAGTCGGTGAGACAGCGCTTTCGCTCGAATCGCAAATGATTTTACTGGCTACCGCGGTCAGCGGTTCGCCTTTTCTCGGATTGCTCGGCACGGTCTGGGGCGTAATGGATGCGTTCGTTGGCGTCGCTGAGGCGGGCTCACCCAACCTCGTGGCAATGGCGCCCGGTGTTTCTGGTGCGCTGATAACCACAGTCGTGGCGCTATGCGTGGCGATCCCGGCAATGTTCGGTTACAACTTTCTGGTTACCAGCATTCGCGGGATCATCGTGGAGATGGACAACTTCGCGGCCGAGCTCGCATCCGAGTTTGAGCACAAGTACGTCGATCACGGGTCGCGGGAATCGGCTTTTCGCAGATGATTGTCATGTCGAGCGAAGTCGAGACATCCCGAGAATTAAGCGTCGATATTGCTTCGGGGTTCCTCGACTTCGCTCGGAATGACGGATTACGATGAGACGCTACTCGGAACGCCAGAATCTCTCCTCGTTAAGCGAGATCAATATCACGCCGCTGCTGGATCTCGCTTTTGTGTTGCTCATCATATTCATGATTACTACGCCGCTGCTTGAAAGCAGCATGAACCTGGTCATTCCCTCTAGTGGCACGAAGAATCCGCCTATCAACACGTCGCAGGTGCAAACGGTGTCAATCGATCGCACCGACACGATCCGGTTCAATAATCAGATTGTGGATCTCGAAACTTTGACGACGCAGTTGGTGCAGTTGAAACAGGCGAATCCGGATATCGCAATTGTGATTCGCCCTGATCGCGATTTGCCTGTGCAAAAACTGATCGGAGTGATGGACGCGTTGCAACGCACGGGAATCACCAAGGTCGGTATCGCCACCAAAGCAACCACTAATGGACAGTAATGGACCACGAACCTTATTGCCCCGAAAGCATTCGGGGCTTTTGGAGTGCGGCGGCTTGACGCCGCTTTTCTCGCTTCAACGCTTCATCGGGACGAAGCTGCCGATTGGCGGTTAGAATGACTGTTGGAAGAGATCGCGGATTTTGGCGAAACGTCTTCCTGATCGCGCTGGCGCACGTTGTACTCATTACAGGACTCATCCGCTGGAGCGCGGCAGCGAAGGCGCCATCTAATCCAGAGAACATCGTGTGGTTGGGCGCGGGAGATCTCTCGGCAGATGAATCGCAAAAACAGGAATTGCCATTAGCAAAGCAGCCAGCCGCTGACACTGAATCCAGAGAGCCGGAACAGGATGAAGCCGCAGACGAAAAGCCTGTCGTAACTAGCGCGAAGAGTGAAATTGAATTGCCAACGGCTACTCCGAAACCGACGGCAACAGCAACACCGCTGCCGAAGCCGACCGCCACTCCTGCAGTGAGAGCCAAAACAACACCAAAACCAATACCGAAACCAACTCCCAGGAAAAAGGTGCCGGCGAAAGCGTCTCGAAAACCGGCTGCAAAACCGAAGTCGAGCCCAGCGAAAGCGAATGCGAAGTCGGAGAAAAAGGACAAAGTTGTACTCGCAAAAAAGGATTCCGCGCCTCACAGCGGAAGCGGGCAGAGCGGATCAACAGGCAAAACTGGCAGTGCCAGCGGTGGAAGCAGTGCGTCTGAATTTGGGTGGTACGGCAACATGTTGCATGATCGTTTTTACAGTGCCTGGATCCAGCCGACTGCGAATGTCCCTTCGGGGTCAAAACTCTCGACACTCGTGAACGTGCGAATCGAAAAGGACGGTCGCGTTTCGAAATTCGAAATCGCCAAACCATCAGCGAACGCCACAGTGAATGAATCGGTGGCGGCGGTTGCGAAACAAATCAGCCACGTTGATTCGCCGCCGACTGGGCTAATCAAGGGCGATCATTACGACGTGAAAATCAATTTCGAACTGAATACAGAGGAAAAACAGGACAACTGATTTAAAAATCTCCGGCGAAAACGCCGAAAGCGACATGCAAGACGCGCGTGCTTTCGCCAAGCCTATATGCCGAACTTCTGTTCGATGAGACGGTGCAAATGATCAGCGATCGCTGGATGATCGAGACGCTTGATGACTTCGTCCAGAAAGCCGGTGACGAGGAGACGCTGAGCCACGTTTGTGGGAATGCCGCGCGTACGCAGATAGAAAAGCTCATCTTCGTCGATTTGACCGGACGTAGCGCCATGAGTGCAACGGACGTTGTCGGCGAGGATTTCGAGGCCGGGCATCGAATTCGCTTCGGCGTCGTCGCTCAGGAGAAGGTTGCGAACTTTTTGGTAAGCGTCGGTGAAATGAGCGTGTGGTTCCACGCGAATTAGCCCGCCGAAGATCGTACGAGCGCGATCGTCGAGGGCATTTTTGTAAAGCAAGTCACTCGCCGTGCGTGGCGACACGTGGTCCTGCAGCGTACGCGCGTCGAATTCCTGCTGGTGTTTCGCCACAGCGACAGCCAGCAAATCGCTGCGGCCGCCCTCGCCAATGAGACGACTCAGACTTTCGAACCGCGAATATTTTGCTCCGACGTGCAAATTCAGGCTCATAGCCGAAGCATCGTGATCGACCACAGTAGAGTTCATTTGTAATGCAATCACATTACTGCCCCACTCCTGCGCGCAGACATATGTCACCTTTGCTCCAGGTCCTGCGATGAGATCATTCACACCACAGGCGAAGCCCGGTGCCGCTCGGCTGCACGAGCGGAAATGCTCGATCACTGTGACTTTTGCTAGCTCGTCGGCCACGAGAAGCAGGTGCGGGAACACGGACGCGTTGTCGTGCCGGAGCCAATGGAAGATTTCGATCGGAAATTCGATCTCAAGTCCACGCGGTACGAACAGGAATGTTCCCGTAGAAACGAGTGCTTTGTGTAATGCGGCGAACTTGGCCGAGCCGAGCTTTGCCTCCGTCGACATAAAATATTTCCGAAAGAGATCGGCGTGCTCCACCATGGCGCGCTCAAGCGGCTGAAAAATTACGCCTCGTTTTTTAAGGTCTTCAGAAACGACGTCGCGTTCTACCAGTTGGTCATTGGCGAAGATCATCCGGCCCGCATACTGCTCGAGACCGCTGGAATATTTGAGAATATTTTTCCGGTCGTCTTCAGAAAGCGGCGGACTGATCTTGAACGGCGCCAGATCGAGAAGACCGACATTCGAGAATCGCCACGCCTGATTTTTTCGAGTCGGCTGCGGCAGGGATTCGAATTGATCCCATGCCGCGCGTTGCTGTTCGCGGAACCACTCGGGCAGATCGCGTAACTCGGTGACGCCGGAAAGAAGCGATCCGCTCTGCGTTTTTTCGTGATCAACAACTGAGGACATAATGAATCTTTTGACTAGAACGGCGGTCAGAGACCGCCGCTACAACAAATTCGTTAGGCCGAAACGTCTACCCGACCGAGCCTTCCATCTCGAGCTCGATCAGCCGTTTGAGCTCGACGCTGTATTCCATGGGAAATTGGCGCACGAGGTCATTCACGAACCCATTTACACTCAGACTCATCGCCTGCGCCTCGCTGAGACCGCGCTGTTGCATGTAGAAAATTTGGTCCGAGCTAACCTGGCTGACGCTGGCTTCGTGCTGCACGGCGTTACCAGTGCCGCGTACGGTGATTGCAGGATAGGTGTCCGTGCGCGACGTCGCGTTGATCAGCAGCGCGTCGCACTCGGTATTGTTCTTGCAATTCTTTAGGTGCTTCGGCACGTGCACCAAGCCGCGATAAGTGGCGCGTCCTTTCCCGATCGAGATCGATTTGGAAATAATGTTGCTCGTGGTTTCATCGGCGGCATGAATCATTTTCGCGCCGGTGTCCTGATGCTGGCCGTCATTGGCGAGAGCGATGGACAAGACTTCGCCGCGCGCCTTGCGACCTTTCATAATAACACCCGGATACTTCATCGTGAGGCGCGAACCAATGTTGCAATCGATCCATTTCACCTCCGCGTTTTCCTCAGCCAGCCCGCGTTTTGTCACCAGATTGAAAACGTTTGAAGCCCAATTTTGCACCGTGATGTATTGAATCTTCGCACCCTTGAGTGCCACGAGTTCAACGACGGCGCTGTGAAGCGTTGGCGTATTAAATTTCGGCGCAGTGCAGCCTTCCATGTAAGTAACTTCCGAACCCTCGTCCGCGATGATGAGGGTGCGCTCGAACTGGCCGAAGTTTTCCGCGTTAATCCGGAAGTACGCCTGAAGCGGATGTTTCACTTTCACCCCGGGGGGGACATAGATGAATGAGCCGCCGCTAAAGACAGCGGAATTCAGCGCGCTGAATTTGTTGTCGCCAACCGGAATGACTTTGCTGAACCAGGGGCGAAAAATTTCCGGATAATTCTTGAGGCCTTCTCGCGACCCCACAAAGATCACGCCTTGTTCGCCCACTGCTTTCTTGATATTTGAGTAAACCGCTTCGCTGTCGAACTGCGCTTCGACGCCCGCGAGGAATTTTCGTTCCTGCTCGGGAATGCCGAGTCGCTCGAAGGTGCGTTTAATGTCCTCCGGTACTTCTTCCCAAGTCCGTTTCGTCTCGGTGCCCGGCGAGAGATAATAACGGATCTTATCAAAGTCGATGGCTTCGAGTTCTTTGCTCGCCCAGTGCGTCGGGAGCGGTTTCTCCCAAAATGTCTTCAAAGCGCGCAGACGAAAATCGCGCACCCAATCCGGATCCTCCTTTACATCGGCGATGTAATGGATCGTCCGCTCGCTCAAGCCCGTGCCCGCGTCGCGCACGTGAGCTTCCGGATAAAAGAAATCGCCCTTGCCGCGATCGATATTGATGGCTGTCGTTTCGGTTTTCATTTTGTTGTTACCTGGTCAATACGGGTTCGGCAGCTTGCTCGCGTGCCCAATCGTAACCTCTTTCCTCGAGCTCCAGAGCGAGTTCCTTTCGCCCGCTTCTCACTATTCGTCCTGCCACCATCACATGGACATGGTCGGGAACGATGTAGTTAAGGAGCCGCTGATAGTGCGTGATTAACAGTATCCCAAGGTTTGGGCCGCGCAATGAATTGACCCCGTGCGCGACCGTCTTCAGCGCGTCGATGTCAAGACCGCTATCGGTCTCATCGAGCACTGCGTATTGCGGTTCGAGCATGGCCATCTGCAGAATTTCCGTGCGCTTTTTTTCGCCGCCGGAGAAGCCTTCATTGACTGAGCGCGAAGTAAATGAACGATCCATCCCCAACAATTCCATCTTCTCGTAAAGTCTGGCGTAATAATCAGTGGCCTCCAGCTCTTCGCCTTCCGGCAGACGCGCTTGCAACGCTGCCCTGAGAAAATTGGCGATGGTGACGCCCGGAATCTCGCTTGGATACTGGAACGCCAGAAACAGACCGCGTCGCGCTCGTTCGTCCGGCTCAAGTTCCAGAAGATTTTCGCCATCCATCAAAATCCTTCCCGAGATTACGCGGTAATCGGGATGTCCCGCTAAAACCTTCGCCAGGGTGCTTTTGCCCGAGCCGTTAGGACCCATCAATGCGTGTACTTCGCCGCGCGGAACATGGAGCGTAAGGCCGCGCACGATTTCCTGATCGCCGACGGCGACTCGTAGATTTTCTACTCTCAATTCGTTCATAAAGTCGGACCCAAACTATACCTCAGTTCGGGGGATTTGCGAACCGCGGCGGGGAACCGATGAGATCTTAAACTCCGGTCATGTAACTTCGCAGGAAAAGGTCATTGGGCGGCTCGCAGTCAACATCCGCACAGCCTGCGGAATTGGCGAATAAGATCATCGCCAAAATTGCCAGACACGCTCGCGTAATCCGTAACGAAGCATTTCAATCCGGCGGAATCCGCCAGTTTTGCCCAAACAATAATATCCCTAACACGGCACACCATCCGAACCAGGCAACGAAAAGGGCTCTTTGTGCAAGCCCGTGAACGGGCTTCACGTAAGCCCAAACCGGTGCGACAAGTGCGCTTAAGTTCAACGCGATTGCACCCCAAATGAGTGCAAAGAAAATCCACGAGAGCGTGACAAGGGTTTTAGCATGTGGGTCCCGTCTCCATGTGAGGGCAAAGACGAGCGGTGCCTGGTATCCGATCAGTTCCGACATACCGAAGAAGTTGTGAGCCGGGTGTGGGTAGGCGAACACTCCTATTCCTGCAGCCGGCAACGCCATGAATCCTATTAGATATGCGGTAAATCGAGAGTGGTCGGCGGCAACTGATACGTCCCGAACCGCGGAGGCGAAAACCAAAATGCAGGCCGCAACGCAACCTAACATGATGGCGAAGGGAACTCTGGCCGGAGAGCCAATTTCTCCAATCTCGCTCACCGTCTGACGAACGTGACTATAGTCGGAAATCAGCAGCGCCAGGCCAGCTACTCCGAAACCAAGAATGACTCCGGCCAGAGGTCCAAAGAGTAAGCGATAGTTTCGTGTCATGCGCCCAATGTGAGAGGTGGGCTAAGCGAAACGCATCAATAGCACCAGCGACGTTACTGCCAACACAATTCCGATCACTTCAAAATAATTCAGTGACTCCTGGAACAACAGCACTCCGATCGCCGTAAGCAGCAGCACAAGTGAAACAGAGTAAAGGACGCTGATGGTAGCCAGCTTGAGATATTTCATTACGAACACCCAGCCGAAGGCAGTCGAGGCGTAGAGAGCGAAGCCAAGATAAAACCAACTCGTTCGTAGCGGCTGCTCGCGCCCGCTGGCGAGCTTGAGGAAGTAATCCCCCAATACACCGATCACGCTGAAGGCAATCGTGATGAGCACAGCAATCGTTCTTGTTCCCATCGGGTACAGCGGGATTATGCATAAGCCGCCACAGTTGGCGAATCGTGTCCGAGATCCGCCGCCTAAAAGAATTTGCGGAGGAATGCTGCCGCTTTATCCGAGAGGCCGACGATTTTGTTCGTTGCCTGGCGATAGAATTTGAAATTGAGTTCGGTTTCCGGGCGATCGTCATTCCAGTCGCAAAAACGTTTCAGCTCGCTGCGCCCGAGGCGCCGTTTGGCGAGGGCAGTGCGCCTAATAGTGATGCTGACCCGCGGCGTTTGCCGGACGACCCCGCGTTTCTTGGCGATCGCTTTGGCCGAAGTGACGATGCCGCTCGCAATGAGACCTGGCCCGCCTTCGTTCTCGCTCCCGAAGACAAAGATGATGTCGCCCTCGGCGATGTGCTTCCCGCCGTACATTGTCTTCTGAGCGGCGAACGCAAATGTTCTCGCCCGCGGATCGACAACTACCGCCTTGATGGCAAACGTCATTTTTGTTCGCCGCTTACCAGCTCGCGGTATTCGAGCCAGAACGCCGAGACGTTCTTCAGATCAGAACTCCCAAGGACCTCTAAATCCTCAGCCAAAGTGAGTGGTTGATCACGCTCGTTCTTTTCGAGATC
>Ga0065715_10089451_pt1 | contig 10120 bp, 5 predicted proteins | sample MisBulReplicate1_FD_59102 | JGI IMG/M metagenome (GOLD analysis project Ga0065715, IMG submission 59102) | Miscanthus rhizosphere microbial communities from Kellogg Biological Station, MSU, sample Bulk Soil Replicate 1 : eDNA_1 v2 (version 2) | ecosystem: Host-associated > Plants > Roots >... | reverse complement strand
AGCTGGTTGCGCTCGTTCCTGTTCCAGTTGATTTTCGCGTCGATGTTGTTCCGATTGAGACGCTGCGTGCCGGTGTTGAAGTAGTTGGCGTTATCGCCTGACTGATTCGGCTGCGGCACCAGCGCCATCATCTTCGCCATCGGAACATTCAACCGCGATTGCGGAATGACGTTGATTTGCCCGGCGCTCGAAAACACCGCTCGTCCCGTTCCGTCCAGATTGCCGCTGAACGGATCGAAGATCATGCCCTCCCTGAGCGGCGTCGTCCCTCCCTCAGTCGTCGGGACGAGGATTGGATTGCCCGCGGCGTTGCGAATCGGATCTCCCAGGAAGCGGTTGAAGTTTCCGTTTCGCACATCGGCCGTGGGAACGGACGACAGCACGGAGTTGCTGACGCGCTCGAAGGTGCCTTCCCAGTTCGTGAAGAAGAACCACTTGTTCTTCTTGATCGGGCCACCGAGGCTGGCACCATCGATGTTCCGCGTGCCGTCCGGTTTCTCCTTGACGCCGGCGCGATTTTCGTCCCAGGTAAAGGCGCGGAGCGCGCTGTTGTCGTGCATCACGGTCGCGGAGCCGCGGAGGTAGTTGGTCCCGGACTTGGTGATGACGGTCACCGCGGCGCCGCCGGTCATTCCCTGTTCGGCATCGAAGTTGTTCGTCGCGATATTGACTTCCTGAATGCTTTCGACAGGCGGGACGTAGACGGCATGGTGTGGCATGGTCACGAGGATGTCCATCGAGCCGTCAACCCGCGTGTTGTTGGCGCCGCGCTCCTGGCCATTGACGTTGGTCGTCAATGCGCGTCCCGGCGTATCGGTGACCGCGTTCTGATAGCGCGCCGGCGTGGCGCCAGGCACGAGATTGATGAGTGTCTGGAAATTGCGATAGCCGGACAACGGGATGTTTTCGATCGCCTGCGTGTCGAGGTTGGTGCTGACGTCGGATTTCGTGGTCTGCAAAAGTGCGGTCGATGCTTCAACGCTCACTTCTTCAGTCAACCCTCCGAGTTTCATGGGGGCATCGACGCGGGTCACGTTGTTGATGGCGACGGTGACCCCTTTTTGCGAATAGGGCCTGAAGCCGTTGGCAGAAACTGAGAGATCGTAAGCACCCTCGGGCAGATTCTGAATCGAGTAATAGCCGGTTTCGTCCGCCGTGACCTGGCGCGACAAGCCGGTGGATGTGTTTGTCACCGTCACAACGGCTTTGGGCACGCCAGCGCCCGTGTCGTCGGTGAGCGTTCCGACAATGGAGCCGTAGAGTACTTGCGCTGACACCGCGCGCGGTAGGAATACGATCACCATGCAGACGATGGCCAGGGCGACCATCGCCGGAGGAACCCTGCTCGACACTTTCACGGTACACCTCCCGATTGGCGGCCGGCCGAGCGGCCGGTCACTCCCGTAGAAAATAAAGGCCATGAAACCATCAATAGAACCTCAACAACGTAGATATGCGTGACGTTGCTGATGTGTTGACGAACGGGCGGTGTCTTAACGACTCCGCCCGACGTGCAGGATCCGGGATCCGGATCCCCGTCTCGCGCGCGAGGATACGCGCGATTACTTCTCGTCTGGCAAGGCGAACACGAACATCGACCCCATACCGGTGCCGACGATGTATTGCTTGCCCTCGACGGCATAGCTGATGGGGCCACTTGCGTTAGGCCCGCCGAGATTGACGTGCCACAGCAGCTCACCGGTCTTGGCGTCGAGCGCAACAAAGGTCCCGTCCATCCCGCCGCCGAACACAAGATCGCCGCCGGTTGAGAGCACGCCTGACTCGGTGTAGTTCACCATCTTGAAGTCCCACTTCTTCTCGCCCGTCTTCGGATCGAGTGCGCGAATCGCACCGTATCCTTCTTCTTCCTTTCTGTAAGTCGCGGGTGGTCGCGACGCACGACCGCCGGTGACGACTGTTCCCGGCGGCGGAGTCGATCCCGTATAGCGCTGCCCTTCCTTCCAATCACCCGCGGGATATTTCGAGGAGCGCCCACCGGAGTTTTCCCACGTCGGAATGTAGAAAAGTCCCGTCCGTGGACTATACGAAGGTGGATACCAGTTGGTGCCACCCTGTGTCCCGGGATTCACGAGGATGCCGCCCATCGGCTTGGGCCAGAACTTCGGGTTCTTGATCGGGCGGCCGCTCTCGTCGAAGCCGTCGTTCCACGTTTGATAGACGAACGCTTTCGCGGTGAGGAACTGTCCGGATACTCGGTCGAGCACGTAGAAGAACCCGTTGCGATTCGCCCACAGCATCAGCTTGCGCGGCTTGCCTTGCCACGCCATGTCGACAAGCACCGGCACCTGGGTGGAGTCCCAGTCGTATTCGTCGCCCGGAGTGAATTGGTAGTACCACTTCAGCTTCCCGGTGTCCGCGTCGAGAGCGATCACCGAGTTGGAATACAGATTGTCGGCGGGCGTGCGTGTGTCGCCGTTCCAGCCTGGGTTCGGATTCCCCGTCCCCCAGAACGTCAGGTTCGTTTCCGGATCGTAGCTGCCAGCGTTCCAGAGCGGACTGCCGCCGTGTTTCCACGAGTCACCCAGCCACGTTTTCGCCTCGGGATCATCCGCAGACGTCGGCGCGGTGTTGAACCGCCAGATCTCGCGGCCGGTCTTGATGTCGTAGGCGGCCACCCAGCAATTGGCGCCGGCTTCGTTGGTGGCAGGACCAAGGAGCACCATTTCTCTGACCACCAGCGGCGCGATGTTGTACTGATAACCCTTCTTGAAGTCAGCGAGGAGTTTGTCCCAAATCACCTTTCCAGACTTCACGTCGATGGCGAGGAGATGACAATCGACAGTCGCCCAGAAGAGGGTGTCGCCGGCAATCGCCATCCCTTTGTTCACTTCGTAGGCGTTGTAGTAGGCCTTCGGATCGAGTGGACGCGACAGCTTCCAGTACTGACGGCCAGTCACCGCGTCGAGTGCAACAGCCTCGAGCGCCGTGCCCGTGTACATGATGCCGTCGACGACCAGCGGCGTGTTTTCCATCTTGTTCTGCGCGTTCGAGTTCTTCGCGTAGAGCGGGTGGTACGACCACTTGAGCTGCAGATACTTGACGTTGGTTCGGTTGATCTGGGTCAGCGGGCTATAACGATGGCCGGAATAGTTCCCCGAATAGCTGAGCCAGTTGTGCGGCTCGCGATCGGCGCGGAGCAACCGATCGTAGGTCAGCGGTGCTTGCGATGCGGCGGCGAGCAGCGTGAGAATCAGGACGCGGACGATCATGGTGGCGACCTCCCGGATGGTTGCCCCGGTTTGTCGAGAGGCTGAAGCATCGGGACGCTCTTGTCAAGGGCCAGCTCATCGCATATCCTCCCGCTGACGAGGGGCGACGAATGAACCAGCAGCGACTTTCGCTCGGTGTGGTGGTCGTCTTCGGTTTGGTGAGCGGGTCTGCTGTGCGTGCCCAGCTCTCGGGCGATGCGGCCCGCGGCAAAACGCTGGTGGAATCGAATAGCTGCTTCGATTGCCACCGCATCGATCAGCGGGGCTCTCGCGTCGGACCCGACCTCTCGGATATCGGCAGCCGTCGAGAACCTGACCGTCTTCAGCAAGCGCTCATCGATCCGGACGCCGAGGTGGTCTTCGAGAACCGCTCCGTTCGATTTGTCACCAAAGACGGTGCGACGGTCACGGGCAGGCTGCTCAACCAGGATGCACTCAGCGTGCAGTTGATCACTCCGAAGGAAGAGCTGAAAACCTACATGCGCGCCGGGCTTCGCGACTACACGGTCGTCGACAAAGGTCTCATGCCTTCCGTGCGAGACAAGTTGACCGACCAGCAGGTCGCCGACATCGTCAGCTACCTGAGTTCGCTGAAGGGGCAACTCTAAGAGGGTGCGCTACAGTGAGGAGCTAAAGGCATGACCGTCACACTCTCGCGTCGCGCCACGCGCCCAGCTCCGAAGGCCGCACAGGCCGCACCGCCCGCTCCGCCGACGACGATCCGGATCACCGCGATCGATGCCTTTCGCGGCTTCGTGATGTTCCTGATGCTGGCCGAAGCGATGCGCCTGTGGACGCTTCATACCGCATTTCCCGAAAGCCGCTTTTGGTCGATCATCGCCTACAACACGAGCCACGTGCCGTGGCAGGGTTGTTCGTTACACGATCTCATCCAGCCCGCTTTTTCATTTCTCGTCGGCGCCGCGCTGCCGTTCTCGATCCTCAATCGCCGCGCGCGGGGTGAGAGCTTCCAGCGCCTGCTCGGTCACGCAATCTGGCGCAGCGTCGCGTTGATTCTGCTTGGCATCTTCCTTCGCTCGCTCGAGCGCCAACAGACCTACTGGACATTCGAAGATACCCTGACCCAGATCGGTCTTGGCTATACGTTCCTCTTCTTGATCGCGTTTGCCTCGTTGCGCGTGCAGATCGCGGTGTTTGTCACGATCCTCGTCGGATTCTGGGCCGCGTTTGCGTTGTATCCGCTACCCGGTCCGGACTTCGACTACACACAAGTCGGCGTGCCGGCCAACTGGCCGCATCTCTACACGGGCTTTCTTGCCCACTTCAATAAGAACTCCAATCTGTCGTGGGCGTTTGATGTCTGGTTCCTGAATCTCTTTCCGCGCCAGTCGCCGTTCCGATTCAACGGCGGTGGCTGGTCGACATTGAGCTTCATCCCGACGCTGGCGACGATGATGCTGGGTCTGTGGGCTGGGCGCTGGCTGCAGACGAATCGATCGACCGAGGAGAAATTGAAGGGACTCGTGGCGGCCGGTGTCGCGCTGACTCTTGGCGGGCTGGTTTTTCAGTGGCTGCACATCGTTCCAATCGTGAAGCGCATCTGGACCTCGTCGTACACGCTTTACAGCGGCGGCCTCGTCGTGTTGATCCTTGCCGGCTTCTATGCGCTGATCGACTGGAAGGGTTGGCGCCGGTGGTCGTTCCCGCTTCTCGTGATCGGCGCCAACTCGATCGCCATCTACGTCATGAGTTGGACGATCGAGCACTTCATCAGCTCGGCCCTCGTCCGCCATCTGGGCCGCGCACCGTTCGCTGTGATGGGGCCGCCCTTTGAGCCCGTGCTGCGCGGCGCGGCAGTGCTGGTCGTGTTCTGGATGATTCTGTTTTGGATGTATCGGAAGAAGATTTTTCTCCGAATCTAGCCAGCCAATCAACAATCGGCAATCGGCAGTCGGCAAAATCTGCATTCAGCAATCAGCACTCGGCATTTCTTTTAGCCCTCTCGCAGCGCTGCCTGTGGGTCGATCCGGGTCACGCGATTGACCGGGATCCACGCCGCGAAGAGCGCGACCACGAACATCACGGCTGAAATCGCCACCATTAGAAACGGATCGACCGTGGTGATGCGCCAGAACATGCTGTTGAATACGCGGCTCAGGCCGAAGCCTCCTGCGATCCCGAGGGCGACGCCAAGCACGATTGGCTTGAGTGACTGCGTCATCAGCATGGCGACCACATCACCCGCGCGGGCGCCGAGCGCCATACGAATGCCGAACTCCGTCGTTCTCTGACCGACCACCCACGACATCACGCCGTAAACGCCCACCATCGCGAGCACGATCGCAAGTGTGCCAAACGCCGTGAAAAGCACCGCGAAGAATCGACTGTTGGTCACCGACGGCGACGACGACACACGCTGCTCCATGGTCATGAAATCGTGCGCCGCCTGATCACGATCGACATGCGCGACTGCGTCCTGAACCGGCCGGACCAGCGTCAGGGGATCGACCGCCGCTCGCACCGCAAGCGCCTTCCGCGTATGGATCCACTCGTCTTCGCGTCCGTATTGCGAGAGGTGTTGCCGGAACGGAATGTACACGGCGGCGGGCTTCTCACTTTCGAAGCTTGGATAGGACACGTCGGCAACGACGCCGACGATCTGTCTCGGCTGCGGCTCGGCGAGTGCGCCGTTGCCTCGGGGACCAATCGATACGCGTATCGCCTGCCCCAACGGATCCTGTCCGGGAAAATGCCGATCCGCAAACGTCTTGTTGATGACCGCGACCCACGGCGTCGACGCCGTGTCGCGTTCCTGGATCAGGCGTCCGCGCAGCAGCCGGATGCCGAGCGTGTCGAGTGCCTGGGCATCGACTTCGTTGAGGTCGGCGACCGGCTCCTTGCCAGGTTCGGGTGCGGGACGGCCGACGATGACAAAGGGTTCATACCAGATATCGAACGGCAGATGGCTGATGATACCGGCACGGGTCACACCAGGAATCGCGCGGACTTGCTCGAGAAGCTGGTCGTAGAAGATCTCCACCTGCGGCGTCACAAGGTTCGTGTCCTGCGCCGTTTTGTCGAAGTACTTCGCGCCTCCGAGCAGGATGTCGGCGGTGAGCAGCCTGGTGGTATCGAAGCCCGGCAAATTGCGTTGTTCTCCGAGGAACCCACGTATCATCAGACCGGCTCCGACGAGAAGCACCATCGACAATGCCACCTCGGCGACGAGCAGCATGTTCCGGCCTCCGGCTCCCTTGCCGCTCGATCCGCGACCACTCTCTTTGAGCACCTCGTTGAGGTCGACGCGCGATGCCCGCACCGCCGGCAACAGTCCGAAGAGGATGCTGGAACTGATCGAGGTCGCAAGTGCGAATCCGAGCACACGAGTGTCAACCGGTATGTAACGCAGCAATTCTGGAAACTCGGTCGGTGTGGCGAGCGCCAACAGGCGCGTGCCCCAGAGGGCGAGGATCAGTCCGAAGCCACATCCGACGAACGACAGCAGCAGGTTTTCAGTGAGGAGTTGCTGCATCAGACGGCCGCGCCGCGCACCGGTGGCGGCTCGCAGCGCGAATTCCTTCCGGCGCGCCGACCCGGCGGCGAGCAGCAGGTTCGCAACATTCGCGCAGGCAATCAGCAGAACGAAGCTCACCGCGCCGAGGAAGAAACTCAGACCTGTTGTTGCGCCCCGGAAATATGCGTCGTGCAGGGACACAACCTGCGCTGTCGCGGCTCCAGGCCGTTCACCCCGCGCTTCGATCATGCGACGCGTGATGACCGTCGCCTCCGCCTGCGCCGATTCGAGCGACACGCCGGGTTTGAGGCGCCCCACCGCAATCATCCAGTGCGCCTCGGGAATCCTTCGCAAGTCGTTCGCAATCCAGAAGGCGATTTTGTCTTCCCAGGGCACCAACGAGAAGCCGTTTGGCATGACGCCGATGATCGCGCGCGGCTCGCCATCCACGTGAATGGACTTTCCGATGACGTCCGCTGCTCCTCCCAGTCGCTCTTGCCATGTTTGGTAGCTGATGACGATCGAACGCGCTTCTTTCTGTTTGACTGAGTCGTTGAAATCCTCGAGTCGATACGTTCGGCCCATTACCGGCTTGACGCCGGTGATTGACAGCGCGTTGACGTCCACTGGCATCTGCGAGACGCGGGTCGCTTCAGTTGTCGTCGACAGTGTGACCGGCGCGCCGCCGCCCTGGAAAAATCCAAAGGACTCGAAAGACTGCCCGTGCTCGAGCAAGGCGTGAACGAGGTTCCAGTTTGGTGGTTGCTCGCGAATGCCTTTGTCGGTGTCGCCCGTCCACAGCACAGCGAGCCGATCGGCGTCGGCGAAACCAAGCTGGTAGTTCGCCACACGGTTCACCACGCCATAGATCGTGGTAGTCGCCCCGACACCGAGCCCGAGAGACAGGCCCGCTACGACGACCATTGTTGGATGCCGCCGCCAGAGTCGCAAGGCATAGCGCACGTCGGAAACTCGCACCACGGCCCCCTGACTGGATTGTTCCTGACCTTAGACGGGACTGAGGCTCGTCTGTTCCGACGGCTGTTCCTCGGTGGTTGGGTTCGTGCTCATCCGTGGCCGCCTAACGGCTGAGCGTCCTATCCTTCGGTCGCTGCCTGCCATCTCATCCGGACAGCCGAGCTGGCCGCTGATGGAAATTCCTGTCCAGGCTGCGGGTCTTTCGGTACAGTGGGACGGTACGCGAGTTGACAGATTCCGTTGAGCCCTTCGCTGTCTGGGTTTGGAGTACCCGTGTCAACCGGACTACGAACTCTGCCGCTTCTCCTTCTCGCGGTCACAAGTGGCTCGACGTCTGTTTTGGCTACCCCCGACCAGATCGACGGTCGTCGTTCTGTCGCATTTCGCCTCGACACTCCTGACTTCGCCGACCGTTCAATCAAGATTCGATTTGGAAGAGGCGCCATCGCTCGTGTCGATGAGGTGCGTTCAAGCACGCCGAACCTTGCTCGCGCCTCGGCCACGGTCCGCGTCGTCAGGCCTTCGACGTGCTACGAGATCAGGTCGGGCGACACTGCCGCGCGCCTCGCACACCGCTTCACAGGAAATGAGTTCAATCGATATCAGACGTGGTTTCAAATTCTTGACCCGACCGCCGGAACGTTCGTCCCGAAATCTCGCTACAACGTGATCCAGTCGGGATGGCATGTGTGTGTGGCGACCGACATGCTGCGACTGAGATCGGCACCGGCCGGATACTCCGTCATCTCCCCCGCTCCCCCGGTGGGGCCTCCGATGACCGTGTCGCGGAACGCGGCGGTGATCGATCCTCGCATGTGGTGGTGGGCGACCCCGCTCTTCGTGCTGCTCGTCGGACTGACGCTCGCATGGAGCTGGAAGTACGTCGACGAGAGACGCGCTCGCGCTGAGGTGATGAGGCGATTCGGGAACAGGTTCATTTCAGAATTCGAGCGGCCGTTGTCGCGGAGCGTCGCGAGCCGTCCGATTAAAGCTCGCCTGCGGCTGGCGCCGACGCGGCGAAAGGTCGAGATCCTTCTCGCCCCCACTAACGGGCACACATACCCGAACCTGGTTGATCATCGAAGAAACGTGGAATACGACATCGCACGAGTGCTGCGGCTTCTCAGACATGAACCGTTCATCGGCGAGCCTCCGTATGCGGCAGGCCGATGGGTTGTCATCCCCTGCCGATTCGAAACCGGCAGGTAACAAGAAGGTGGGACGTGAATATTCTTCTTCTCAGCTCGGGCGGCGGTGGTGGCAACATTCTACGCTCGTTGAAAGCGCTGTTCCGGCGGGACCTGCTGGTCACACAAAAAGCCGACGCCAGGTACGCCGAGCGGCTCAAGCGAGCCATCACGACGAAGTTTCTCGATACGAATGAGTTCTCGCTGAACGACTTGCCCAAGGAAGAGCGATTGGTCATTGGCGCGGGGACGACGCGGCGCCTGGGCTCCATGCATAACCCCGACCTGGCAAGAAAAGCGCTCGACGAGTCGCGCGACGAAGTCGAGTCGCTACTGAGCCGCCATTCCGTTGTCATCGTGATCGGTACCGGCGGCAAGGGCACCGGAGCCGGGACGATCTTTCCCATCGCGCAGATGGCGCGGCAGCAGAAGAAACTCGTGATTCCAATTTTCGTCCGGCCATCGTTCGAGCGCCATGAAGTGGAAAAGCGCCGCTACGATCACGCGCTCCGTGTGGCCGAGCAGTTCGACGCGGCGGGAATCCGGCTCATGGAAATCCTCAACGATCGCGGCTACCGAGATTCGGATCCGGAGCCGCAGCCGGTCGTGTGGGAGCGCATGAACATGCCGGTCGCCAGAGGGCTTCGCGGTCTGCTGTACGTTTTGTGGGATTTGTCGCAGGTGGATCCGTCCGATCTCTCCGTCCTGTTCGCAGGCCAGGGTCGACTGCGAATGGGCTTTTCGCAACTGGATCCTCCGAAGGGCCAGGAACCCGGCGACGATCAGATTCGCGCGGCGGTACAGGGGTGCTGGGACAATCCGTATTGCGCGTTCGACGGTATCGTCGGGACATCCCTCGTCTGCATCCAGGGTCACTGGTCCAACGTCGTCGACGGCAAGATCAAAGGACAGCTTGCGGCACTCGCTCTCCGCAACGGCGGCGACAGTCCGTATAACCCGCTCTACGCGAGAGCTGTTCATGCGCCGCGTCCATGGGGTGTGACGACGCTGTTTGCCGAGTACACCGGGAATCATCTGCCACTCGAGATTGATTGGAGCGCGGAACGGAGAACGCCGGTCCCGCTGAGTGCCCGATCTGAATCCGACGACGTTCCTTCTGAGGTCACCGAAGAGCAGCCGGCCATGGCTGGGACTAGCGACGTTCCGCAGCCGGTTGAAATCGCGCCGACGGTATCTCTGCCCCCCTCAATCGATCCCGCGCCACCTTCCCCAAGCCTGGCCACCTTCTG
>Ga0065715_10000632_pt1 | contig 10134 bp, 5 predicted proteins | sample MisBulReplicate1_FD_59102 | JGI IMG/M metagenome (GOLD analysis project Ga0065715, IMG submission 59102) | Miscanthus rhizosphere microbial communities from Kellogg Biological Station, MSU, sample Bulk Soil Replicate 1 : eDNA_1 v2 (version 2) | ecosystem: Host-associated > Plants > Roots >... | reverse complement strand
CTCGCACCGAGGCGGCTACAGGCTCGTCGATTCCGCAAAAATCAATTGCGGTGTTGCCGTTCGAAAACCTGAGCGACGACAAAAACGCCGCTTATTTCGCCGACGGCATTCAGGACGAAATCCTAACCAAGCTCGCCAGCATCGCCGATCTCAAAGTGATCTCGCGCACTTCGACCGCGAAGTACAAGAGCAAGCCGGAAGATCTAAGAACAGTCTCGCAACAGCTCGGAGTTGCGACCGTTCTGGAAGGCAGTGTGCAGAAGGCCGCGGACAAAGTGCGCGTCAATGTTCAGCTCATCGATGCCCGCGCCGACTCGCATCTCTGGGCCAAAACCTACGATCGCGACATCAAGGATGTGTTTGCCGTGGAAAGCGAAGTGGCACAGGAAATCGCCGATTCCCTTCAGGCGAAACTTTCTCCGGCCGAGGCTAACACACTTGCCACCGCGCCAACCAAGGACACCGCAGCGTATGATCTCTTTCTGAAAGGCGAGTCCCAGCTCCGTGCGGCGAATGCTTCCTTGAGGCCGGAGTCATTCGACCAGGCTATCGCGTGGTATCAGCAAGCCATTGGGCATGATCCAAATTTTGCGCTCGCCATGGCTCGCCTGGCCGAGTCTCGTTTGAGTCAACACTGGTTCGTGGAAACGTTCACTGAACCGGAGCTCGCGGAAGTTAAACAAACGGTAGAGCATGCGCTAGCTTTGGCGCCAGACCTGGCGCAAGCGCACGTCGCGCACGGCCTTTTTTATTACTACGGCTATCGGCAGTACGAACAGGCATTGGCCGAGTTTGGGCGTGCGCTCCAGTTACAGCCTAACAACGCGCAGGCGCTCGAATATTCTGGGTATGTTTATCGCCGGCAGGGGCAATGGCTACGCTGTTTGGATACGCTCAAGAAGTCTCTCGAGCAGGACCCGCGCAATGCCGATGTAGCCGGAAACCTTGCTCAGACTTATTGTATCTTGCGCATGTGGCAAGACGCCGAGCGCGGCGGCAAATATGCACTGAACATCGATCCGGCCGATGTGATCGGTATGCGCGCGCTGCTGCTGGCGATTCTGAACGGGAGCGGCGACATCAAAAGAGCGCAAGGCGTACTGGCGACCTTTCCGTCCGCGAACGATCTTATCTCGTCGTCCGCTTCCGGTATCGTTGCGAGTGTGACTGGTGATCGCGCGTATACCTTTGTTTTCGCGCGCGATTTCGAAGCAGCCCTGAAAATTTGGGAGACCAGTGCCGATACCGCCGCGGATCAACGCAGACGGCTCTCCGCGAAAGCTACCATCCGCGCTCTGGCCGGCGATTTCACCGGCGCACAAGCCGACGCAGAAAAAGCGAGACAACTCCTCGAGGAAAGATTACGCGAGCGGCCGAACGAGCGCGTTTCAATGAGAGAATTGATCTGGGTCTATGTCGCACTCAAACGTGACGCCGACGCTCTCAAACTCGCGCGGCAGGCTGTGGACTTACTCCCGCCGGAGAGAGATGCGCTTCTTGGTAATTCCAATCTGGCCGGCCTTGCCGAAGTCGAAGCTCGCACCGGAGGGGGATCCGACGCGATCGCAATTCTCCGCCGGCTACTTACCATTCCCGCGGGCGAAACCGTTTCCATCGCACGTCTGAAAATCGACCCCGTGTGGGATCCGATCCGCGACCATCCAGACTTCCAGCAGCTGCTCTCCGGCCCTGAGCATATCGGCCTTAGTAAGTAGTTCGCCATGGCCCTCGGAAGTTTCTTCGCTGAGCTGAAGCGGCGCAACGTTTACAAGGTGGCGATCGCTTATGCGGTGATCGCCTGGCTGCTCATCCAGGCGGCTTCGATCTTGTTTCCCACCTTCGAGGCGCCTGGATGGGTGATGAAGGTGTTTGTTGCACTGATTGCTGCTGGGTTTCCCATCGCGCTCGTCCTCGCCTGGGCGTTCGAGCTGACGCCAGAAGGAATCAAGCGAACGGACGAGGTCGCGACACATGAATCGATCACGCGGCGCACCGGTCGGAAGATCGATTTCGTTATTATCGGCGTTTTTGCGTTGGTGATTGCGCTTCTCCTTTACGATCGATATCGGCCTCGGAAAACCTCAGCCACCATCGCTGGGCCGGAAAAGAGCATTGCGCTGCTGCCCTTCGAGAATCTGAGCGAAGAAAAGGCGAACGCTTATTTTGCTGAAGGCATTCAGGACGAAATTCTGACGAAGTTGGCCACGGTACGTGACTTGAAGGTCATTTCGCGCACCTCAACCGCCAAGTACCAAAGCAAACCCGACAATCTGAAAACGGTCGCCAACGAACTTGGTGTCGCAACCTTGCTCGAGGGGGCCGTTCAGAAATCGGGCGATAAAGTGCGCGTCAACGTGCAGCTGATTGACGCTCGGACCGATTCCCACCTGTGGGCGAAGACTTACGATCGCGATTTCAAAGATGTTTTCGCCGTGGAGAGCGAAGTGGCGCAGGAAATCGCCGACACTCTGCAGGCGAAACTTTCTCCGAGCGAATCGCACGCGCTCGCCTCCGTTCCGACTCAGGATCCACAAGCCTACGACCTTTTCCTGCAAGGTGAATATCAATTACGCGCAGCCGAATCGGTGCCGGTCGCCGAAACCTACGCGCGGGCCGAAGGATTTTATCGTCAGGCGCTCGCCCGCGATCCGAAATTTGCTCAGGCTTACGCCGCGCTCGCCTACTGTTCGTTATCCAGTCACTGGTTTGTGAGCCGAAGGACACCGGCACAGCTGACGGAAGTAAAGTCGCTGGTTGACCGCGCCTTGGAGCTCGCTCCGAATTCGCCTGAAGCGCATGTGAGCCTGGCCATCTTTCATTACTGGGGCCACCGGCAGTACGACGCCGCGCTGGTTGAACTCCAGCACACTCTCGATCTGCAACCAAATAACGCGAAGGCGCGGCAATATCGCGCCTGGATACTTCGCAGACAGGGCAAATGGGACCAATTTCTTAGTGAAGCGAAGCTGGCGCAGGAGCTCGATCCACGTGACGAACAAATTCCAGCGAACATCGCGCTCAGCTTTGCGTCGCTGCGAGAGTGGAACGAGGCGGAGCGTTATGCTTCGCGAGCTTTGGCCATTAACCCTAATAATTTCGTCGCCATTAACGCTCAAGTAATTGTCCGTTTGAACGGACGTGGTGACATCGAAGGAGCCCGACAGGCTCTTGATGCAGCTCGCGAGCGCGTGTTCCCGGCGATCGGCGTTAGCGGTGCACCGTCGGCAGTTGGGGCAAATATTAATACAGTAACCGGTGGTTTTCCGGTCTATCTGCATGTGATCGAACGGCAATTTGCCGAGGCGCTTGCGGTTTGGGACACAGCTCCCGAACTCAAATCCGCCCCTCATTCCCGCCGGCTGTCCGCGCGTGTGGCTATTCAGGTGCTCACGGGACAGGCCGCCAAAGCCGAAGCGGAAGAAGCTCGTGTTCTGCTTGAAAAAGGATCGAGCGAACGGCCGGATGATTTGGTTGGCCGCGTGCAATTGGCGTGGGTTTATCTTGCACTTGATCGAAAAGCCGATGCTCTTCGCCTTTCGCGAGAGGCAGCGAACTCATTAACGATTGAAATGGACGCGATCATCGGTGCTACGGGGCAGCTTGGATTAGCCGAAATCGAGGCTTGGGCAGGAGCACCTCAGGACGCAACGAACAGGCTTCGGCACTTGCTCTCGATTCCGTCCGGCATCTCCATTGCCCGCCTAAAGATTGACCCGGTTTGGGATCCGATTCGGGACCACCCGGATTTTCAAAGGCTTCTCACAGGCCCGGAGCAAATCGGACCTAACAAATAATCGAATGGCCAATCGCAATTTCTTTTCCGAGCTGAAGCGACGCAACGTTTACAAGGTGGCGGTCGCATACGCGATTGTTGGATGGCTCCTGGTTCAAGTTGCGACTCAGGTCTTTCCATTTCTGGAGATTCCAAATTGGGTCGTGCGCCTTGTGATCGCGCTGGTCGCAATCGCATTTCCAATCGCACTCGTCCTCGCATGGGCGTTTGAAGTAACTCCGCAGGGAATCGAGCGCACAGAGGTCGCCGACAGGACGCCAGCCGCCGAAGGCCGGAAGAAACACATTTGGATCTATGTCGTTGTGATCAGTGCTGCGATCTCGGTCGCGTTATTCTTCCTTGGTCGCTACACAGCCAGGAATACCACCGCTTCGCGAACGAATCTATCGGAAGACAAAACTGCCGGCAGCCGCTCGCCATCGTCCAAGTCTGTTGCCATTCTTCCCTTCACCAATCTCAGTCGTGACGCTGACAACGCTTATTTCGCCGCGGGCGTGCAGGACGAAATAGTCACGCGGCTCAGTAGCATTACGGAACTGAAGGCGATCTCCTGCAATTCGCTGCAGCGATTTAAGGCTGCGCCAGATGATTTAGCCGCCATTGCTCAACAACTGGGCGTCGCTCACGTCCTCAAAGGGAGCGTGCAGAAATTGGGCGACGCCGTGCGGGTCAATGTGCAACTGATCAAAGCAGATAATGAGGCGCAGTTATGGGGAGACACCTTTGATCGCAAGTTGACGGATGTGTTTTCAATTGAAAGCGACATCGCGAAGACAATTGCCGCGAAGTTGCAGGCGAAACTCACCGGCTCCGAAGAACGTGCGATCTCAGTGAAGCCGACTGCGGATATAGCGGCGCACCAACTTTACTTGCAAGGCCGTTATCTATGGAACCGGCGCACGGCACAAAACCTGAAGAAGGCTCTTAACTACTTTGAACAAGCGGCGAAAGAGGACCCAAACTACGCGCTCGCTTATGTAGGAATAGCTGATACCTGCGGTTTGTTCCCAGTCTATGGTGCAGGCGCGCCGCAGGAATCTCTGCCCAAGGCGAAGGCGGCAGCAGAGAAAGCACTCGCCCTGGACGATTCGCTGGCGGAAGCGCATGCTTCCATGGGCTTGGTTCACTATTGCTATTTCGATGGAGCCGAATCGGCGAAGGAATTCGAGCGCGCGATTCAGTTAAATCCAAACTACGCCACCGCTCACCATTGGTATGGGAGACTAACTCTTGTTATGCTCGGGCAACTCGACCGCGCGATGGTGGAAACGAAACGAGCTTACGAGCTCGATCCGGTCTCATCGATTATTCATTCGGATCTCGGTGGCGTTAACCTGGCGGCGCGACGCTATGACGAAGCAATCCAGCAGCTGCGCGGCACGGTAGAGATGGATCCCGACTTCTTCTGGGCGCGCCGATGGCTGGGCATGGCGCTCGAGTTGACAGGAGACACACAAGCTGCAATTGCCGAATATCAGAAAGCATTCGAGCTAAATGATGATCCAGCCGGCCTTGCTTTCATTGCTCATGCGGACGCCGCCAGGGGGCGTCAGGACGACGCGCGCAAGCGACTGGCTCAGCTTACTGACGCCGCCAAATCGCGCTATGTACAGCCCTACGCATTTGCCCTGATCCATCTCTCCCTCGGAGACAAAAATCAGGCGCTAAACTGGCTCGAGCAAGGCGTCCGCGATCGCGGCGCCACCTACCTGCAGTTCATCAAAACCGATGCGTTTTTTGATTCTCTGCGCGGCGAGCCGCGCTTCGAAGCCCTCGTGCAACAGATTAGCGGCGGCGGAAAGTGAAGATCGACAACTTCTTTGCCGAGCTGAAGCGGCGCAACATTTACAAGGTTGCGGTCGCTTACGCGGTCGTCGCGTGGTTGCTCGTCCAGGTCACGACACAGGTTTTCCCAATCTTTGAAATTCCGAATTGGGCTCTCAGATTAATCGTGCTCGCAATCATCGTTGGATTTCCAATCGCGCTCGTCATGGCGTGGGCGTTTGAATTGACTCCGGAAGGACTCAAGCGAACGGAGGATGTCGACCCATTCGACTCGCGCTCAGGGCAGATTCTTGCGGCGCAAACACGCGCGAAATCTCACGCCTGGATTTTTGTGGTCATCATCGCCGGTGCGATGTCGCTCGGTTTGTTTTTTCTCGGACGCTTTACGGCGCCGAGGAAACAGGGCGGCGCAAATGAAGTCTCTTCCAAATCGATCGCCGTGCTGCCTTTCGTCAACCTGAGCTCCGACAAGGAGCAGGAGTTCTTCTCCGATGGTCTTTCCGAAGAATTGTTGAACCAGTTGGCGCAGGTTCCGCAGTTGCGCGTGATTGCGCGCACCTCGTCGTTTTCCTTCAAGGGTAAGGAGGTTGAATTGAACAGGCGATCACGCTGGCCCCGGACCTGGCTTTGGGCTACAGCCGTCGCGGATACCTTCGCCATACTCGCGCCTGGAATTGGCAAGGTGCGGCAGAGGATTTCAAACGAGCTCTGGCGCTGGATCCCAACAACGCCGAGTTGTTGTCCTCCTACTCCGAGAGTTTGTTCTTCGGTGGACGCCAGACTGAAGCGGTCGCCATGGCTCGCAAGGCGACGGTGATCGATCCGTTATCTGTAGATAGGTGGCAAAACCTTGCCCTACTCCTTTTTTGCTCCGGCCAGGAGGCCGAGGCGCGTTTGGCCTGGCAGCATGCACTCGACATCTACCCGGGAGCGAGGTGGCCTAACTATCTCGTGGGCTATCTCGACTTGAAGGAAGGCAAGATCGAAGACGCGCGCGCCCATTTCCGTGCGACGGACGAGCCCTTCCGGCTGACCGGGACCGCGATGGTCGAACATATGCTCGGTCATGCGCCGGAATCGGAACAGGCATTGGACACGCTGAAAACAAAATACACGGCCGGATCGGCCTTTCAGATCGCTGCGGTCTACGCCTGGCGTGGTGAAAAGGACCGCGCTTTCGAATGGCTCGATCGTGCCTACGACCAGCACGATGCCGGCATGCCGCGCCTGCGTTATGATCCGACGCTTGCGACTTTACACGATGATTCGCGTTTCGCGGCGCTGGTGAAGAAGATGGGGTTCTTGGAGTAAAAACATGAATTTCTTCACCGAACTGAAACGCCGCAAGACCTTGGCAAATGGTTGCCCCTTCAGACTTAAAGTTCGAAATCGGACATGTCCTGTTCGTACCTTCGCTCGCGGCGAAAAGAATGGGCTAGAGACGGTTGCGCTCTGACAGTAGAGTCGCGCCTAAATGGCTGACGAGCAGAAGGCGAACCTGCGCCTGGAGATCGCGCATGTGCTTTTCATGGACATCGTCGGTTACTCCAAGCTGCTGACCGACGAACAATCAGAAGCGCTTCAGGAGTTGAATCAGATTGTCCGCAAGACCGAGGCGGCTCGCGAAGCCGACGCAGCAGGAGAGCTTACCATTTTGCCGACCGGCGATGGCATGGCGCTGGTTTTTACCGGGTCAGTGGAAGAGCCGGTCGAATGCGCCTTGGAGATAAGCCATGCTTTGCGCGCCCAGCCAAGTCTGCCGGTAAGGATGGGAATCCACAGCGGCCCGGTCCATCACGTCAAGGACGCAAACGAGCGCGAAAACATTGCCGGCGTTGGCATCAATATCGCGCAGCGAGTGATGGATTGCGGGGATGCAGGCCACATTCTCGTTAGTAAGCGCGTGGCGGATGATCTCGCACAAAAGCGTCGTTGGCAGCCCTACCTTCATGAACTGGGCGACGTGGAAGTGAAACACGGAGTTGTTGTCTCGTTAGTTAATCTTTATGCCGAGACCATTGGCAATCCCGCACCGCCGACGCGAATGGGGAAAGTGCGCGGCAGCACCCCCGGCTCGGGAGTTGGAACGCGCAAAATGCTCTCTCCGCTCGCTCGAGCGATCTTCGCCGTCGCGGCATTACTCCTCGTGCTTGCCATCGTGTCAGTGATTTTCGCGCCCGCGATCATGCGTACCCTCGACAAACGACAAGTGACATCACCACCTCAGGTTCCGCCCATCCCATCACCTCCGTCTATCGCTGACGCCATTAAAAGCGAAGTCGGCAAGAAGATCACCGATGAGTTGCATGAGGCGCTTTCTCGTAAGAAAAATGCCGCCCCTGAGTCACTGCCTACCGGTTCGGCAACCCCGAAGAAAAGCATTGCCGTCCTGCCGTTCGTGAATATGAGCGCGGACAAAAGCGACGAGTATTTGAGTGATGGCATGACCGAAGAACTAGTCAATGCCTTGACCAAAGTGAAGGGGCTGAGAGTGCCGGGGCGCAGTTCATCGTTCGCTTTCAAGGGGAATAACGAGGAAGACATCTTCCGCAAAGTCGGCGAGCAACTGCACGTCAGCGCCGTTCTGGAAGGCAGCGTGCGCAAAGCCGGCGACAAACTTCGGATTACTGCTCAGCTCATCAATGTAGCCGATGGCTTTCATCTCTGGTCCGAAACCTACGACCGCGACATGAAAGACATCTTCGCCGTGCAAAGCGACGTCGCGAAACGGGTAGTCGAGGCGTTAGAGGTGCAGTTAGGCACCGACGATGAGCGCGCACTGGCGAAGAAACCAACCGAGAACCCGGAAGCGCACCGACTTTACCTGTTAGGCCGCTACCATTTCACCAAATTCACGCGTGTTGGCTGGACCAACGCGATCCATTATTTTGAACAGGCGCTGCAAATAGATCCCAACTTCGCCTTAGCCTATTGCGGGCTGGCTGATACCTACGGTTGGGCTGGAGGACAGACACTGCCGGGGCGAGAAGCGTGGGCCAAAGAAATGGAATTTGCACGGAAAGCGCTCGCACTCGATCCGAATCTGGCTGAAGCGCATTTATCCTTGGGGGTCGCTCTCTTCTCCGTGCTGGATCCGCGCGGTTCCATTAAGGAACTCGACCGCGCCGTGGAATTAAATCCCAATCTCGCTGCCACGTATGATCAATACGGTTGGACTTTTGGTGAAATGGGCCGCCACGACGAGTCGATCGCGGCAGAAAGGAAGGCGCTGGAACTCGATCCACTAAATAGTCTGTTCAATACCGATCTCGGGTTCTTTTTTTACTGGGCGCGCCGGTACGACGACGCGATCACCCAATTTCGCAAAACTTTAGAATTGGATTCGAACATTGCCCTGCCCCATCACTCCTTAGGCTGGTGCATGGTCTGGAAAGGGAATCTGACTGAAGCCAGGGCGGAATTTCAGAAGGCCGCAACGCTCGATGACCTCCCATGGTACAAAGCTAATCTCGGGTACGTTTACGCCGCCTCGGGTGATCGCGCCAAAGCAGAGCAGATACTTCGGAACTTGGATGACTTAGCAAAAAAACAATATGTCTCGCCTGCGTTACCCGCGTCGGTCTACCTTGGCCTGGGCGAAAAGGCAAAGGCTTTGGATTGGATCGAGAAAGCCTATGAAGACCGGGATCCCATGTTGTGGTGGAACACCGATCAACTTTACGACAGCGTCCGCAATGACCCGCGCTTCCAGGCGATAATGCAGAAAGTTGATCGAATGAAAGCGGGGGCGAAACCCTGAAGAACGACAACTTCTTCGCCGAACTAAAGCGGCGAAACGTCTACAAGGTGGCGGTCGCTTACATCGTTGCCGGATGGGCGCTTTCTCAGGGAATCGCGCAAGTTTTTCCGGTCTTTGATGTTCCGAACTGGCTGATCCGATTGCTTGTCCTTCTTATTATCATCGGCCTGCCGATTGCGCTCGTCCTGGCCTGGATGTTTGAGCTGACGCCGGAGGGAATTAAGCGCACGGCAACGGCCGACGCGATGCCGGACGTGACCCGAAAGAGGAAATACGTCTGGATGTACGTCGTCGTGTTCGGCGGTATTGTATCGATCGGGTTGTTTTTTCTCGGGCGTTATACCGCGACGAATGCTGCCAGTGCGGCTCGCACCGAGGCGGCTACCGTTCCACAAAAATCGATCGCCGTTTTGCCTTTCGAGAATCTTAGTCGCGATCCCGACAACGCCTTCTTCGCTGAAGGCGTGCAGGACGAGATCCTCACTCGCCTGGCGAAAGTTGCGGACCTCAAAGTAATCGCCCGGACATCGACACAGCGATTCAAGAGCGCGCCGGATGATCTGCAGCAGATCGCAAAGCAGCTCGGTGTGACCAATATTCTCGAAGGCAGCGTCCAGAAAGCGAATGACCAGGTCCGGGTGAATGTACAGCTGATCAATGCAATGACCGACGCGCATCTTTGGGCTGAGACCTACGATCGAAAACTGACTGACATTTTCGCGGTCGAGAGCGAGATTGCGCAAGCCGTTGCGCAAGCGCTGCAGGCAACGCTCACCGGTTCGGAAAAACGTTCGAT